>Ga0302117_10001583_pt1 | contig 10934 bp, 8 predicted proteins | sample AG5_322_MG_FD_203112 | JGI IMG/M metagenome (GOLD analysis project Ga0302117, IMG submission 203112) | Marine microbial communities from Western Arctic Ocean, Canada - AG5_32.2 | ecosystem: Environmental > Aquatic > Marine > Oceanic | place: Canada: Western Arctic Ocean | collected 2017-10-01 | reverse complement strand
GCCAAGATCGTCGACGAGGATGAACAGAAAGTTGGGTTTGGCGGCGGCCTGCGTCGCAGCAGTCAGCGCGAGGAGTGAAAGGAAGGTTGCGATGAGTTTCTTCATGATGGAGGCCTTGGAAAATAGGGGGCGTTGCGAGGTTACACAATCATTCGATGATGAAGGCGCGTTGGACATGCGGGGATCCGCGACAGGTCGCCAGATCTAGAAAGCGAGGACAAGTCATCGCGGTTCAAATCGTGTGCTCAGGCTGCGGCAGGCAGTGAAATCGAAATGATTCAGGAGAATTTGGTTGTTGAACAAAACCCGTGACTGGCGCGGCGAGGGATGCACAGAGTCGGGAATGAAGCGAAACACCAAGATCGCGCTCTGGCTGGTGGTTGTCTCCTGCGCCTTCTGGGCCGGATTGCTTGTGGTTCCTTTCCTGGGCGTTGAAGGCTCGATTCGCAAGTGGATCGTGGTTGGGTTGATCGTTGCCGGGGAACTCACATTTTGGATTGGCGTCCTCATCGTGGGGCGCGAGGCGATGCTCCGTCATCGCCATAAACTATGGCCGGGCAACTGGTTTTCCCGCAGGCCCCCGTCGTGAGCGTTTAATCGAACTTCAAGCGAACTGTTGTTCCTCCCAAGCGCCGCCAAAGTGACGTTGAACAAAACCCGTGACTGGCGCGTCGGTGGATGTTCAGTATCACACGATTTCATGACGAGAATTGGACGCCATCTTTATGCCTTGCTGACGCTGTCTTTCGCTGTGCTCAGCGCGCAATCGGCGGAGCGCGGCGATGCCTCGTTCCTGGCGACGCATTGCATTGAATGCCACGACGCGGATTCGAAGAAGGGCGGCCTGGATCTTTCGGGCCTTTCCGCGGATTTGCGGAATGGAGTGAGCTTCGATCGGTGGGTCGAGATTCACGATCGGGTCGCCGGCGGCGAAATGCCGCCGAAGAAGGCGAAACGTCAGACGACCGACGCGGTGCGTGCGACGTTTGTCGAGGGATTGCATGGGCGGTTGCTGGCCGCTGATCGCAAACGGCAACGGGACGTCGGTCGCGGGCGCCTTCGGCGACTGAATCGGATCGAATTTGAAACAGCGTTGAGCGATTTGCTGGGCAGACCGTTTCACATCCGTGAAAGCCTGCCGCCCGACGCGCGCAAGGACGGCTTCACGACCGTGGGATCGGCGTTGAATCTTTCCGCCGTCCAGATGGAGGCGTATTTGGAAACCCTGGATCGAGTTCTGGACGAGGCGACTGTCCGCATTCCCCGGCCGGAGACGAAGACGTGGCGGATGAGCTACAAGCAGACTTCGGGCATCATGCAGCAATACCGTCGCGAGGGGCCGCACCTGCCGGTGGAGAACGGACTCGCGATGTTTGGCACGGAGTTGTTCGCGCATTTCGACGCGACCCTTGGCCAGTTTGTGATTCCGCACGACGGTCGTTACCGGATTCGAGTTTCGGCGCGGACTCTACGCAGCGAGGAGCCGATCACGCTCACGATTCGCGCCGGCGGAAAGGGGCGCAAGGAAAGCAATCATGTGCCGCGTTGGGAGCTGACGCATCAGAGCGTTCGTCCGGGCGAGCCTCAGATTCTTGAATGGGAGGGCTGGCTGTTGCGCGGGCACTTTCTTCACATTTATCCGTCGTCGTTGCGGAAAATGCGGTTCATCGACGGCGAGGAGAACCGGCAGGAGTTCTATCAGGGGCCGGGCGTTGTGGTGCGATCGGTTGAAGTCGAGGGGCCAATCCTTGAGCAATGGCCGCCGCGCTCGCATGAGCTGCTTTATGGCGGCGTCGCCATGAAGGTGATACCGGGCGCGGAAAAGAACATCGATCTCAACGATCATCTGAATCGTCCGCCCGATCGCGTCGCGAAGCCCTGGACGGTGGGCGATCCGAAGACGCGGGTTTGGACTCAGCGCGAGCCTGTGCCGGGCAAAGAGGAAATGGTTTACCTTCGCGTGAAGATTCCGCCGCCCCTTCATTCGGAGGTCGCGCTGGCTTCGAAGAATCCAAAGACCGACGCGCGCCGGTTGCTGACTCGCTTCGCGCCGTTGGCCTATCGGCGGAAAGTTGACGCTGATGAAATCGAGCCCCTGATCGCGCTGGCGCATCGTTGGTTGGCCGAAGGCTCGAGTTTTGAAAGCGCGATGCGCTCGGCCTACAAACTCGCGCTGACTTCGCCGGGATTTCTCTACCATCACGCGACTTTGCCAATAGGCTCGAATGCGGAGGGCCGATTGACCGACGCGGCGCTGGCTGAGCGACTTTCGTTCTTTCTTTGGAATTCGATTCCAGATCAACCGCTGCGGACGGCGGCGAAAGCAGGCAAGCTCAGCGATCGGGGCGCGCTGCGCGGCGAGGTCGAGCGGATGTTGGAGGATCCGCGGACGGCGCGCTTCGTAAACGACTTTCTGGACCAGTGGATTGATCTAAGGCTGATTGATTTCACCGCTCCGGATTCGGATCTGTATCCGGAATTTGATCCGCTCCTGCGGTGGTCGATGATTGAGGAGACGCGCGCCTTCTTTCGTGAATTGTTGGATCGGGATCTGAGCGCGCTCAATCTGGTCGATTCGAAATTCGCGATGTTGAACGATCGACTGGCCAGGCAGTACGGGATCAACGGAGTGAAGGGTTTTGAATTGCGAAAGGTGGCGTTGGGCAAGGGGTCGCCGCGCGGCGGCGTATTGACGCAGGGCGGGGTTTTGAAAGTGACAGCGAACGGCGCGACGACTTCCCCGGTGATTCGCGGAGTGTGGGTTCTGGATCGTATTCTCGGCCAGCGTCCCGATCCACCGCCGCCGGGCGCGGGCTCGATCGAGCCGGATATTCGCGGGGCGACGACGATTCGCGAGCAATTGACGAAGCATCGCGCGGACAAGAGCTGCGCCGCCTGTCATGACGCGATCGATCCGCTCGGGTTTGCTTTGGAGAGCTTCGATGTGATCGGCGGTTATCGCGAGCGCTACCGCATTCTCGATCCGAAGAAGCGCGGTGTGATTCCGCGTTTCTTTTCGCATCGTCCAGAGGTCAGGAAATTTGTTCAGGGCCCCAAAGTGAAGGCTGCCGACCGACTGGCTGACGGTCGCGCGTTCAACGGTGTCGGAGAATTGAAGCAGTTGCTGCTGAGCGATTCAGATCAGGTTGTGCGCAATCTGATCGAGCGATTGCTGGTGTATTCGACCGGGGCGAGTCTGTCCTACGCGGATCGATTGGTCGTGGATGAGATTCTGGAGAAATCGCGCGCGAAGGGGTTTGGTTTACGGGCGATTGTTCATGAGGTTGTACAAAGTGAGGCGTTTCGCAGGAAGTAGCCATTCGCGGACAGATATGAGATTTGGATTACAAAACCTGGCGTGGACCGGATTGAAGACAAAAAGCGGCAGAGGACAGCCGCAGTCCAAGACCTGTCGGATCACGGACGGACTTTTGAAAACGCGAGAGCGTCGTGGAGTGCGGCTGTCCTCTGCCGCTTTGTATTTACAAATCCAATAGGGCGGCATGACGGAAAATAAAACGAAACACGACACGAATCGACGCGCCTTTCTCAAAGGCGCCGGCATGGCGTTGGCTTTGCCGTTGCTCGAGTCTTCGCCCGGCTTTCGCGCGCGCGCCGTTGCCGCCGATTCGCCGGGCTATCTGTCGGATGGCAAGCCGCGGCGGATGGTCTGCATCTGCAACAACATGGGCTTCTACGGGCCTAACATTCTTCCCGATGGGGGCGGGCGCGGCTATCGGCCTTCGCGCTATCTCAAAGTCATTGATGATCTGCGGGACGATTATACGGTGTTCAGCGGCGTGGCTCATCCGGAGGTGGACGGCGGTCATGCGGCGGAGAAGTGCTACCTTACGACGGCGCCGCATCCGGGCGGCAATAGTTTCAAGAACACCATCTCACTCGATCAGTTCGCCGCGCCGTTTGTCGGGCGGGAAACACGTTTTCCTTCGCTGGTCCTGACGGCGAACGGAGCGCAATCGCTCTCATGGACGAGGGCGGGAGTGCCCATTCCCGGTTACACCTCTCCGGCTCAAGTTTTCAGCAAACTGTTTTTCAATGGAACGCGGCAGGAGGTCGACGCGCAGGTGATGAGGTTGCGCCAGGGGCAAAGCATTATGGACGCAGCGCTGGCGCAAGCGAGCGCGCTACGGCGGAGTTTGGACGCGCCGGATCGGGAAAAGCTGGATGAGTATCTGACCTCCGTGCGCGAGGTGGAAAAGCAGATGCTGCGGCAGCAGGAGTGGGAGCGCAAACCGCGTCCGAAAGTCTCGGCCAAACCGCCAAAGGATATCGAAGGCGAGGGCGACGTTACGGGGCGCACACGGCTGATGTACGATCTAACCCGGCTGGCATTGGAAACGGATTCCACGCGGTTGATCACGATTTTTGTTGAGGGTTTCTTCGTCGTGCCGCCGATCAAAGGCATCGATCAGGGCTATCACACGGTCGCGCATCACAGCAAGGATCCGGAGAAAATCAAGCAGCTGGGCGCGATTGAAACCGAGCAATTCAGGATTTTCCGCGACCTGCTGACGAAGTTGAAGGGCTCGAAGGAGCAGGGCGAATCGCTGCTCGATCGGACGATGGTCCTGTATGGCAGCGACATCGGCAATGGCAGCAGCCACGACACGCGCAATCTGCCGGCGATTCTCGCAGGCGGTGGATTCAAGCACGGCCAGCATCTGGCCTTCGACCGGGACAATAATTACCCGCTCGGAAATCTGTATGTGTCGATGCTGCAACGGCTGGGCATCGAGGCGAGCCGTTTTGGCTCCGGGCGTGGAACCATGCGCGGGCTGGAGATGGTTTAACGGGAGGGTTTCCCCGGGTTCGATTGTCTCGCGTTCTACATCTTGAACTGCGCCCGCTTCGGAAGCCTCTTATTGCGCCCGCATCTTGACGGAATCGACCAGGAGTCCGGTTGGGTCGACCTGTGTCGAGGTGGAGCGGAGGCGGAGATAGCAGAACCCATTGGCGGGATGTCGGACACTGCCAAATTGCCTGATGAGCTTGCCGTCCAGAAAGGCTTTGCAGACGCCGATGCTGTTCCACGTGATGTCAATCGTTTGCCATTTGTCGGGCGTCAGCGTGTGGTGGGAGACGATGCGGCCGCCGGGTGAAATATTCAGCGAGATGGGCGCCTCCTTTTTGCCAGCGTCGTCGCAGGGATTGTAGAAACGATCGGTCACGCTGATGCGGGCGCCGCCAAAGCGCTTTCCGATGCGGACGCGCAAGGTCAGTTTACCGGCGCGCGCGGAGGGAAAGTTCCAGACGGCTCCGTCGGCGGGCAGTGCATCCGGTCGGCGGATTTGCAGCGCCTTGCGACCGGGTTTGTCCGGGTGGTCGATCAATTGCGGTCCCTGGAGACGATCCCGCCACCAACGTTTCACCGGGCCGAATTCCTTGAACAAGTGCCAGGCGTCGATGTTTTCAAAGGTCTCCTCGTGAGTCCGCTCAAGCAGCCATTCGGGATCGATCAGAAAGCGGCGGCGGCGTTCCGTGCCCTGGCCGGAGACGAGCAGGATTCGTCCGTCGTCGGTGAGCGTCGCGTGCGGGTAGGCCGTGCCGCGGTCGCCGGATTGTGGCGGGCTTTGATGTCGAGTCGGATCGCGGTAGACCTCGCGGAATCCTCGCCAGGACTTGCCTTCGTCCCTGGAGATCGCAGCGTGCAGCGCGTCGCGCCCGGCGTAAACGCCGTCTTTGCCGACCCGAGGCGGCATGACGCAATTGTTCCAGAAAAGCACGATGCGCCCGTCGTTGAGCCGAATGGGGAAGGCTGGCGAGTTGGAGGAGACGAAGCGCGAAGGTTGGGCTTCGGACCAGTTCGCGCCATTCGGTGAGAAAGATTCGTAAAGGTCGCCGGCCTGGGTGCGAATGAGCATCCAGACGCGCTCGTCATTGAGTTCGATGAGGGTGGGTTCGCAGGCGCCGTAGTTGGCGCCATTGTAGCCGTCGTGGCAGGGGGCAGTGAGTTTGGCGGGGGAGCGTTTCCAGGTTCTGCCGTCCGTGTCCGAATAGACGGCGGTGGTGACGTTGGGTCCGGTGGGCGGGGTTCTGGCAACGCCGGGAAGCCAGTCGGCAAAAGGCGCGACGATGCGGCCGGAGTTGAGTTGAAACAGCCCCTGGATGGATCCGCAATAGCCTTCGTAAATGCGTTTCGGCTCGGTCCATTCGGCGCGGCCGTTGGTCGAGCGAAGATAGTAAAGATCGATAAAGCGGTCGACGTTGGGAATACGGCCCTCGCCGCGGACCTTGGGGATGACGAAATGAAGTTCCTCGTCGCGATCGAGCAGTGGGATGGGGCCGCCCCAACGTTCCGTTGACAACTTGACGAGAACTTCGGGCGCGGTCCAGTTCGTGCCGTGGTCGGTTGATCGCGTGACGTAGATGGGAATCGAATCGGCGGCGCCGCGTCGATAAAAGCTGAGCAGCGTTCCGTCTTTGAGCGTGACCGAGGCGCCGGCGTAATTGATGGCCTTGCCCGACGTGTTGCCGGGGCCGAGATCAATAGGCGGATGAGCCTCCGTAGCGGCTGCCGCAACACAGAGCGCGGCGAGGACGAGCATGCGCTGCACAGGGGCTGCAGTTCGGCGAGCGTGGAGATGGAGCGGTCTGTCGTTCATCTCGGCTATCGAAGCACAAGCGGTGGAAATGAGTAAATCATTTCGGTTCGTCGTTTGGCATGGAAGTTGAGACGGTTCGAATGGAAAAAGGATTGAATCCGGTCGTCGTGTCGGGCGTTATTACCGGATGCTTCGCAAATCGTTTTTGGCCTGCGCATTGATTGCGTCTCTCTTGTCCCCAGGTTTCCTTTCCGCCGCCGTCAAGTTAACCGAGCTGGCTGATCGCGTCCGGGTCGAGATCGACGGCAAGGTGTTCACGGAATACTGCTTCAAGGATTGGAAGTATCCGTATCTCTATCCGGTGAACGGGCCCAACGGAGAATCGGTGGTGCGGCATTATCCGATGACGCCCGGGGTCAAGGGCGAGCAGCAGGACCATCCGCATCATCGGGCTATTTTCTTCACGCACAGCCACGTCAATGACTTCAACTTCTGGGCGCCGCAGGCGGAGGAGCGGAAGGGTAGGGCCACGGCGATCGCACATGATCGATTTGAAAAAATTCAGTCGGGCGAGAAGCGGGGTGAATTGATCGTCTGGACGAAATGGACGGGCGAGGGGGAGGTCGTGCTGCGCGAGCGCAAGCGGCTGACGTTCATCCCGGCGGGCAAAGGGCAGGTGTTGATGGATTACGACGTCACGCTGCACGCCGGCGCGAAGGATGTGAAATTTGGCGACAACAAGGACGGCGGACTGGGCTTGCGCGTGGCCTCGACCATGAAGGTGAAGGCGCTCGCGCGCCATGCGAAGGAGAGTCCGAGTTTTGGAACCATCATGAATAGCCGCGGCGACAAGAACGATGCGGCCTGGGGCAAGCAGGCGGAGTGGGTGGATTATTCCGGACCGGACGCCAGCGGCAAGACGGTCGGCGTTGCGATGTTTGATCATCCGAGCAACCTGCGCGCGCCGACGGGTTGGCATGCGCGCTATTACGGTCTGCTGACGGCAAATCGATTTGCCGCTGGAAGTTTTGGACGCGCCTCGGGCGCGAAGAAGGGCGACGGGGATTACACGATTCGGAAGGGCGAGTCGTTAACGCTGAGGCACCGATTCTTTATTCATCATGGCGACTCGGATGCGGCCAAGGTCGCTGAAAGCTACGAGGCGTACGTGGGCTCGGGGAAGTAGGATTCGAATTTGAAATCCGAGATCTGAGATTTGAAATCACCAGGCCGTCCAGCCGCCGTCGACGACGAGGTTTTGGCCGGTGGTGTAACTGCCGGCGTCGCTGGCGAAGTAGAGCAGGGCTCCTTTCAATTCATGCGGCAGCCCCATGCGGCCCATCGGAGATTTCTTTATCAATCGCTCGACCATTTCGGCCGGCGCTTTGGCTCCGGGAAAGGGGCCGGGACTGAGGCAGTTCACCCGCACGTTGTCCTTCGCCCAATAGACCGCGAGGTGGCGGGCCTGATGAATGATCCCGCCTTTGAGAGTGTGGTAGGAAACTGGGCTGGCGGGGCAGACGTCCGCGTAGGCGTCGGGATAGGAGCCGACCACGCCATACATCGAGCCGATCATCACCACACTGCCGTTGGCTCCGCGTTCGACGACATGGTTGCGCAATCGCCGCGCGAGCAGGAAGTAACCGGTGGCATTGGCGAGGACCTTTTCAAAATGCTCGGCGGTCGCGTCGGTCAGGTCGTGGGGGTCGCCGGAGTGGCCGTTGTTGATCAGGATGTCGATTTGGCCGGCCGCTTCGATTGCGGCGTCGAATCCGGAATTGAGTGAGGCTTCGTCGGTCTGGTCCAGCGCCACGGCGCAGTGGCGATTGCCGGCCTGGGTCGTGAGCCGGTCGGCGGAGGTCTGCGCGCGGTCGAGTTCGCGGCTGGCGCAGATGACATTGGCTCCGGCTTCGGCGAGGGCGTCGGCGAAGGCGGAGCCGAGAAAGCCGGAAGCGCCGGTGATCAACGCGTTGCGGCCGGTGAGGTCGAAGAGATTTTGAGCGGTTGGGTTCATGATTGGATTGTTTCCCATTTTTCAGTTTTTGCCGAATTCAACGCCGCCAGGTTGACGCGCAGCGTTTGAATTCCTTCCGCCAGCGAACAGACGGGCTCGCTTTGTTTTTCAAGCTGGTCGAGGAAGGAGTTGGCCTGGTTGATGTAATACTCGTCGCGTTCGGCGTGGTATGCCTTTTCAACGGTCCATTGCGCGCCGGGTTCGACGCAGGAGAGCCAGCGGTTGTGGGCTGTTTCCCAACGCGCGGCTCCGCGTTCGCAAATGATTGTGACGGTGGTTTCGTTGGGGGCCTGATGCTGATTGATGCTGAAGGAGCCGAGGACGGAGCCGTGTCGGGTGAGGATGTGCACGGTGTCTTCCACCTCCACTCCCTCCAGCGCCAGATGGTCGGCGTCGGCGACGAGACGCGTGATTGGTCCGACGAGCCATTCGACGGTGTTGAGGTGATGGGTGATGCAATCCTGGATCGCGCCGCCGCCGGTCTCGTGTTTTGTGTAGTAGATCTCGCGATAGGCGGGGCGGTACAATGGGAAATGCTGGCCGCCGACCACCGTGACTTGCAGCGGCTTGCCGAAGCGGCCGTCGAGAATCGCCCGGCGCATGTCGCGCACGGGGGGCATGCTGCGCAGGGTGTATCCGATGGCGACCTGCACGCTCTGTTCGGCGACGACGGCCGCCAGTTCATCAATCCCATCAAGGCTGACGCCCAGCGGTTTCTCGATCATCAGATGAACGCCCTTTGAGGCGAGTTGGGTCGAGATGGGGATGTGGGTCTGGGCGGGAGTCGCCACGACGGCGGCGTCGATGGAGCCGGCGCTCAGCGCGTCATCGAGACTGGGATACCCGGTGATGTTGTAGCGCGTGGCGATGTCCGCGCGGCGATCTTCGATGGGCTCGCAGAAGGAGACATTGCAACGATCGGTCGCGAGGAAACAACGCAGGTGCCGTTCGCCGATGGAGCCGGTTCCGATGATGAGGATGTTGGGTCTGATGGGATTGTTGGAATTCATGCCGTACGGATAATTCGTGTAAGCGCCGTCGGCGCGTTTGTAGGCGCATGTGCGCTGTATTGAATCCCAACGGGATTACGTCTTATAGCCAAGGGTTGTTTCAACCCTGGGTCACGCATTTTAACGTGGCTCCAACGCTGAAAGTGTTGCGTCCGCTGGGCGTCGGCTTTCAGATAGCCTTCAATCCCACACATATTTCTCGTCGAATGCCACGCCATGCTTCTTCAAGAATTGCCGGTATTCGTCCTGAAAGGAAATGTGTTTGTGATGTTCATCCTGATTTTCGATGTAGTGAATCACCTTGTCTGTGTTTGACTCCGACACCGAGAACGCGCGGTAGCCGGCTTGCCAATGGAAATCAGCGAGAGCGGAATCCCTTTCTTGCGCCCAATTGGAGGAAATGCGTTTAGTTTCTTTAACGAAGTCCGCAATCGTGATTGTGCGGGAGAGCGTGGTGAGCAGGTGAACATGGTCAATGTGGCCGCCGATCTTAATCGGCTGGCAGTTGAGGGTCTTTGCCGTGCCGCCGAGAAAGGCGAAAGTCTCTTTGCGCAGGTTGGGGTCGCGGAGCCAGGGTTCGCGATTCTTCGTGGAGAAGATCGTGTTAATGAGGACATTGGCGAGTGATTGCGACATGGCGTTTGCCACAGGGTATGGAATCGCGACGGGATTGGTCAATTGGGGGAGCAGGAATTGCGCGGCGATCGGGAGTTCGAGGATGGGCGCAACCCCGGTGGGGTTGTTTCGCGCTGCGGCGCTTTACCCAGGGTTGAAGCAACCCTGGGCTTTAAGACGGAATCCCGTTGGGATTCGATACAGGCGGCTGCGCCGTCGAAACTCACGGGCTTCGATAGTTCCCAGGTTGGGCCGGAGCAGGCTTCGTTGGGCGCTGAATTCAATCGAAAATCTCATCCAGTTCGGTTTGCCATTGGCCGAGGGTTTGGATGAGGGCGCCGGCGTCGCCGCCTCGGGCGAGGAGTTGGGCTCCCTGGCCGCGGCGTTGGCGTATGGCGTCGGCCGATCCGGCGGGGCAGCCCCAGGCTTTGTTGTGCTTCTTCGCGGCGGCCGCGACGATCTCGATGGCTTCCTCCAGGCTCGGATGTTCCTCGGATTGTTTCAGACGAAAGCCAAGGTCGCCCGTGCCGATGAACAGGCCGTCGACGCCCGGCGTCGCGGCGATGGCGTCGACGTTGGCCACGGCTTCGGGGGTTTCGATCTGAACGACGAGAAAGGTCTCGGCGTTGGTTCGCGCGGGGTAGTCGTCATCGAAGAGGTTGAATCCATTGTCCAGACCGGCGCCGTCGATGCCGCGATCACCGACGGGCGGGAACTTCGTGGCGTCGACGA
>Ga0302117_10001582_pt1 | contig 10934 bp, 8 predicted proteins | sample AG5_322_MG_FD_203112 | JGI IMG/M metagenome (GOLD analysis project Ga0302117, IMG submission 203112) | Marine microbial communities from Western Arctic Ocean, Canada - AG5_32.2 | ecosystem: Environmental > Aquatic > Marine > Oceanic | place: Canada: Western Arctic Ocean | collected 2017-10-01 | reverse complement strand
TTTTCCAATTCAATCCATTCTGGATATCCTAATTCCGGTTCTGCCATGAATTCTGAGATGACTAAATGGGCTGGCATTCGTCCGGCGTCATGAACTTCTAAGATAATCTCAACAGTTTCATAATTTAGCATCATTAAACGGTGCGCTACAGCGCTATTAGCGGCTGCATCGCGGCTTGCTCCATCCTGAAACAATAACAAACCAATCCTGTTAGAATCAGAACTTTCAATCACTCGAATTGTGAGGTTGATACTAGCCCAAGATGGAAGTCCAAGCCCTTTGATAAATTGATCTTGAGTGATGTTAGCAACCCCATCTAGTCGCTCCGTATCGAGTTGCCCCAGTGTTCCAGTTAATCCCGGTTGAACTACCCCGTTTAGTAGGTTAGTAGCGTTGTAGCGATGCCATTCAGTAGTAGCATTTGCTAAATCACGATCACCAAATTCATCGTATGGTGTGTACCAACCAGCATCAGTTGTTAATCGTTGTAAACTTTCGAGGGCATAATCATCTAATTGGTCAGTTCTTGGATGGTTTGAGCCTAGTTGAAGGCCGGCAAGTGAAAAGAAAGCTGATAGGATGATGAGAAATAAGACGAAAGCGGTTAGAAATTCAATAACGGCAGTCATCCCCCCTTCGGAATTTGTTATTTGTCGAGCCGTGTGCATCGTCAATCCCTATCCTGCCGAAGGTTGTGTCCATCATCAAGTCTGTGCTTCAAGGAAGCCCCACTAAATTGAGTAGGAATAGAATCGGGTCACCGATAAGAAGTAACGGTATGATCCCGAACATCAAGAATGCCATGAATGGGTATTTCTCCGTAGTCCAGGCTTTATCTACTCCCAGTTCTTCTAATTCTGAGAGTATTTCTTGCAATTTGTTTTCAGCGCGCCCCCCTCGTCTAGGCCGCATTCTAGTTTCGACCTTTTTATCGCCATCTGCTCCTTCAATTATTTCGTCCAATAACCAGACATGGCGATTTGGAATTTCAGAAAGAGGTAATCGGCGAGCGTGCCAAGCCATTTTCAAATTCCCTGCATCACCGGCAGCCAAATTCATTCCAAATACATAAATTGGCAAAATCAGAAAACTCATTGCCCCCCAAATAAGCAGTGAAATCGCCGGTGGCATTAGTGCGTCTCCAGCGGCTGAAATCTCACTCCATCCTGGTAAACATAGAGCAACGAACATCATCGCTTTTGCATCAGCACCACCATGCAACATTCGCAATTGATAACACATTTCAAAGAACAATAGAACTGCTCCGATTACTAGCATCTGACCCCACAGATAAGATGCTTTGATTTCACTTGCAGTCGAGCAGTAATTACAGTCAACAAGTGAGCCGAATCCGAGCCCATCCATCAATGGGGTTAGGTGGCGTAGCACCCCGAATACAAGGCCCACAGCCGATGCGAGATACCAGAGTGAAACTACTACGTCTTCGGGTGAGCCGTTTCGCACATCATCCAAGGTCGGTCGACCAATGACTGCGGTTGAAGCGTATGCCACTACTGCTGATGCGGTAAGCCATACTGTCCAATCCGCTTCCAAAGCCCATAACTCGAGACAAAGGAGGAACAATGCAGGCTTTGCCCATGAGATCCACCAGTCGTTAGGGACGCGACGAATTTTGAGGTCTAGATAGGTCGCCCCACCAAGACACAAAACGAGGGTAACGATGCGTGCGTAAGTGAGAATTTGCTCGGGCGTCACCATGTTCTTCGGCTTCGGTCACAGGTAAGTGCCATAAATGAGGCGCGGTTCGGCCACCTTGGAAGCATGCTTTCAGAGGTAGACTCATATGACCATCGAGACGCGAATAGAGCAGATTTCTACTGTAATTCTACAGTTAGATGATTCCAAAGTGCCACGAAATATTCGTGCCGGCGCTAAAGAAGCAGTTGAGAAGTGGTTATTGAATAAATCCAAGGATTTGGATGTTCGAATTGCCATGGCTCAGAACAAGTTAGAAGAGTTGTCAGAAGACCCTAACATCCCTATGGAATATGGCGTGTTGGTCCTACAAGTGTTAACAGCGCTTGAGCAACTGCTTGGTGAAGTCTGAGTTTCCCCGTATAGGGATATGTCCTTCAATTATCTAGCCACTGAGCCCAATCTTGTTCTGAGTTTGCAGGGCGATACCAAGTTGCGCCACCTTGTTGCAACCATTCGTAGCCATCTTGGTCAACGATTCCAACAGCATTTAGTGAAGGTGGCTCTGCTTCGGAAGTACTCTTCCCGCTAGTCATTCCTTCAGCGACAATTGAGGCCGGTGGACCATTTGAAATGGGGAGTATGTCATTTTCAGGAATATTCTCACGTATATCCATTAGTTCAATTTCTTGGTCTACCATGTCGGTTTGATTTTCATCGAATTGCATTCCTTCACCATCAAGGGCGTCATCTAACTCGGCACGAAGTCGTTCAAGCCTGATTCCTTGATGTGGTCCAAGTAGCCGGAGCATCAGGGCATACTCTGCCTTTAGGGCAATATCCTCTAACTCTTGTTTGGTACGCGCCTCACTCAACATGACCTCAAATCCGAGGCAGCGTCGATTACGTGTTACAAAGCCGAAAGCAATCCAAGTGAATAAGGGAATTCCGACAACAATTCCCATCAAATCCCAAGCACCTAGGCCAATAGCCCCGCCAGGGAATGGAATTACAATCTCAAATCCTTCAACCGGATAATCAGCGGAATCTAATGGATTTGAGTTCAAGCGAAGTTCATCCGTGTCAGTCCACCCATCACCATCATCATCAGTGTCAGCGTTGTCACCCTCGCCATCTCCATCAAAGTCTGAACATTCCTTGTAATCTAGTGGGAATATGTCATCCTCGTCTAGGCAATCATCATTGTCATGGTCACCGGGACTTGCAAGCTTAGGTAGAATGTCAATACTGTCGTTGTAACCATCGTTATCATAGTCGTTCAAGGATGGGTCGGCATTTGTTCCACTCAGATTGTCACCAAGTCCATCGGCATCTTGGTCAAGCCATTGAGTTGGATTATCAGGGAATAGGTCAGGCAAACGTCCTGCGAGGTTATCGCCATAACTATCGCCATCTCTATCAGAACGTTGAGAGGAATCAAATGGGAATGCGTCACCATTATTCCCGATTCCATCGCCATCAGAATCAATCCATTCATCAGGGTTGTCTGGGAAGTTATCTGGTTGATTGCCCGATGGGTTATCTCCATGCCCATCATTGTCAGAATCAAGCCATTGACTAGCATCATTCACAAAGTCATCATCTTCGTCAGCAACACCATCACGGTCAGAATCAGCCCAACGTGAATGGTCATCGGGAAACCAATCACCCTCGGTGCCATACGGATTATCTCCATGTCCATCTAAGTCTGCATCAGCCCATTGTGTTCCATCGCTTGGAAATGCGTCAATATTTGTTGCATTAGTGTCATTATTATCGCCGTAATGATCTCCATCTCTGTCTAACCATTGTGTGCTATCTTGTGGAAAAGCATCCCCTTGGTCAGACCAACCATCCCCGTCAGAATCAACACAGCCTAGCAAATCAATGAGGGAATCACCCCATACATTTGGACAGCCGTCACCACCGTTACCATATTCATGATCACCGTATCCATCTCCATCAGTATCGGCCTGTTGAGTAGAATCTGCATCAAATTCATCAGCATTATCTCCAGTCCCATCACCATCAAGGTCAGACCATTCTGTAGGGTCATGAGGAAACGGGTCACGAATATTTGGGCGCCCATCTCCATCATCATCTCTACAACCTCTCTCAAATTCAAACGTGGAATTCCCACTATTTCTTGGACATAAGTCAAGATAATCATCAATTCCATCTGAATCATCGTCTTGGTCTTCAAGAGCATCATTGCAGCCATCTGAGTCATAATCTGTGATGTTGGTAGAAATCCAACCAGTCATTCCACGCGTACAGTTGTCTAAATTATCATTTAGGCCATCGTTGTCGTCATCCTCGTCCTCATCTGCATCGCGGCAACCGTCAGAGTCATGGTCAAAGGCACCTACTGAACGAAATCCGATTTCTGAAAATTGACAAAGGTCATACACATCCAAGATGTAATCGTCATCGTCGTCATCGTCATTGGTATCTGCATCACCATCACCGTCATAGTCTGAAGATAATCTGGCATAGAACATATCACTAGCTCCTTGCGTAATCAAAGATAGCTGGCTAAAATCAGCAGTTGCTCCAAAACTGCCAGTAGTGTACACCATTCCGAGGTGGTCAACACTAATGGCACTGCCAATGTCTTTGTCAGTACCACCAGCACCTTGTGCCCACTGTGACCTTCCAGAAGCGTCTACCATGAAGACAAATATGTCATACCCCCCACCAACCGGACTTAGGTAAACTGAGCCAATATTAACGGTGTTACCATAGTATTTCCCAGTGATATATGCATTCCCAGTTGTATCTGTACTTACATCATAAGCAATTGTTGTGCCGCCACAATCTATCTCTTTTACCCATTCCCAATCACCACTGGAATTTAGTTTGACGACAAACCCATTTTCAATACCACCAGTCGAAAGGGTGAATGGCCCAAATTCTAGAGATGCATAGAACGAACCGACAACATAAATTTCATCATTTGAATTGATGGCAATTGAGTTACTTTCAGCAGTCTCAGTCCCATTTTCTGTTGTTCTGAACCAGAGCCAATTACCAGAACTATCAAGTTTACCAACTAACATACTATTTCTGTGGCCCGCTCCCGATGTGCCATGCGAAGATGTAAAATATTCATTAGTCCCTCCAATTTGAACAGAAAGGGGACCTTTGAACCAGCCCGCCACATACAGATTTCCATTTGAGTCAACTGCTGCATCTCTCAAGGAACTTCCTTGGTTACCACCCAACTCATTTTGCCATTGTATGACCCCACTAGAATTTAGTTTTACAATAAATCCGTGGTCAAATCCAGTACCTTTACTTCTCCCAACAAAGAAAACGTTTCCATTAGTATCTGTATCAATACCATGTCCCCTCCCCCCATTTGAAACAGCCCCGCTGTACGACAACGGTGTTGCCCACAACCATGTGCCGTTTTGGTCTAATTTTGCGACGAAGGCTAACCGGTAACTGCTATTAAGAGAGATATTCCCCATTCCCACATTATTTTCAAAATCACTAGTGATGTACACATTTTCATTTGAATCAACGGAAATCCCTCCACCATAAATGCCGGCGTGCAAAGTTGAATTTACCTCAACGATCCATTTACATGCGCCAGTGGAATCGAATTTCCCCACGTAAATACTTGAAATCATAGAACCAAATGTGCCGAGTGTTGGGCATAAACTACCAAATGAAAATGTGTCTTTGTACTGCCCAAGGATATACACATCCCCGCTCGGCCCGGTTGCAATATCTAATCCAGAGTCGTCCTGATAACTACCGGCTGAAGATGCCCACTCCCACGCAAGTTGTGATGTTGAGTTGTTAGAAGAACGGGGAGATGCCAGCAGATTACTAGGTAGTGATTCAAGAGTGTCCGACTCTCCCCCTGATATTTTCGATTCAATTACGATCCCATCTTGTAGATTATCGGCTGATATTGAGGCTGCAAGAAGGGATGAGAGAAAGACGGCAGCGATGATAATTGGCGGCAACCGTCTGCTCATGCCTATGGCATGGTGTTTGTTGAATTAACTGATTCCCCATGTTCACTTTCACTTTCAGTCCACTCTCCTACAGAAAAGTAGGTAGTGTGACAGCGTTTCATTTGGTTCATGCAATCCCAAGTTGTTAGAAGTATAGTCATGCCAGATGGAATCGTCACTGCACACGCAGATAGAACACTGTTGTTCAAACCTCTCAGAGGGAGAGAACAGAAGATTAGGATGGTGGCCCGAGCAACGGTAATGCTTGCTTGTTATGGGCCGCAAAAAATCGTTTTCCGACTATTAGTCGGCGATGCAAAAGGATCAGTCCATCTATTTTCATTACCTGAATTGAATCTCATTGAGAGCCATGAATTAGGTAAAACACCAGTTACAGCCCTAGCATTGCATGAGCCAGGTGGGCGTAAGAGGGTGATAGCTGGATTACAAGATGGGTGGATATATGCTCTAGGCGAAGGTGTCCCATCGGGTTCATTGAAATTATTTTCACTCGATGGGCCAGTAGGATTAATCCATTCAACAGATGAAATTCTAACGGTTTATTCTGGCTGGACAAGAGAAGTCCGCCATTGGAATGGCGATGCAGTCAGTCCAGCCAAGCGTTGGTTGCAACCACCTACTACACCAGCCAAAAGAGTGAGCCAGCAACTCATTCTGCCAAAGGCGGTTCGGGCGTAAACCAATTGCATGTTGGAGCAGGGCGTGGCCATTCTTGTGGCCGTAGCCCCTTGTTTTCAACAATTTGAGATAATACCTGTTGATGTTGTTCAAGCTCCGCTAATACTGCGGCATCACCGACAATGGTTTCACCGTGGCCGGGTACTAATTGTTTGATTTCCATTTTCAACAAGTATTCAATACTCTCCAGCAGGTCAGGCAAACATCCTGTTGGTAAGTCCCATCTTGAGATATGTCCTTTCCTAGGAATTAAATCCCCTGTTATTAGAATCCCCTCACTTTCAATCCAGAAACAACACGAGTCTGAGGTATGACCCGGTGTGTGTATGACTTCAATAGAGCCATTTCCCAAATCAAATACATCGCCCTCATCAAATGGATTCACATCAACCGGCGGCATATCGGAATTGTAACGAGATGCCCATGTGGTGAACATATCACCACTAGCCAATGCGCCTGAGGCTGCTTCATGTGCGTGGACAGAAGCTCCCCAATGGTCGGCAATATGCCGAGCCGCTCCAGCAGTGTCATAATGGCGGTGAGTGAGAAAAATTTTGCTGACTTTGGGCGCATCATCTAACTTAGATTCAATTCTATCAACTACATTTGATTGATACCAAGATGTTCCAGGGTCAATTACCACAGTATCATTATCACCTGAAACTATGGTGCAAGATGCATCGTGATGGATGCCTGGGAGCCTGACTACTCGCATGGGGACCATTTGCTGGCGGGGGGTTTGGGCTTATATATCGGGAGCAAGTCGGCCGCCTTAATGGCAAGGTTCCCAGAGGCAGAGAAGCGTCTTCTTGAAGTGCGTATTTGCATGAAATGCAATGCTCGCAACGGCCTCAAAGCAATAAAATGCCGTAAATGCAGTTACAAAGGCCTCCGCCTCAAAAACAAAGAACGCCGAATCTGATTTCAGACTTCGTCATTCATTTCTTTGAATATTTATTAGATATTATAATCTATGATTTCATCAGAATAGATACCCGAACAACTTGAATAAATTGCTAATTCAGGAATGGTAAGTCCAAGACAAGTCTAGGACCATTCTGTTTCGTCATCTTTCTTTGACTTCTTCCATTCTTTGTAGTGGGTTCTGCAGACCTTCACGCGTCGAGGACCTTCTGGGATGTTTTCCCACACATCAACTGCGTTGTCAAAAGCAATAGAACGGCCACCAAGGGCTGTATCAGCGAATTCTGTACACTTAGGTACATGGCAAGTAACTTCTGGGTCCATCGCTGCTGAGGAGCGTGAACGCTTGGGTTTTGCACCTTTTGGTTTCGGGATTCTCCGCTTGTGAGGTCTGCCTGCCATATCATCGCCTCTCGGTCATTCCGCTTTATCCTAACGCTCAAACTTTGTAGATTGTTGCCTCTCGATCGGGTCCAACGCCGACAGAGGAAATTGGAATACCCAACATTGCTTCAACTTTCTCAACATATTCACGCGCACCATCAGGAAGGGCAGAGTATCCTTTGCCATTTTCATTTGCGTCGCGAGCCATTTCTAACCATTCATTCATCTCAATATGAGGGAATCCTGGTACTTTTTCAGTGACAATCTTGACCTTCGCCATGTCTTCTGAACGAGCGGGCATTTCGCTCAAGAATTGTCCATCTAATTCATATCCAACAACAATTTCTAATTCGTCTAGCCCACCTAAAACATCGAGTTTTGTAAGAGTAAGTTGGGTGAATCCATTCAGTCTATGTGCGTGCCTTAGTACCACCAAGTCAAGCCATCCGCACCTTCTTGGTCGCCCAGTCGTGGTCCCGAATTCGTGCCCCATTTCCCCCATGTAAGCGCCCACGTCATCAAACAGTTCACCAGGGAACGGGCCATGGCCTACTCTAGTTGTGTAGGCTTTTACTACGCCGTAAACTTCGCCAATGTGGCCGGGGTGGATTCCAACTCCGTGGGTTGCATTAGCACGGCTTGTTACTGATGATGTGACAAATGGGTAGGTCCCATAATCAATGTCAAGCAGACAACCTTGGGCCCCTTCAAGCAGGACATTTTCGCCTTGGCGGAGAGCCAAGTCAAGCATCAACCCAGTAGGTTTTATTGCATTTCCGAATCTTGCTGCTACCCAATCAAGAGATTCTTTTAGGGATGAGGCTGAAATTGAGGATGAAACCCCGTGTGCTGACAGTTGTGCAGTCATTCTAGCTGCATTTTCTTGTAGCCATTCGTCATCATTACGGTGATTTTCAATATCACAGAATCGCACACCAACCCGCTCAATTTTGTCACGGTACGTAGGTCCGATACCTCTACCTGTTGTCCCAATTTTGACATCTGCGCCATCGTAAATACGGTGGAAAGGTAGGTTGACATGAGCCCTCTCGGAGATCCAGAGACGATTTCCTTCTGGTGATTCTCCTGACGATTCCTTCCACCTGTCCAACTCTTCTTCCAAAACCCAAGGGTCAATGACCATACCAGCTCCTAGCACTAATTGACAGTCTGGATTGGTTAGGCCTGAGGGTAGTTGGTGGAGTTTGAGAACTTGGTCACCTAGGACAATAGTGTGTCCAGCGTTATTCCCTCCTTGGAATCTAGCAACCCAGTTTGACTCCTGAGCAAGTTGGTCAACTAACTTGCCTTTTCCTTCGTCCCCCCATTGTGCACCGAGCACTACTGATGCAGGCATCGGGGTGAACCGGAGCGCGAGAGCCCCATGAACTTGCCCACAATGAAATATGTGAAAAGTGGGTTAGATTAGCGTTGAAATATTGACCATATCTGTATGGTTGGATATGACTTATTCCCCACAATAAAATGTCAATGATATGGGCTGTAAACCAATATTTTGTCATGGGATATCCCATCGTGTTAGCGGTATTTTCAGCGTGATTGCATGGTTAAAATAGTGTCAGGTGAATAATACCATTGTTGGAGCCCAAAAATTGTGTTCAGAGTGCGTGCATAAAGTAAATGAACGCACATTTTATCCCACAGGTTTAAATACTCTGGGCAACATCTCACTATGTAACCCGAGGTTGTAGAGTATGTCTGATAAAATAAAAACAGAAACGGAACAGAAAAAAGTCAATGAAATTAAGAGGCGAGCATTCTCAAACAGAAATGTAATCGGTTCTGCAAGACGGCCGTCACAAGTAAGAAAAATTGTAGGCCACGAAGGGCCCTGTAAAGAGTGCGGTGCTATTGAATGGGATTTAGATTATGTTCGAGGAGAGGTTGTCTGCCAATCCTGTGGATTAGTGGTTGAGAGAGATGTCATTGACCCTGGAGCAGAATGGGTCAACCATCGAGAAGGTCCTGACAGATCAAGAGTTGGTGCCCCATCAACTCTAACATTATCTGACAAAGGGTTGAACACCAGTATTAGCAGAGGTGACCTAATGGGTTCCCGTGCGAAGATTCACGGTATTTCGGGTAAAGCATTGAGAGATTGGAGAAGAAGAGCAGTTATTGATGATAGATCAAAGACCAGAAGCAGCCGGTCTCGAAATCTCGTTAAAGCAATGCAATTCATTAGAGATAAATCAGGGCTGGGTAAGCAGCATCGAGAAGAAGCAGCATCATTCTATCGCAAAGCCGCTGAAAAGGGCCTAGTTACAGGCCGAAGCATCCAAGGGGTTGCTGCAGCATGTGTTTACCTCGCAGCAAGAGAAGCAGGAATTCCACGACGAGTGGAGGATATCGCAGAAGCATTTGACATGGAAGATGAAATGAAACTCAAGGAGTTGAAGAGAACCATTCGACTTGTTTCTCGAGAACTTGGCGCTCACAGAATTACAGGGCCAGAAGAATATCTTGACAAATTCAATAGTGATTTGGGGCTACCACCTCAAGTTCTTGGTGCGGCAAACGGTCTTTGGGACCGAGTTGGCGGTTCTTTGGAATGGCAAGGTAAGAAGCCAAGCGGTGTTGCAGGTGTAATCATGTACAAGGCTGCACAAATGAGAGGCAATGCAAGAACTCAGGCAGATGTTTGCAAAGTGGCAGGTGTTAGTGAAGTCACTCTCAGAGGACTTCTAAGATTACTTGAGAGAATCCTTGAACAAATTGGTGAGAGTTCATTCAATTGATGAAGGGTATGGACGTTGGGGTGTGCAGACCTCAGACCAACACCTCGCTATTATCAGGGCAGCTCATGCTTTGATGGCGGCAGGTGACAATGAGGCTGCCCTAACCCTTCTAGCGGCCTTCGTCAGCCCAGGGGTTGATGCCCAATGTTGAACGAGTTTTCAACTCTTGAAAACGAAACCATGTTTTCAACTCTTGAAAACATACATGGTTACCCCCTCAGATTGGCAACCATCAATGGTTCAACCATTGCAAAGCATGTAGGGGTGATCTGATGGGGATTGAGCGTTTTCCAGCCGCAAAGAAAGACCTCAACAAGGCAATAAAGCACAAAGACAGAGGTTTCGCGGTTCGTTTGACACCAAATGGCAGCACAAGACATGTGAAAGTAGCAAATCTTGACACGGATTGTCTTGCTGCATCGATTCCAGGCTCTACTCAAGCGTTCATTCTAGTTGAGCGGGAACATCTTGAGGAGCGAATCCGAACTTCTGACAACGAATCGTCAATCACCATCTCCGAAGAAGCCGTGATTCGTGCAATTGA
>Ga0302117_10001581_pt1 | contig 10934 bp, 9 predicted proteins | sample AG5_322_MG_FD_203112 | JGI IMG/M metagenome (GOLD analysis project Ga0302117, IMG submission 203112) | Marine microbial communities from Western Arctic Ocean, Canada - AG5_32.2 | ecosystem: Environmental > Aquatic > Marine > Oceanic | place: Canada: Western Arctic Ocean | collected 2017-10-01 | reverse complement strand
GTGTTGCAAGACCGAGCCGATTTTGTAGCCGCCGATGCGTTTCAGGGCATCGGCAATGCCTTCCGGGTTGCGGGTAAATTGAACGGCGGAAGCATCCGCCAGAAATTCTCTCTGCCTACTCACCGCGGCTTTAATTAAATTACCAAAGAATTGCCCAAGGTAGCCAACCATCATGAGTCCTGCGCCAATTACCAGAATAGTAGTGCGTGCTCGACCACGACCCCCAACGCCGCGGAGAATCGTGTGGCCAACTAGCGCCAGCATCAGGATGCCGTACAGGATTCCCATCAGTCGGATGTTCAGGCGCATATCGCCGTTTAGGATATGACTGAATTCATGGGCGATGACACCCTGTAGCTGGTCCCGGGTCAGGTTTTCTATCGCGCCGTAGGTCACCCCGATCACCGCGTCGCCAGGAGAATAACCTGCCGCGAAGGCGTTAATCGCTGGATCGTCGATGAGGTAAACAGGCGGAACAGGCGTTCCTGATGCAATGGCCATTTCTTCAACGACATTAAGCAGTTTACGTTTGTTCAGGTCACCTTGGGCGTTTACCAGTAATTCGCCGTCCATGAGTTCGGCGATCACTGCCCCACCTTTCCGTAGTGACAGGAGTCGAAATAGGCTGGCGAGCGTGATCAGAAGTACAACGCCGCAGGTGCTTGTAAAAAAGATTTCCCAGGAAAAGTAATATTGCCCCATTGCGATGCGCGCCGAGTCCTGGAAGTTTACAAAGACAAATATGAGCAGGTTGGTCAGGATGATCAGGGAAGCAACTGCCAGAAGAAAGAGCAGCAGCAAAAACCTGGTGTTTCGCCGTGCCAGATTTTGAGATTCAAAAAAGTCCATGTCAGTTCGTCATCTCACCGATGCGTTGCGCTTGCGCCTTAGAATGAAACGCTTGGGGCGTCCTGGATTGCCTCGCTGTCTGCGAACTCCAGGAGTTCCGCGTCTGCCGGGTGTCCGAAGCGTGCAGCCAGCACAATCTGTGGGAACGATTGGCGGTAAGTGTTATAGCTCATTATCTGGTCGTTAAATGCCTGGCGCGAAAATGCAATTTTGTTTTCTGTACTGGTCAGCTCTTCAGTCAACTGCATCATGTTCTCGCTGGCTTTAAGGTCTGGGTAGGCTTCTACCGCGATACTGAATTTCCCAAGTGCGCTCTGCAGGACGCCTTCCTGTGTGGCTAGATTTTTAATCGCGGCAGCGTTCCCAGGGTCTTTCGCTGCGTCTGCCAGCATTGATGCAGCGGCATCACGCGCTTTGGTCACTGCTTCCAGGGTTCCTCGTTCGTGTTCCATGTAACCTTTAGCGGTTTCGATCAGGTTTGGAATCAGGTCATAACGACGTTTCAGTTGGACTTCGATCTGCGCGAATGCATTTTTGTATCGATTTTTTAAGGCAACCAATTGGTTGTAGATGGCAACTGTCCACATGGCAAGTGCGGCAAGTACGACGAGTATAATAATGGTCGAGACATCCATAGGTTGGTCCTTTTTGATAATGGTTGCGGCTGTTTTAATCCCTCTAAGGGTGGAATGCAAATGAGGTTAGTAAGAAATTGTTGATATCCGTGTTATATCCCAAATTCTTCTCTGATTTTTTCATTATGCTGCCCCAGTTCGGGTACGCTCAGGGAAGTATTTTCTTTTCCTTCAATCAGGGCGCCTCGTCCCAGCGCCTTAACAGTACCGTTTGGGGTATCAATGTTCCTGAAGCGATTCTGCGGATGGTTGGCAAGATCATCCAGGTCGCTCACTCGACCATAGGCGATATTTGCTGCCGCAAGTCTTTCGATAACCTGTTCACGGTCAAATGCGGCGAAATTTTTAATGATGAGCTGCTCAAGTTCTTCCCGATGCTCCAGTCGACGCGAATTATTTGAAAAATGTTCATGGCGGGTGAGCGTTTCATCATCCAGGACCTGATGACATAGATCTTTCCATTCACGTTCGTTTTGAATGCTGAACAGAATCTGCTTTGCGTCACCGCAGACGAATGCACCATATGGTGCAATTGAAGGATGCTTTAATCCATTATTTTGTGGCGTGAACTGACCGTATCGATGTTGCAGGTAGGGGACGTTCATCCAGTCAGCGGTCGCGTGATACAGGGAGACGTTGATAATCCGGCCCTTGTGTTCAGGGTCCCGTTCACGGGCGAACAGCGCCTGAAGTATGTCCTGATAAGCGGTCATACCGGCTGAGATATCAGAGACCGAAACGCCAACACGGGTGAGTTCGTCATCTACGCCGGTGACCGAGCACAGGCCTGTTTCTGCCTGTATCAGCAGGTCATAAGCCTTCTGTGTGCGATAAGGGCCGGTTTCGCCGTAGCCGCTGATTGAACATATAACAAGTCCGGGAAAGTCTCTGGTGAGTTGTTCTGGTTCGAATCCCAGACGATCAATTGCACCAGGGGCTAGATTCTGGATAAACACATCTGCAGCGCCTAGCATATTCCGAAATAGCGCAGCGTCATTCGAATCTTTCAGGTTTAGCGTGACACTTTCTTTGCCTGCATTCAGCCAGACGAAGTAAGCGCTCTGGCCGCGCACAAGTTGGTCGTAGTGCCGAGCAAAGTCTCCTTCGGCCCGTTCGATTTTTATAACGCGGGCACCGGCTTCTGCCAACCTACCTGAAACATAAGGCGCGGCCACGGCCTGTTCCAGGGCAACAACGGTGATTCCCTCCAGGTCATTCATCGGGTCATTCATCAGATCACTCATCAGGTCGGTACCAATCCGGGTAGTGCAATCGGGGTAGTGCAAGCCGGGACCAGTGAATCAGGCCCCCTGGAACATTTGCGACGTCCTCGATACCTGATGCTTTCAGAATCTGGGTCGCCATGCTCGAACGCTTACCCGACTGGCACATTGCCACCACGGGTTTGTCTGTTGGTACTTCCCTGATCCTGTCCCTGAGCTGGTCCAGTGGTATCAGTATTGATCCTTCAATGTAACCCAGGTCCCCCGAGTATTCCGCCTCACTTCGTACGTCAAGGACACAGATTTCGTCCAGGTGTCGGGCGACCCAGTCAGGTTCGACTTCCGGGATGCCTGCGAAGGTAACGTTGATGGGAGCCCAGGTGGGTTTCGACATTAGTGCGTCAGGTTTACCGGCTCTTAGGTTAGCGGGCAGCGCGATATCCAGTTGTTTGGGGTGAGGCAGGCCCAGGTTGTTCATGTAACCGGCGAAATCTTCTTCCCGTGCATCGCCCCCGATTCTGGGGTTGAACGTTTTTTCTTCGGTCACCGTTGAAACGGTACGCCCCATATAGTCATGGCCCGGGTACAGCAGGCACTCGCCCGGCAGGGAAAATATTTTCTCCCTGATGCTGCCCCACAAGGTGTGAACATCTCCCGATTGAAAGTCGGTTCGACCTGCGCCACGAATCAACAAACAATCTCCTGTAAACGCCATCGTCTGCTCGCTGGTCACAAACGTGAAGCAGCCGTCTGTGTGACCCGGAGTCGAATGGGCGGTAATTGAACAGTTTCCGAATGCCAGTACCATGCCGTCTTCTAGTTCAACATCAATGCTTGTAGCGCCATAGTTGCCGGACAGGGTAATTTTCGCGCCTTCAGATTCTTTCATTAGCCATGAGCCGGTCACGTGATCTGCATGGATGTGGGTATCAACCGTATATTTTACGTTCAGGCCTAGTTCGCGGAGCAGAGCGGTATCCCGCGCATGCTGTTCGAATACCGGATCAATGATGATGGCATCTTGTGAGTCGTTACAGCCAAGGATGTAAGTATAGGTGGAAGAAGTAGTGTCGAAGAGTTGTCTGAAAAGCATAATCGTGGAAATAGTCATTGTAGAGTGGTGTATTATCCACTAAATGGGCTGCTAAGCCGATTGTTCCGTATGACATTGTGCCAATATTGATTTCCTCTAGTGGCACCAAATCCCTTCGGGTGCCGCGGGCCAGCCTTTGGTTGCGGCACTTGATTTTTGCAGGAACGGGTAAACAAAATTTTAACGCTACGGGCAATCGTTTTTTTCTTTGTGGTAACGGCTAGTTTAGATGGTCAGGCATCTGAGACTCCGTTAACGGCACCAGACTTTGTGGGAGTCTCCGTTTGCAAGGGTTGCCATGAGAAGTCGTTCGACAATTGGCGGGGCTCGCACCACGACCTTGCCATGCAGTCGGCCACAAGTAGCACGGTTTTAGGTGATTTCGACAATGCCAGCTTCACTCAATATGGGGTGACTTCTGTCTTCTTTAAACAAGGAGGCAGGTTTTTTGTGAAGACAGAAGGCGAAAGTGGTGAGTTGCAGGAGTTTGAAATTGGATATGCATTCGGTTTCTACCCACTCCAGCAATATCTCATTGATTTTTCAGTTGGCAGGAAACAGGCGCTCAGTATCGCCTGGGATTCGAGACCGGCGGAAGAGGGTGGACAAAAGTGGTTTCATCTGTACCCAGATGAAAAAATCAGCGCCAGCGATGTGTTGCATTGGACCAAGCCAAGCCAAAACTGGAATACCATGTGTGCAGAGTGTCACTCAATGAACCTGCAAAAGAACTACAACGTCGATAAAGCTACGTTTGATACCACCTGGACGGATATTGATGTGTCCTGCGAGTCCTGTCATGGGCCGGGATCGAATCATGTGAACTGGGCTAAACGGGTCCCCGGATGGAAAAGCATGCAGGAATCTCTTGGTCTTGTTTTACATTTCGATGAACGAAAGGGTGTCTTCTGGCAAACAGATCCAACGAGCGGGAAGCCTGTTCGAAGCGAGCTAAAAGTAACGGATAAGGAAATCGAGGCATGCGCGCGTTGTCATTCGCGTCGCAGTCCAATCAGCGAAAATTACGCCCACGGAGAGCGGCTGATGGACCATTACTTGCCCCGAACGCTCGACGCCGGGATGTACCATGACGATGGGCAAATTGAGGATGAAGTCTATGTGTATGGTTCCTTTCGCCAAAGCAAGATGTATCAAGCCGGCGTCACATGCAGCGATTGTCATGAACCACACAGCAACGAATTGAAGCTACCCGGAAATACTGTTTGCCTGCAGTGCCATGAGGCGAAGACTTTCAGTCAAGCTTCCCACCATTTTCATGACACCAAGGGGCCAGGGGCTATCTGTGCGGACTGCCATATGCCTGCCAAAGACTACATGGTCGTCGATCCACGTCATGACCATAGTATGCGCGTACCTCGTCCCGATCTCTCAGAGAAATTCGACACCCCAAACGCCTGTACCAACTGTCATCTGGATAAAAGTGCTGGATGGGCTGCGGATAAAGTGCGCACATGGTATGGGCGAGATGCTAAAGGCTTTCAGGGATATACCGCCGTATTGTCGGCAGCTCGCGCTGGCGAGTCTTCTGCGAGTTATCAACTCGCTGAGCTGATAAGAGATACATCCTCCCCTGAGATTGCTCGCGCTACTGCGTTGACTGAATTGGGTCCGGCGTTGAGCTTGCAGACCATCGATGTGCTGCCGCTCGCACTCTCTGATGCGGACCCGGCAGTGCGTACGGCAGCTGTGTCGATCCTCGATCGGACGCCTTACAATGTCCGCGCCCGGCTCGCGTTTCCGATGCTGGAGGACCCGGTCCGAATGGTCCGCATTGAGGCCGCACGAGTCCTTGCGGCCATTCCTACTGGTGATCTTGATCCGGAACGACGGGCGCTATTAACCCGTGTGGGAAATGAATATATTGCCGCGCAAATGGCAAGCGCAGAGCGACCTGAGGCTTGGACTAACCTCGGCAGCTTCTACGTCGCGAAGAGAGACTGGCGAAAAGCGATTGAAGCCTATCGAAAGGCAATCGAGACTGACCCTGTTTTTGTTCCATCCTATATCAATTTTGCTGACCTCTATCGCATTCTTGGCGATGAGGCCAACGCAGAGAAAGTCCTGCAGGAAGGGTTAGTGCATCATGAAGATGATGTAACGATCCACCACACACTTGGGTTGTCTCTTGTCAGGCAAGGCCGTATCGACGAGGCGCTTATTGAGTTGGCGATCGCGACCGGACGCGCGATCAATAACCCGCGTTTTGTTTATGTCTATGCTGTCGCGCTGAATTCTACAGGCAAGACCATGGATGCGATCAGTGTCTTAAAGGGCGCTCATGATCAGCACCCTAACGACCAGAATATTTTGCAGGCGCTCATTTCTTTTAATCGAGAGCTCGGTAACGATGAGCTGGTGAGAATTTATACGAGTAAACTTGCTGTTCCCAGGTAGTCATGGCGCATGATTGAACGTTAGTGTGTACTGTTAGATGAAGCTTCAAAGTTTCGGATTGAACAAAATATGACTACCCGTAAGATCAAAAGCTGCAAAAGTCGTCTCAGTAGGCCGCGACAATAAAGTCTGGCAACGAAATGGTCTGAGTCTGGGCTATAGAATTCACGCTCGCATAGAAAGTAGATTAGCTCTCCAATGGAAAAACACCCAAGCGATCAAGAGAATCCACGTTACGCCTGGCTGATGGTGGCTGTCGTTTTTACGATCAGTGCGTTGGCATTCGGAGCTCTGGGCTCCATTTCGGTATTTCTGAAACCGCTCGCCTCGGAATTTGGGTGGGGCCGAGGGCAGACTTCGCTTGGGTACACCACTATCTCATTTTCATCGGCCGTCTTTGGCATTCTCTGGGGGTTCGTTGCAGATCGCTATGGTACGAGATGGTTTGGCGTTGTTGCGGCTATCGTTATGTCCTTTAGTCTTTTTATGCTGAGCCGACAAGAATCCATCTCTGAGTTCTATGCTTACTATTTTTTGTTCGGTGCATTTGGTACGGCAATGGCCACAACGCCGCTCTATGCAAACGTCGGTTTCTGGTTTCGGATGAACCCGGGACTCGCTTTAGGTATTACGGCAGCGGGTGGCGCCGTTGGCCAGGCGCTGGTCCCGTATCTATGTGGTTTGAGTATTACGGCCTACGGTTGGCAGGCGACGTACGAGCATCTCGCCATCAGCTACCTGATCATCGCGCTACCGATCGGGTTCCTCATCAGGGAGTCGCCCTGGCGTGAGCGAGTAAGGCTCGAACCAGATGCTGAGGTTCGACATTTCCCGTTGTCTGAAATAGAGGTCATTGCCTGGATAAGTGTTGCAGTGATCTTCTGCTGTAATTGTATGGCCGTACCGATCGTACATCTTGTGCCGATGCTGACTGACCAGGGCAACACGCTTGAATATGCGACAAGAGCCTTATTCATCCTGATGATAGCGGGTGCCCTTGGTCGCATCGTGGGCGGCAGGCTGGCCGATATAATTGGTGCTTTACCTGCATACATACTGATGTCCTTAGGCCAGACTATTTCTGTCATGTGGTTTCCTCAGGTGGAAGGTACAACGGCCTTATACTTGCTGGCAATCTTCTTTGGATTTACCTATTCAGGGGTGATGTCCTGCATTCTGATCTGTACTCGTATGATGGTCAGCCCCAGATTTGCGGGTCGCGCCATGTCGATCACTTCCTTCTTCGGTTGGGGTGGTATGGGGATGGGCGGTTTTGTGGGCGGATACTTCTACGACGTGACCGGAAACTACGAGTGGTCATTCGGTTTTGCGAGTGCAGCAGGAGTTGTGAACCTTATTGTGCTGACGCTGTTCTATTTACGTCTCAGAGACAGGATTAAAGCAGTTCTCTCGAGATCCCTGTAAAGAGTCTGTAGTGGCACTCAACCTGTTTCAGTTTAATACTCTGGCTCAGTATTGGCCGGAAGACCCTGAATACGAGACTCCGGAAGCTAGCGCCACCGGAGAACAAGCCTACTCAAGATATGGCGCCATAGCGGGAAAATATATTGTCGGGTTGGGTGGCACGGTGATTATTAGTACACCTGAATAAGATCAGGCGTTATCTGCGTCATTGTGTAGCATCGTATTTTAGGGAAAACGGTAATATCGTTTCTTCAGGCTGCATGTCAGTTGTCCATCGCACTTAAGTGTGCGTTTGATGCAACCAAGTCAATAATCAATCGATATCGGGCATTTTTATTCCAGACCGTTACCGGCTGCAGGCAGAAGGTATTGACTGGTTAGCTGGCAACCGGACAAAAGCGGATATGATGATGAACGTCAGATTACTTCTTGGTGTTTATGTCTTGGCAGTCGAAGTGATGCCATCAATCCGACAACACCCATGGCGCTCGAAAGCAGAAATACCAGGGTAAATGAGCCGCTTAGGTCTGCAATAAAACCGCCTATTGGTGGCGCGATGGTTTGAGCGATGCCAAACGTCAAGGTAGCTGCTGCGAAGCTTGGCCCATAGTCCTCTGCTGTCGCGTTCTCGACGACATAGATGGTCATCAATGTTGGCAACGCGCTAAACAGAAGTCCAAGTCCGATACATGCCGCTAACGTAGGCAGATAAAATCCTGTCAGAACAATGCAAACGAACACGGGCCAGAGGCCGTATGCGATTGAAAGTGCCAGGCGAATGCCGACCCAATGCGAAATGGCGACAAAGGTCGGACCACCAAAAATCATGGCGAAGCCCATCAATGTGAAAGCAACGGCTGCGTCGCCGGTGGTCCACGCGCTGTCGTCTTCTAATCTTGTGGTAAGAAAACCAATCACGAGAAGGTACATAAATCCAAATGTGGCGTAGGCGAGGATCAGCGGGAGCCAGCTATGCATTCGGCGTAACGCGCCGAACCCGCCGATTCCACCGTCGCCCCTCGGCTTAGCCTGATCATAACGAACGACCAATAGTGTTCCTGCCAGAACCAGCAACGCGATATAGAACTGGACCTGGTATACGCTGGACCACGCATGATCGCCCTCGGATGATCGCAAGACGCCGCTCAAGATGCTGGCAAAGACGATGCCAAGCCCGATACCCGAACTCATCAGACCGACAGCTAGTGGGCGCCGCCCCGGAGGTAACGCAGCGGAGGCAATAACCGGTGCGGGAATCCAGATAAATGCCCCACCCACGCCAGCGACGAACAAGGCCATTGCCAGCAGAAGCGGTGAGCTGGAGACACTAGCAAGTAATAAACCTAAGGTTGCCATTATCAGGCCAAGACGCATGACATTAAGCAATAGATACCGGTTTGTTGCCCAGGCGACGAGCAGGGTGCCCAGCAAATAAGCGCCGACATTTGCGGCACCGATGAAGCCTGCCTGGGTGTTGGTGATGCCCATGTCATCCCGTACTGCCGGGAGCAAAACACCGTAAGTGAAGCGGCCAAAGGATTGGGCAACTGCAGAGGCCAGGGCAATCAGCAGCACCGTTGTCCAGCCGGAGCGGATCAATGATATTGGAGAAGGAGAGGGGGTGATGGAATTAATCTGGTGGATGTCGCAGCGAGTGTTGGCGAATTATAATGTATCGACGCTGCCAATGTTCCGCTCAAAGAGCTGGATGTGCGGGTTAATTGATCAACTGCTCTAGTGAGGAGTTCATGTTACGTATCATCTTGGCTAGAAGTCGCGGGAAACCCCTAGGGCAGCCCGATGGTCATGCCCCCGTCTACAACCATTTCTGCACCAGTAATGTAGATGCTTTCATCGGTCGCCAGGAAAACAGCCATATTTCCAATATCTCTGGCGGGATCACCCATGTAGCCGATGGGTAACTTCTGTTCAATTTGGCGGCGGAGCGCCGCTGGATCGTCCACTGCGGCGAAAATCGGATCCAAGATGGGGGTGTCGATGATGCCGGGGTGGATAGAGTTGCAGCGAATACTGATCGCTGCATTTTCCAGCGCCACGGTTTTGGTTAATAGCCGGACGCCACCTTTGCTTGCGCCGTAGGCTGCGCCGCCTAATTGACCGCGAAGCCCAACGACGGAAGACAGATTGACGATTGAGCCACGAGTCAACCCGGTATTTTTCTTCATGGCGCGAACGGCGTGTTTACATCCCAGGAAGACGCCGGTGAGATTAACGTCCATCACGCGCTGCCAGTCTTCTAGCTGGGTTTCGTCGACAGGGCTGCTACTGAAAATACCCGCATTATTCACCAGTACATCAAGGCGACCAAAACGCGAGACGACTTCATCAATGGTATCGACCCAGCTGCTCTCTGCGGAGACGTCCTGGGTAAGGAACTCAGCGCCGAGTCGTTTGGCAACGGCTTCACCCTCTGGGTTGATATCAGTGATTATTGTCAGCGCACCTTCTTCGACGAAGCGTTGCGCGATGCCTGCACCGAGACCAGAAGCACCTCCCGTCACGATGGCGATTTTGTCATTCAGCCGTCCCATTTTTCCTCCTTTATATCTAGCGCCAGTCTACTGGCAATTTGTTGACAATGATCAAACCTCCCACAAATTCCTTCCGGGCTCAATAACTGGATAACAAAAGCCTACCAAATCGGGTTGAGATCGTCGCTTGATCCCCTCTGAACGTGATATTTAGTTAACAATTCAATTTTTATGCCTCGAATGGCATGGCAACAGCCTGAACAGGATAAGATGGCATGTCTCGCATACTAGAAACTGAAAAAGGACCTGAACCTGACATCGTTACTGGATTTACCTTTACACAAACAGCTGTTCAAGGCGCTCGATACACTGGGCTTCAGCGAGGCTACCGAGGTTCAAAGCAGCGCCATACCGGCAATTCTTGAAGCTCGGGATGTCATGGTATCGGCCAAAACCGGCAGTGGCAAAACTGCCGCGTTCCTGTTGCCGATGCTGGATCACATGCTTCGAATGGACGCTCCTGGCCACGGTACGCGAGGATTGATTCTTCTGCCGACACGGGAACTTGCACTCCAGACGGTAAAGACCTTCGAGAAACTCGCTAAATTCACGCCTATCAAGTGTGGCATTGTCATCGGTGGTGAAGCTTATAAACATCAGATTGCATCGTTGCGTAAAAACCCTGAAGTGATTATCGCGACGCCCGGCCGACTGGTAGAGCATCTGGACAAGGGCTCAATCGATTTCGATGATCTTGAGTTCCTGGTGCTTGACGAGGCTGATCGGATGCTAGACATGGGTT
>Ga0302117_10001575_pt1 | contig 10944 bp, 9 predicted proteins | sample AG5_322_MG_FD_203112 | JGI IMG/M metagenome (GOLD analysis project Ga0302117, IMG submission 203112) | Marine microbial communities from Western Arctic Ocean, Canada - AG5_32.2 | ecosystem: Environmental > Aquatic > Marine > Oceanic | place: Canada: Western Arctic Ocean | collected 2017-10-01 | reverse complement strand
CTCCAGCAATTATCTGGATTGTCACTGCTGCTGCAAAATACCCATTAAACACAACGTTGAGGCCAATGATAATAGCAAACAGCGGAGTCCATAATCGACCAAACGATTTCAATTGGGACAACGGCGGATTGGTATTTAGTTTAATGAGTGACATATAAATAAACCTCTATAGCCTTTTACTTAACCGACTATTAATCGAGCGGAAACTGTCCAAGATATTCGTCTACTTGGTGACTGATAACTTCCGGTTGTTCCGATTTTTTCACCACAAACTGCCCAATTACCAACACGTCCATTTTTGTCGCCATAAAACACCTATAGGCATCCTGTGGCGTACGTACGATCGGTTCGCCTCGAATATTAAAGCTTGTATTTACTACGAGCGGCGAGTGCGAGATCTGATAATACCGCTGTAACAATTCATGAAATAACGGATTGGCATTTTCGTCAATAGTTTGTACTCGCGCGGAGTTATCCACATGTGTTATTGCCGGAACACTAGAGCGAGTAATCAGTCGTCGATCGACCCCTCGTACCGTCAATTGTTCCGGCGTCAACTCCAATCGCTGTTTTTCCGAAACAGGTGCGACCAACAACATATAAGGACTGCTGACACCCCCCATATCAAAATACTCATCTGCGTGATCGCTCAACACAGCCGGAGCAAACGGTCTAAAAGATTCACGAAATTTGATCTTGAGGTTGATGTTCGCTTGCATTTCAGTACTACGAGCATCCCCCAGGATACTGCGGTTACCCAATGAACGTGGACCGAACTCCATGCGCCCCTGCATCCATCCAATAACCTGTTGTTCGTCTAGCATTACGGCAACAACATCGCATAGTTCACTCTGTTGTTCGAAATAGTGGTAGGTAACGCCTGCCGAATCCAGAAACTCACGAACTTCTTGGTCATTGTACTGCGGACCGAGAAGGCTACCTTGCTGAGAATCCCCAACATCTGTCGTACGTTGATTCTCCAACAATTGATACCAAATAAACTGCGCAACTCCTAACGCTCCTCCGGCGTCACCCGCCGCTGGCTGAATCCACACATTATCAAACGGCCCCTCTCTCAAAATCCTACCATTGCCGACACAGTTGAGCGCGACGCCACCCGCCAAACATAGATTCTTTTTTCCGGTCACTTCATGCGCATGGTCAACCATACGCAACATTATCATTTCGGTTACTTTCTGAATCGACGCAGCAATGTCCATGTACTTCTGATCCATCTCCGCCTCAGGGGAGCGCACCGGTCGACCAAACAGCCGATGGAATCGTTCGCTGGTCATCGTTAAGCCTTGACAATAATTAAAGTAGGACATGTCGAGTCGAAAAGATCCGTCTTCTTTCAAATCAAGCAAATGCTCCAATATCAATTCGACGTATTTCGCTTCTCCATAAGGCGCTAATCCCATCAATTTGTATTCACCGGAATTCACTCGAAAACCACAATAATAGGTAAACGCGGAATATAGCAAACCAAGGGAATGTGGAAATCGCATTTCCTGCATCATCCGTACATGATTTCCGCCCCCAACCGCAATTGATGCAGTCGCCCACTCGCCAACTCCATCAATCGTCACTATCGCTGCCTCGTCAAAAGGCGAAGGGAAAAATGCGCTAGCTGCATGTGATTCATGATGTTCGGTAAAAACAATACGTTTACGATATGCTCCACCTAGCCCCGCGCGAATCTCTCGAGGCAAGTGCAGTTTCTGCTGAACCCACTGTGGCATCGCTTTGGCAAAGGACTTCACACCTGCCGGAGCGTAAGCCAAATACGTTTCCAGCAAACGTTCAAATTTCAGCAGCGGTTTTTCGTAAAATCCAACGTAGTCTATCTCTGCAGCTTTGATCTGCGCTGCACTTAAACAGTACTCTACGGCATTTACCGGAAATCGTTCATCGTGTTTTCGCCGCGTGAATCGTTCCTCTTGCGCAGCAGCGACAATGCAACCGTCTACGATCAATGCCGCAGCGGAATCATGATAAAAAGCGGAAATGCCAAGAATTGCTGTCATAGGATACCTACTGGCTTAAATATCGGCTAAATCAAAGTCGGCAGGCTATAAGAAGTCACCTTGCGCTAGTAACACGCCGCAAATGACTTACCGGTCGTATCGATTAGACAAAAGAGGGTTCGTTCGAAATTGCCAATAAGCGAGGGCAACACAAAGAAAAATGGATTTTCCGACCTTTTCGCCTTTTCGCTTATCAGGTTGCTCAGCAGTAGAAACGCACGCCTGCCCGCCAAGGTATTGCGTAGTCGGGGGACCAGAGAATATCGGACCTACGATCCGCAAGATGGACCGGCAGGTTTAGAATTCGCAAAAGAGACGATTGTTAGTTGCTGGCCTAATTTCTAAATCATTACGGACATGTCGCTTAAAACCAGAAAATCAACAACAAATTGACCGCCTCCAAATTCTTCTACCGACTCTATACCGTTAGCGGTTTCCTAAATATTCTACCGATCTTCTTCATCGATTCGTCCGATATAGCCACGAACAAGTGCTTACCATCACTCCAACTCCCCGCCGAAAACTCACCAGAAAGCTGTATTTCCCTGAATGGTGTAGCTCGTTCCAGTTCCCCTGTCGAAACAATCAAAACCCACAACTTGCCATTACGCGGTGATGACAAGTTCATCGCAATGCAATCATCGTTACCGCCGATCGTTCGCCAGGAAATTACCTTACCTTGCACTTGATTTTCTACAATCGATGTCGCATACGGCGCATTCACTAAACGGTGCTCCCACCCTTGAGTCCGTTCCAGTTCAGTTAACCAAACTGGCACCATTTCCTCTAACGCAGCGTAGTTCAAACGCTTTTCAACCGACGGTGCACTCCAAAACGGAGACAACGCGATCGCGAACACTAAACAAGCGGCGGTGCCCAACATAGCCCACATTAACCCCCGGCGTTGTGATCGCAAAAACGGAGGCGCGTCGCCTACGTCTGTCGCAATAGCCATATAAGGAATCACTAAGTTCGTGTCCACTTCTTCAGTGAACTCACTATCCTCTACCAACCGAATGTCATTAAATGCTGCAATCGGTTCCGATTCATGGATCACAGCGATCAACCGATCCACTAACTCAACGGGGACGTCAATCTCGTCAAACACATCCAGCAGTTGCCCATCGAACTCTGATTGCCAAGCCATTTCATCTAACAACTCTGGCTGCTCGCGAACCAGATCTCGCAACTGCTCCAATTCCGGAGGCAATGCCTGACCCTCGGCAAACTGCTGTTGCCATTGGTCACGCGTCAACAACTGAATTAAGTCTTTGGTTTTGATAGATTCCATTTTTAAATTATTCCTCCGAATCAAATTGTTTTTGCGTAACGAACAGCTTTGATTTAAGCATTCGCTTCGCGCGTGACAACCGACTCATTACTGTCCCAAGTGGAATTTCTAATTGTTCCGCGATTTCTCGATAAGACATCTGTTGCTGATAATGCATGACTACCGCGATCCTAAATGTTTCTGGTAACGCATCAAGGGCGACCTGTAACCGCTGTGAGTCTACCTCTTGGCTACGTGACCGATCTGGTACACGATTGTCTTCCACCTCAACATCCGTAAAAACCCATTCTCGTTTTTTGCGAACCTCTTTCAAAAAAGTGGTCCGTACTACCGTGAACAACCAACTGCGGGCCTTCGCTGGATCTTTTACTTGACCAATACGTTGAAAAGCAATCAGATATGCCTGTTGCAGGACGTCTTCTGCCGTACTTGCATTACCTGTTAAGCGATAACAAAAACGATACAACGATTGATGGTGATCAGCGATCAACTGCTCGATCCACATCCGTCGTTGTGCTACTGACAATTCTTTACGCTCAGTAGCAAGCGACATCGAATCCACTAGAGGATCAATTTCACGAGGCACTTCGAGTAACGCATCCAGAATTTGCATCTTTTTGGAAGATTCCCTTTTGTCCATGACAACAGATATCCAATTAGATAGACCCGCTTGAAGCGGAGTTTATTCCCATAAACCACCATTTCTACTTCGACAATCAATGTGTATTTATGGGCTTCGTTTAGGCCGAGGCACGTTAGATTGACCAGAATTCCCACGCCGACGGCGTTTTCGGTCGTACGAAGTTATTTCCACCTTATCAAGCGGTTTACCGATTTTCTCTTGCAATTGCATGATTCGATCCCGTAATGCCGCTGCATGTTCAAATTTCAAATCCTCAGCCGCTTGCATCATCTCTATTTCAAGCTCATTAATCAACTCTTGAGTAATATAAACCGTTTCATCTGTCCTACCGACCGCTGCATTGGCTTCGCGGTGGGCAGATGCGTCGCCCTCAATGCCCTTGTCGATCGATTTTTGTATCGATCGTGGAGTGATATTATGTTCCTTGTTATAAGCCTCTTGAATACCACGACGACGCACCGTCTCGGTAATCGCTTTATTCATCGAGTTTGTCATCTTGTCAGCGTATAGGATAACTCGAGAATTAACATGACGAGCAGCACGCCCCATTGTCTGAATTAACGATGTTTCGCTTCTCAAAAACCCCTCTTTGTCAGCATCAAGTACAGCGACTAAGGATACTTCCGGTAAGTCCAGCCCCTCACGTAATAAGTTAACTCCAACCAAAACGTCAAATTTCCCTTCACGTAGTTCCCGCAACAATTCCACTCGCTCAAAGGCGTCGAGTTCCGAGTGCAACCACCTCGCCTGCACGCCTTGTTCAACTAAATATCCAGACAACTCTTCAGCCATTCGTTTGGTTAATGTCGTAATGAGTACTCGCTCACCAATCTCCGTTCGCTTGCGGATTTCTTCTAGTAAGTGAGCGATCTGACCGGTCGCTGGCACAACGTCGATCTCGGGGTCCAGCAATCCAGTCGGACGAATAATCTGTTCAACAACTTCCCCCTCGGTTTTTTCCAACTCATAATCTCCGGGAGTTGCCGAGACAAACACGACCCGCTTCCCTTTTGCTTCCCATTCTTCGAATCGCATCGGACGATTATCAAGCGCACTAGGTAAACGGAAACCATGATCTACCAAGGTAGTTTTCCGACTCCGGTCGCCCGCCCACATGGCGCGCACCTGCGACACTGATACATGTGACTCGTCAACAAACAGCAGGAAATCTTCCGGAAAAAAGTCGTACAGCGTATCTGGCGGTTCTCCTTCAGCTCGACCCGCTAAATGTCGACTGTAGTTTTCCACACCAGAACAGTAACCAACTTCTTGCATTAACTCTAAGTCATAACGAGTGCGAGCATTCAAGCGTTGTGCTTCCAGTAACTTGCCTTCTTTTTTGAAATGATCAAGTTGGCCTTTCAATTCTTGCCGAATCGACTGAATCGCTTGCTCAACTCTAGCCTCAGACATCACAAAATGTTTAGCTGGATAAACAAACAGTTGATCCAACTTCGTGATGGTCTCACCCGTAAGAGGATTAATGATTGACAGTTGATCGATTTCATCACCCCAGAATTCGATACGATAAGCGTATTCTTCATATGAAGGCCACACCTCTACGCAATCGCCTCGGACGCGAAATGTGCAACGTGAAAAATCCACATCGTTGCGGTCGTATTGAATATCAACTAGTTTCATCAGCAATTTATCACGATCAATTTCCATACCCTTAGTCACGGAAACCATCATCTCTCGGTAATCCTCAGGAGAACCCAAGCCATAAATACTCGATACGCTAGCAACAATAATCACATCATCTCGACTAACAAGCGAACTTGTTGACGCCAGACGCAAGCGGTCAATCTCTTCATTGATCGACGCGTCTTTTTCAATATAGATGTCGCGTTGAGGGATATACGCCTCAGGCTGGTAGTAGTCATAGTAACTGACAAAGTAATGAACGGCGTTGTTCGGAAAAAACGACTTGAACTCAGAATACAATTGAGCGGCCAAGGTCTTATTATGTGAAATAACAAGTGTTGGTTTTTGCATTCGCTCGATAACATTAGCCATCGTAAACGTCTTACCCGAACCCGTTACTCCCATCAGTGTTTGATGGCTTTGCCCATGCTCCAAACCATACACAAGCTTTTCAATCGCTGCGGGTTGATCGCCCGCCGGTGAAAACGGACTTACTAATTCAAAATCTCGCTGTTGCACGCCTTTGAGTCTCCGAACATTCTGCACATAAAAAAGCAGCCAACTTAAACAATTAGCCGATCCCATTGTAGCAAAAGCAATGTGTTTTTGGCACTATGTGGAAATCAAACACGTTCGGCCGTGTAGGCACGCTAACCCTCATAGTTTAACCAACCAGAACATCACGCATTTTTCATCGCCCCCCAGATGTAAACCGATTTGATGTGCCGAAACCTATTGCATGTCAAAACCCAATCAACTTAGTACAACCTCCCTTATTTCCGAGGCCGAACAACGGGAAGAGGTGGCTACAAAACTCCTCGATCAACTCGATGCCCGGCAAGATCAAGTCATTTCTGATTTAGATGGGCTCAATGATCAAATCGAAGATCTTATCGATTCTTGGCGCCAACAATCAACCGTCAACGAGCTCGAAACGGATGCAACTGACACTACAACTGACGCGGACAAGCAAGCCGACGCTGCCTAGTCACTGTCTAAAGAAGTCCAATCGAGTGCCACATCTAAGCTGTTGGCTGAATGAGTGAGTGCTCCAACACTAATGCGATCGACCCCAGTTTCGGCAATTGCTCGGATCGTTTGATGCGTAACTCCACCAGACGCTTCTAGCTGAACTTCGGGAGCGACAGTACTACGGATTGCTACTGCATTGCGTAATTGGTCATTGCTCATGTTATCCAGCAGAACAATGTCTGGGTGGTGCGACAGCGCAATCTGTAATTGTTCGAGAGTATCAACTTCAATTTCAATCGGCATGGCTGCGTTGATGGGATTCCCCGCGGCAACAACAGTTTGAATTAACTCGCGGGATTTCTCGATTGCATCGCCAATCACATCACTATCGCCGTCGCCAGTGAGTGTTGCCTCACAGGCAGCCAAGTGATTATCTTTAATCAATATCGCGTCATGCAAACCGTTACGATGATTAACCGCTCCACCACATCGAGTAGCATATTTCTCGAGACGACGCCAACCCGGTGTTGTTTTCCGAGTGTCATAAACCGCGACGCCAGTGCCTGCGAGCAATCTTACATATTCGGACGTTTGCGTTGCGATGCCACTCAACCGCCCCATGAAGTTCAATATAATTCGCTCGGCGGTTAGCAAATCGATTGCCGCTGCTGATAATGAAACAGCCATCGTTCCGGCCTCAACCACATCTCCATCTGCTACTAAAATCTGCACTTCGCTGTCAATACTCATCTCGTCAAAAACTAACTCAACTATCTGTACACCCACCACGATACCAGTTTGACGAATGACAATATTAGCAGTGCCTCGTTTATCTAGTGGTACAGTTGCCACTGTCGTCCAGTCATATTGATCCGCTATATCTTCTCGCACCGACAAACGTACTAACTGACGCAAGTCATCCATTAACGCAGCAGACCACTCTTGTTGTGTAAACGTCGAACCCATATTTCCGCACCGTCCGTTATGTCACAGAAGCGACAACAACCATTTTACAATTAGTAGAATCCTGTTCACAATTGCATTGCCGCAAATTGGGAACCGTAAAACCATTGGACATCAATTTCGGTAGATTAAGTAGGGGAGATTCCCGTGGGAGTAAGACGCTATGTATCAAGCGGCCAATTGGTATGATACCAACAATACCAAAATCATCGTTGTGTGCGGTGCGATCGTGTTACTCGCATGTCTCAAACAAGACATGCAATCGCCTGGTAACACGTCGCCTCCTCGCAACTGGACATTCCAACTCAACCTGAACACCGCAACCACTGTTGAACTTGAAAATCTTCCTCAAATCGGCCCTACCATGGCCCAACGAATTGTAGAATTCCGTCGTCACTTACCAAACAACAAGTTCACTCGGATCAACCAGTTACAACATGTTCGTGGTATCGGCAACAAAACAATCATCACCATCGGCCCATTTCTGGTGCTATCACAACCGGAGTAGGGATGGTGCAGGCTTGAAGGTTTTTATTGTTGATTAAACCGTGGACGACTTTCCCTCCCGCGGCGGACCCCGTCCTTACGCTCATTTTTCGCCGATGCAATACAACGCATTAAAAGTTCGCAAATAAATACGGCCTTGCGAAACCGCTGGCGAAGCCGACAGTGGTTCTTCGAGCTTATTTTGAGCCAACAATTCAAATTCTTTTCCCGGCTTGCAAACTGACACAACTCCGTTTCGCCCACACAGATAGATCTTTCCATCCGCATAAATTGGTGATGCTCGGTGGCGATCGCGATTGGTTCGCTCCTCGTAAAACTGCTTGCCCGATTCTTGATCTAACGCAATCAGATTACCATTCTGTCTACACAGATAAACAATGCCGTCTACCGCTAGAGGACTCGGAACATCCGGAGTGATTTGGAATTGCCACTTTACAAATTCCTTTTTGCCCGTAATGTCGCCCTGTCCGGTTGGTTTCAGAGCAAGAGTAATTCCTGCTTTTGCGGACGGGACTACAATCAGTCCCTTAATTGCTAACGGCGATGAAACGAATCTAAGTGTGGGGTCGTAACCCGCCGGAGGATGCAAACCACCGCAGCGCCAAATCTCATGGCCATCTTTTAAGTCATGGGCAACGATATAATCAGCGCCATGCGTTAACAAAAAAGCCCGCTCTTTATCTCGATAAATCGTCGGGGACGCATAGGAATGCTCGTTTTCAGAGTGAGCGTTACTCGGACGTCCCGTTTCCCAAATCGTTTTACCAGTCATTTTTTCTAACGCAACAACGCGTGCTTCTCGAGTCTGAGCATTACCGTCGCCGTGAATCAATTGCAAGAATATACTGTCGCCATCAAGAATCGGAGTCGAAGTCATGCCAAAAGCAATATTGAACTTACCAAATCGATCTTGAACATTGAGACTCCAAACCTCTTTGCCGCTAAAGTCATAACAGGCTAATGCGCCATTTGCGAAAAACACCCAAACATGTTTCCCATCTGTGCACGGAGAAGGAGAGGCTGCATTACCCTCGTCGCCTCGTACAACTTTATCACCCTGACTCACCTTGCGACGCCACAACTCTTTGCCTCCAGTATTGATTGCCAGCAACACCAAGTCATCACCAACCACTGTCGTAACAAATATATGATCACCCCAAATACAAGGCGTCGCTCCTCCAGGCCCGGGTAATGCCAACCGCCATTGAATATTTTCCGTGGCACTCCAACGCAATGGCAGCTCGGTTTCCCCAGACACTCCGTTGCCGTTCACACCACGCCACTGGGGCCAATTCTCGCCATACGCAGTACTCACTGCACAACACACACAACAAACGGCAAACGCTTGAAAGCTATTGACTAATGACTTATTGCTAAAGCTAACCATTGCTGTTCTCCATCCTGTTAACATCACTTCGAAATCCTCTAATAACAAATTCACCTACAACAACTTAGTGTGATAGAAACCGTAACAGTCTCTCTAACTCTAAGCAAGTCTCTTTGTCCATTTCCCATTCGTATGGTTGTCGACGGCGGTCTGTAGAAAACAGTCCCTTGCGTTGCATGATATATTTCTCCACGGCCAAGAACCCATCCAGCCCTGCCTGTAATTGCAAACTAACCAGAGCGCATAACGGAAACCACGCTCGATAGGCTGCGTCAACGTCGCCATTTTCCAGAGCTTTCCACACACAGATTACTTGCTCAAGAAATTCCATACCCGGAATCGTGCCCGCAATTCCACGCGAATAACTATCCATTAATGAAATACCACCCGATCCCTCAAAAATGGCCGCTTGTCCTTGCGTCGCATCACGCAACGCTGACAACTTCGTCCCCAGCGGATTAGCCTCGGGCTTAAACATAATCCGCTCGGAACCATATTTCTCAAATAGCTGACAACTGACACTCAAGGGAATTTCCGCACCAATATACCCCGAAGCATCCTGCACAATCACCGGTACGGGTATCGCTTCGACAATCGCCACAAAATATTCTTTCAGTTCATCTGGGGATAAAGGAACACTACTTGGAGGTATGGCCATCACCGCATCCGCACCATCATTCACTGCCGACTTAGCAAATTCCACTGCGGCCGTTGTCGACTCCGCCCCAACGCTCGCCACAAAACACCTAGCGCCGCGATCAAATTCTCCCAACCATTGATGCAGTTGATTTCGTTCAGCAGTGGTTAACCGCTGTAGTTCAGAAACCATTCCAGTACAAAATCCATCAATTTGCAAACCCAGAGCCCACTGCATCTCCCGCTCTAAACTCGCGTAGTCCATGGAATCGTCTGCTAAAAATGGTGTATGCACAACTGGCACAACACCCCGAATCTGTCTTATCATAGATATTCGTCCTGTCCCCACGATGACACGCATGATTTAATTCCAACTTCCTTTATAACATTTACAAGCCGTCCTTCATATGAAAATAACAGCCGTTGAAGCAATCATCTGTAACGCTCGCATGCGAAATTGGATTTTCGTTAAAGTGACTACCGACCAACCTGGTCTCGTGGGCTGGGGCGAAGCGACGCTCGAATGGCATACGCGCAGCGTCGTAGGCGCCATTGAAGACATCGCTCCGTTACTGATAGGAGAAGACCCTCGCCGGATTGAGCATCTGTGGCAACGTATGTTCCGTCAACACTTCTGGCATGGTAGCGGTATTACTCGCAGTACAGCTATTTCTGGAATCGATATCGCACTGTGGGACATTGCCGGAAAAATTTCTGACATGCCATGCCATCAACTGTGGGGTGGACCAGTACGTGATTGGATCCGTACGTATTGCCACCTCGGCGGCGGCAATATGGAAGATTTCTATGAAACCCCAGCTTCTGATGCGCGGCGATTTGGTGAACTAGCCTCAGCAGCAGTGGAACAGGGCTA
>Ga0302117_10001574_pt1 | contig 10946 bp, 10 predicted proteins | sample AG5_322_MG_FD_203112 | JGI IMG/M metagenome (GOLD analysis project Ga0302117, IMG submission 203112) | Marine microbial communities from Western Arctic Ocean, Canada - AG5_32.2 | ecosystem: Environmental > Aquatic > Marine > Oceanic | place: Canada: Western Arctic Ocean | collected 2017-10-01 | reverse complement strand
CGTTTTTTTTAGGCCTTGGAGGGTACATCATCCATGGCGGTGGCATTTGTTGTTTTGGTTTGTTAATTAATACAAACATTAGAATAACAATCAAAACAATGACCAGAGCGCCAAGTATAGAAACAAATATGATCATTCCCGTATTGCCGCTTCCGCTTCGAGCTTGGCTGTCTAGATCTTCTTGAACCTGGTCAAGCATAGCCAGTTTTTCGGCAATTTGTGAATCAAGGTTTCCTTTTTCTGATATCTTTTGTTGAACTGAAGATTGCGCTTTCGTAGCGGCTGAATCGGTTAAATCAGCTGTACCTAAAAAAGATTTTAGATTTTGAATTTCTTCGTTGATGGTTTGTAGTCGAATGGAATCTTGGCGTAGCATGGCTTGTTTTTCTTCATCATAGGATTGGTCCCGGGCTGCTGTTTCAAACTCAGCTAATTTAGATTGAAAAAACAAGCGATCTTCTTGACGTCGCTCCGCTTCTGAATCTTTATAACTTTCCAACTCTACCTTCCAATCTACTTCGCCCAAGCGTTCGCGTTGACTTTCAAGGGATTCCAGTTTTTCAGCAATATTTTTAAGTAAAACTTGTTCGGCAGATTTTTCATCCCGGCGCTGTTTAAAGCTTGCGGTCATTATACTGAGCACATCTCCCCGTGGACGATTAAACCGGGAGGCAACCATAACCACTTGACGGATATTTTCAATAAGTTCAGGCGCCGCACCTTCTTGGATAATAATGCTTATTTCCATATTGCGAACACTAGCCATGGCAGGACGTTTTTCTGTTTGGGTGCGAGAGACCACATTATCTTTTGCGGTGGATGCCTCTCTGGAGGTGTTTTCAGTCGGAGGCAGTTTTTTGTTTGCCGGTGTTTCTGCTATAAAATCAAAGCCTGGAATAGGTAAACCAACACTGCGACCAGAGGGCGAACTGGATGCATTTAGTAAGTCTTCGGCTGCTTTTAAGGATTCAATTGTGTTTCCACCTTCGTTTGGTGAATATGTTGTTTGGTTTTCTATTGCGCTGCTGATTTCCAAATCAACGCTAACATCAACGACATACTTTCGGTTATCAATAACCTTTTCTAGCGCATTGGCGATTCGTTTGCGCAGATCATTTTCAATCATCAGTTTTTGGGCTAAATAGCCGCTAGTTTGACTTAGGCCAACACCTAAAATAAGTCCGAATGTGAGGGCAAAAGACAAAACTCTGTTACTCCGCTTTTTCATATTAACTCCCTTAATCATATGAATTATTATTTATCCTCAGATAGAGAATAATCCCTACCTACGGGGCCGCCACGTGGCGCTAAAAATGTAATTTCTACGCGTCGGTTACGGGCTTTTTGTTGAGGATTTGAATTGTATTTTTGTACTAAATCTGTTGATAGTAATTCTGTGTTTTTTCTATCTCTTGGTACGTATTCTCCATATCCCACAGCTTCTAATCGAGTTGGGCCAACATCCAAAGATATCATCATGCGGACTACCGCTGACGCCCTGGCGCTAGATAATTCCCAATTACTTGGATACTTAACCTGTAATGGTTTTGGTAATTGATCGCTGTCGGTATGACCTTCTACTGCAATTTGGAAAAAAGATTGTTCAACGGTTGGTATAATCTTTTTTAAGATATTTAAAAATTCCGGTTTGGTTTCGGTTGACCCTGAACGAAAACTAATGTCAGATGAAATTTCGATGGTCACCCCCTTCGGGCTTGTGGAAACTTCCACCGGTTTCTCTCCGGTTTTTGGATCTACCGCCATTTCATCTACCATTTTTTGGGCTTCTTTTTGAATGTCACCGAGAGACATTGATTGGTTGTCGATTTTTTTCTTTTTCCCCACGGATTTTCCCATACCGTCGGCCATGTTTTGAAGCTTGACAGGGTCAATTGTGGAAATAGCCGCTAATAAAACAAAAAAAGCGAAGAGTAGGGTCATCATATCGGCAAAGGTACCAAACCACCCCGGCAAGCCTTCTTCGACTTGTTCCATGCCTTTATTCATAAATTTTTTAATTTCTTGTGGGGTAGCAGCCATTCAGGTTACGCTTCGTCTTTTTTCCATTCTTTAGGTGGAATGAAAGAATTTAGTTTTTCTCGGACAATAATAGGATGTTTCTTCTGATGAATGAGTCGCGTGGCTTCAACTTGCAAATTTTGTACGGTGCTTGAGAAAACAATACGAGATTTTATTTTATCGGCCATCGGTAAAAACAATAAATTTGCCATAACGGCGCCATAAAATGTTGTAATCAATGCGGCGGACATTCCCGCGCCCAAGGTATCAGTACCGCCTTCACCAAAGCCGGAAAGCATAACAACAAGTCCGATTAGAGTTCCGACCATACCCCAAGCTGGAGACATGACCCCCATAGATTTAAATAGACCAGCCTGTGTGCTCTCGCGTAGTTCGCGGTATTCAATTCGAGTGTATAAAATCTCTGTTAATTCTTCAAGAGAATATCCGTCGATAACCATTTGGGCCCCATCCCGAAAGAAAAAACTTTTAATGCTTCCAATGTGGTTTTCCAGATCGGCAGTGCCTTTTCGCCCCACCTCTGAAGCTTCAACGGCTTCATCTACTATATCACCTAAGGTGTTTTTATCCCCTTTGAATACAGCGCTCATAGCAGCGCCCAACTGAAGTACATCTTTTAATGGAAAGGCAACGGAAACAGATGCTATCATGCCACCAAAAACAATACCAAAGCTAGAAACCGAACCGAACATACCAATATTGGGAGTCATTAAAAAAATACTGCCGACGATGGATCCCATTCCGAGTATAATTCCTACAAGGGTTGCAATATCCATATTTATTCCTTAATCATACTGGTTGATTTCAAACGGTTTTCATGCAATGCTTTTAGCACATTTCTTACATCGTCATATTCTGGATCCATGCGAAGAGCAAGGTTCCAGTTGATGGTCGCTCGTTGAATGTCTCCTAGTTTATAATAAATTGAACCGCGCCGAGCATAAGCCAAGGCTAAATTTGGATTCGCTTCTAACGCCGCTTCAACTTCTTGTAATGATGTTCGATAGTCTCCCGCATGAAAATATCGCAACGAACGGGATAAATGGCGCATGGCTTCATTCATTTTTTGTTCATCTACATTATTGTTAAGTCGAATAGCTTTTAACGAATCCTCTAAAAATTTAGAATGTTGTTCCATGGCAGAAAGACGCGTGATAAGATTCCGCATTTCATTTGTCATAAGACCCATAGAATCGCGTAGGGTGTGGACTGTATAATCAGCCAACATAAGAGTTGTATCTACATCGGCCATATTTATTGGACCCAAAACCGGTGGAGCAGGGCCACCGCCCGGCGTTTTGATTGCCGGACCTCTAGGCGCTGTAATCTCAAATCCGACAGTCATGCCCGCGTGGCCTTCCCAATAACGCTCTTTCCATTTTGGTAATTTTTCAATGTGGGTGAATCCAAGGTTCAAGCGATAATCCGAGGTAAGGGGGATGCGGAGTCCCACGTTGATGCCATTCCCATCAAATTCACCCACAATATCTACGCCGCCCCATTTTTCTAAATAAGGCGTATTAAAAATTGCTCCTGCAAAAACACCGGCATTAGTTCCAGTTGATTGCTCAGCAAGGGTATCAATTACTACTGTATCTATAGTGCCAAAGCCACCAGTCCCAAAACCGATAAAGGTATTCATGTTGTATTTGCCAATTTGTTTTTGGCTACTTACAATACCAAATAATGACAATTCTTTTGGATCTAGGTTGAAGCCATTAGTGTTATTCTCAAAAACGATATCTTGCAACCCAACTGTAAAAGAAATATTATTTCGGACAAACACACGACGCTGAAGATGAAAGCCAAACTCAAGAGGTGCTTTGTAAGTAGAGACCTCTAAATTAGCTAAGCGAGTTGTATCGGCACCTTGAGCAGTAGAAAAACCAAATGTCCACCCTCGAGACTCCATGTTGAAGTAAGCGCCGCCGGCCGTATTAAAAGGAGAAAAGTTGTGAAGCTCAGTGCCAAACCCAGCGGTGAATAAATAACGAGAAGCACCGACAGAGGTAAAAGGAATTTTCATCATGGGGCCGGGTCTTAAATATGCAATACGAGTTGCGCCAAAGGGTGTGGATAATAAAATCATATAGAAAGTTATTAGGCGTATCAGTTGTTTCATTTTAATTCGGCATGTTTTTTTAATTCTAATTGCGCCAATCGCAGATATTCACTTTTTGGATGTTGTGAGACCACATCACCAAAAGCGACTAAGGCTAACTTTTCGTTACCCATTTTCCGATGGAGAAGCCCTTTTTGAACCAGCGCATCATCGATTCTTAGCTTTCCGGTACTGGTTATTGTATTCAAGAGTGAAAGAGCTTTTTTGTATTGGCCTGTTTGCTGTAGGGCGTCCGCCATCCAGTATAAAATATTTTCAGAAGTTTTTTTAGACGCTGCATCTAGATTAAGATTAGAAAATTTATTCAGAGCAGTTTGGTAATCCTCACGCTGGTAAGCAAAAACGCCCGTCATGTAAACGGACTGATTAAAGACCGGTCCTGGCTTAGTTACTTCCGTGGATGGCATAGCTCTTTTTGATGGATCCAATATTGCCGTAGAAACGAGTTTTTTTATTGGCACTGCAACAAAATTGTTTTTGGGATTAGACGCGGGCAATCTGGGATTTTGAATTTCTGCTAAAGTTTGGCGCAAGGAAATGTTTTCTTGCTTCACTGCATTCATTTCCGATTGAAAGGAGTTTTCTAGTCGTTCAATTCTATTGTTAATTTGACTAAGAGTTGATAGCAGCTCCTGGCTAGACGCCATGTATACAGAACCGCTTTTAACTTTTTTTATTTTGAAGGAAACTTCTTTAGATGGTTTTTTAACTAAGCGAGAATAGGCCTCTGATCCCTTCGCCGGCTCAATGACGATACCAAGGTCTAAAAAGAATATTTCCGAAAGGGGCGTTTCCTGGGCACCCAGCGAACCGATAATTGTTAGGATTGTTAGCCCATTTATTAGCGGTTTAATTCGGCTCAAAGGAGACCCGAATGTCATTATTCGTACTCTTCCCAGTCAACAACGTAAGAGTAACCGATAAAGGATCCAAAATCATGGGGAACATATAGCTCGAACGCCCCCGTGGCTCCCGGAAGAAGCGTTGAGTCCGTGGTGATCCCTGAATCAAATGTGTGATAACCACCTCTTACAAATGTAGTGAGTGTCTTTGTTTCACCGCTCCAGTTTTTGCGAAAGACAAAATCAACCTTAACAAAGTCCGATCTACGTCCGCCAATATTTTTTATTTCACCATTAAAAACAACATTGCCTTGGGCGTCTTTCTTTTCACTAATATTGCCCATTAACACGCAATTAGCAGAATATTTTTTTGTGGCGCTTCTTCCGGTTGAAGTATATTGAGGCTCTGCTAGTTTTGGCATAGGAGGTGGCGTATAACTATCCCGGACTTGCTCCGGCACATATTCGGCCTGTTCTTCTGTAATGACATTGTCAACAATTCTGACAACGTCTTTTCTGTTAATAATTAAGTATCCCACCAGCGTTTCAATTTTGAGGGACTCTTCGTCTTGGTAAACGACCTTACCAAAAACAGTCGTCCCATTCTTCATGATGATTTCTTTGGAATATATGGCAAGAGGGTTGACCCACATTTTACTGAGGGCTTTTAAGTTTTCTAATTCTTCGTTAAGATATTTGAGCTCCGCCGTCATCTTTTTAATTTCGAAACTGAGCTCATTCAGGATGTAATCCTTGCCGGGGTCGGGAGTAAACTCAATTGCGTTTGGACCGGGCCCATCTTCTGTGGGTGTTTTTCCGGCGTTGGAATTATTATCGGCTGTCTTTTTGTCACTCGAAGAGGCCTCGCTGGATAGTGAAATTTCACCGAGTTCTACATTTTTATTGGTAACCTCTACAGAGGCGCTGACCTTACCCTCGCTACCACCGTCCGCTTCAATGGTGTAATTACCCGGGGGGGCTTTTTTGAATTCAAATTGCCCGCCGGCTCGCCGGAGTCGTTTTTTTAACGTCTTGGTTCGTTGTACCTCTGTACCGTCTTCGATTAAGAGCAAAACAGTTATACCGACAGCTGGTTTTCCCTCAGAGTTTACCAGGTTGCCAGAGATGCTTCGCGGTTTTTGAGCGAACAATGTTGTTGCAAAAAGAGCACAAAGTGCCCCTATTAGCAATTTTTTTAATAATAATCTGTTTGCCATTTATCTTTACCTCGGATTGTGTGGCACCTATTGACATGAGAGTCAATAAGCAACGAACAGTTTAGCTTCGTTCTGTTTTTGAAGCAAGTCAAAAATTTGTGTGTGCGTGAAGTTTAAGGGCGGTTGAATTTTTGTCCGCAGAAGTTATTTCCAGAAATCTTCGTATATTTTTTTACGATTTAACAATGCTGAGCGAGCAGAGGAGACTCGTGGCTTCATTTCTTCGGTGAGATAACGTGAGAGAGCAGTCTCGTACGCCTCCAATGGAAGTTCAAAATCCATTTCGTCCTTTTTTTCGTAAGCTTGCCCTAACCAGAAGTATGGTTCGCCGAGCGAATCAATGGCCATACCTGCTTTTGAAAAAGATTGGATGGCATCCCATTGGCCGTTCTTATGGCTTCTGCTGTGATGCGCTTTTCCTTCTGACATGTGGATGTGATAATTTGCTGTAGCATTTCTCGGGTCTATTTTTAGAACAGCTTGATAATGATCCTTGTTGTTTTCTGTTTTTGCCAAATTTAAACGAGCGGTTACAATGGCGGTGCGTAAATCAAGGTCGTTTGGCCGACGGCTTAGAAGTGAATCTGCGTTGGCGATTAACATTGCTGGGTCGATTTCAGATAAGGTAGTTGGCGTTGGCGCACAACCCTTATAAACTAAGAGTGAAAAAATTGGGATGGTAAATAAAGCAGTTTTTTTCATTAGCCTTCGAACCAGAAGAGTTCCTGGCAATTCCGAAAGGCTTCATACATTTCATTCATAGAGTTGATTACATAATAGCGATCTTGGATATTGCTATAATCAAAACGGGTCATTATTACATCTTCCATTTGAAAGGGGATGAACTTTGATCGGTCTGATTCCCCTTGAGCGCATTGTACAACATTCATCGTTTCATCATAAGAAGAGATAATACCAGCGCCGTATATCTCATAATCAATATTGTTTTTCTTACGACGAAACTGGTCACTTTCGCCGTCATTTTTTATAAGACCAAACTCATAGGTCCACCAAGCAAAATTTTGAAGACGTTTTAAATTGTGGGCTACTAATTCTGGATCCAACCCACGGTTGTTTCGGAGAATCTTATCTCCAAGGACGCCAACATCATGCATATAGTCGGCATAAGCTTTGTTCATTAAAAAAGGCACATGGCCTTGGATATCGTGAAAGATGTCTGGCTCCGGCGTGTAGCCTTCATCGTTTTGTATATCCACATTAGCATACTTTTCAGCGAAGCGAGGGGACTTTCGAATAATATCTGTAACAGGAAATTTCCTGTTGGCATTTAAATCAAAAAACAATTCTTCTGTTAAAAACCCTGCCACGGGAACGAGCTGCCAATCGGTGGAATTTTGAATCAAAGGAGATACTGTTTTAAATTCGGGGAAGCGATCTTGTGGAATGGGTAAGGCGCGCATCCCCAGTAAATATTCTCGCGAGACATATTGGTTTAACAATGGTTCCTGGTTTACAAATAAATTCTTCCAAATTCCATTTTCAAGATTGTTCACCTCGTTATAATTCTGAGGTTTTATATAGGAGTCATTCATACCAAAAATGCGCACACCGCCAATAGTTTTTGGGATAACATTTTGAAATAGATGGTCGTATTTGGTGTATTCTTCAGTCATAACGAATGGATAATTTACAAGAAAGAATTCTTCACATCAAATTGCCTTAATGTATATCTAACATCCTTGTTGGAATGTTTTTCTAGTACGTTCCCCAGCGTTGACACTGCGGCGGGTGAAAGGCTCGCACCAGATCACCATAGCCAAATATAAGTAACGGCACCATTGCGTCGCCCGAAATCAGGATCGTATGGCGAACCGCAATCGGCGCGCATACCTGCTGATTCTTGATGGAAAAGGTCATAATCTTCACCAAAAATCACTGCCTGAAATCGTCCGGACTGATCCTCGCACCATTCTCTTACGCCGCGTTTGAGGGCACCGGTTCCGTGGCCATGGATTACTTTAATGGCTCGAGTCTTTCCGCTATAAACACAATCACTTACTTGTGTTTCCAGTTCAGAGAGGGCTCGATCCAATGAAAAGCCTCGGTGGCCAATATCAACAATATGGAATCGTGCGGACATTATAAGGACAGAGTTTCCGTAACTTTCTCACTTTAATAAAAGGATTAAAATGGAATATACAGTTTTAGGTCGAACGGGAGAAAAAGTGTCCCGAATTAGTTTGGGCACATGGTCTTATGGTGGCGCAAATATGGCGGGGAAGAACCAACCTGTTGGTTGGGCAGGTCAAGTAGATGGAGACAGCCGATTGGCTTTAGAATCAGCATTCAATTCTGGGATTAACCATTGGGACACAGCCGATGTTTATGGTGACGGCAGATCCGAACAAATCATTGGATCCATGTGGGGAAAAATTTCACGAAAAGATGTTTTTATTGCTACGAAATTGGGTTGGGATATGGGGTCTCATAGCCATTGGTATCACCCGGATCATATGCGCACGAATATGGAGCGCTCGCTGGAAAATTTAAAAACGGACTGTGTGGATATACTGTATCTCCACCACTGCAACTTTGGAAAAGATGAAAAGTATTTTGATGACGCGTTGGAAGCTATCCGTCGATTTAAAGATGAAGGAAAAACCCGTTTTATCGGAATTTCAGATTGGTTTTCTGAAAAGGTAATGAAGTTTGTAGAGCGCGTTGACCCTGACGTAATCCAACCCTATCGTAATGTGATGGATGACACATATGCATCAACAGGATTAAAGGATTATGTGGAAGTCAATAATCTGGGTATTTGTTTTTTCTCCCCAATTAAACATGGTTTACTTACTGGGAAATACGCAAAACCGACCACGTTTGAAACGGGGGACTTTCGTACTACGGTTAAAGCTTTTGCAGATCAGAAATTAATTGATAAAATAAAAAGCAATAAGGTAAAACTCGAAGAGCGATTTTCGGAACATCCCCAACCAGTGATGCATGGACTTGTTGATGCTCTTTTAAGTGACGCCCCTACGGGCTGTGTTTTATTAGGCCAACGCAATGTAGCCCAGGTGGAAGCGGCGGCTCAATTGGGGGACGCCCTATCTAATGAAGAGGCGGATTGGGTGAAGGAGCTTTATAAAGCATAAAACAGAATTTGTCATCGTTTATTCTTTCAGTGAATGACGCGATGGGTGCATAAACAAAATATTGGGCAATGGGTCGCGTGTTAAAAATTGAATCTAAAGTAGAGGAAAAGGACGTATCAAAGAACCAGAGCCTTCCTTCGATTCCAAAAAAAAAGACGCCCCCATCCAAATCGATAGAGACGCCTTTTAAAATGGGATTAAATTAACGAATTAACTTTTTGCTGCTGCCTCAACCGCCAACCAAACGCGCCATACATTCTTGTAGCAAATTTTTTCAATGTCTTCTTCAGAATAACCCCGCTTCAACAAATGAAAAATAAGGTTAGGATAAGAGGACACATCTTTCAACCCATAAGGGAGTGAGTCACCTACTCCATCATAATCCGAACCAATCCCCACGTGATCAATGCCGGCCAATTCTACTACACGATCAATATGATCTACCACTTCAGTAATATCAGCGTACATGGGATTTTCTGCATTCACTTTTCCTGCATAAGTTTTTAAGGCTTCATCATCTTTTTTGAGGTTATTTTTTTTGGCGTAAGCTTCAATCCTTTCACTATTGGCTTTACGCTTATCCTGTGATACCTGGGTGACAAAAGATGAGCCATAATTAATTTGGATGACGCCCCCATTGTCTTTAAGTCTGCGAATTTCAGCATCGCCCATATTTCTTTCCCAGCCTGGAGTGAAGTGTCGACAGGAGGAATGGGAAGCGATTACCGGTACATCGGTCATATCTAATACTTGGTTTATCACATTATCGGTGACGTGAGAAATATCCACCATGATACCTACGCGGTTCATTTCTTTAACCACTTTCCGGCCAAAAGGACTCAAACCGTTCCATGTGCCTGTTGTATCGTAGGATGAGTCACAAATGAGATTATCTTTGGCATGAGTGAGGGTGATGTATCGAATTCCCCTGTCGTAAAAATATTGAACATTATTCAGGTCATCTAAAATGGGTGCACCGTTTTCCATACCCATTGGGAGGGCAATTTTGCCATTAGCAAAGATGCGGTTTACATCAGCCACACTGAGTGCCACTTCGAATTTATCTGGATGGTCGTTAGCAATGCGATGAACGAGATCGATGAGTGAATCGGCTTTTTCTTTTGCGCCGCCGGTTTCCTGGTACGAAGAAGGGACATAAATAGACATGAAAGGTGCATCCAAGCCACCTTCTTTCGCTCGGATATAATCAAAATCACCGGTTTCGGTGCGGACTGACAAATCTTCATAACCGTCATTCAATCTCCATGGAACATCAATATGACCATCGGTTATAATGAATTTATGGGCCAGTTTGTAGGCCTGTTTTTTCAGAGCGGCATCATTGCTACAACCGCCAATCAGAATTCCGATTGTAATTAAAAAAATATGTTTTATTGTTTTCATTTTATTGCTTTCTGTTAATTTTCCCACCAAAGTGGTTTTCATTTTGCATTCTCTGTTACTATCTCATTCCTTGTGCTTGCATCATAAAGCCTGCCATTGATCATCGCCTTTTCCATCGAATCAGAATTATAAATATTCTTTAGGGGATTCTTACCAAGAATAACTAAATCCGCCAGTTTGCCCACTTTAATTGAACACATAGGAT
>Ga0302117_10001571_pt1 | contig 10963 bp, 8 predicted proteins | sample AG5_322_MG_FD_203112 | JGI IMG/M metagenome (GOLD analysis project Ga0302117, IMG submission 203112) | Marine microbial communities from Western Arctic Ocean, Canada - AG5_32.2 | ecosystem: Environmental > Aquatic > Marine > Oceanic | place: Canada: Western Arctic Ocean | collected 2017-10-01 | reverse complement strand
TGAGCGCATATGCATTACTTGCCCGGAGTGTTGATCCCGGCAGCGTTCCTGGGTCTGTTCCCGTTGGTCCGAGGTTGTGCCGCCCTCCTTGTCGCGCGAAACTCTTCGTCCGCAAGTCTGCGGCGTTCGGCGAGAACGATGCGCTTTCAGGAATGGCTCGCTCACGGTCGCGCGCCGACTATTCAGAATCTGTGCATTGCGCTGCTCGCGCTCGGCGCCATGCAGCATTTCATCGACGATCCCGGTCTGTTTGTGATGCCGGCGTCGCTCAAGTCCGCGGGACTTTTAAAGGACCTCGTGCGAGACGGTGAATATTGGAGGCTGATCACGGGCACGTTGTTGCATGGCGGCTCCGCGCATCTTTTGATGAATTGCTTCGTGCTCTTTCTGCTGGGGCGCTTCGTGGTCCGGTTGACCAACGGTCCGGTGGCGTCGCTCGTGCTATTCCTGTCGGCGCTGGGCGGAAGTCTCGCCAGCCTGACGTTCATGCCGGACGTGCCCACGGTCGGTTTTTCCGGCGGGATTCTTGGATTATTCGGTTTTCTGGTCGCGTTGGGGCGGCGCCGACCTTCCGTCATTCCGCGGAATTTTCGCCGCCTTCTGTTTGCCGATCTTATCTTCATTACGCTGGTGGGGTTGGCGGCGTTTCAGATCATCGACAACGCGGCCCATCTGGGTGGATTGGCGACGGGCTGGTTGTTGGGGTTCGCGACGATCCCTCGCCATGGATCGTCTTTTCCGGTTGCCCCTCGCGCGGGCGTGAAGGCGCTTGGTTGGGCCTCGCACGCCGCATTGATGGGGTTTGTCGGTCTGACGTTTTGGAAGTGCCTGTGATCGAGCCAGCCGGCCTGTGCGCGAAATTGCCCTTTTCAGACTCGCGGATTGCGACAATGGTTTTGCTCCGTGTTTCCGCCCGAATTCCTGTCCTGAAAACGAACCATGAAAAAACGCATTCAGTTCCTTCTCCCTTGTCTGGCTATCGCCCTGGCGAGCGGTTGCGCGACGAGCCCGCAGATCGGGCAGACCTCCCGAAGTTTCAGCGTCAAGCCGGCTCCCGTTGAGCTTCGCTACAAACTTCATCTGCCAGAGGGCTATGATGCTCAGTCCGCGAAACGATGGCCCACGATCTTCTTCCTTCACGGAGCGGGAGAGCGCGGCGACAACCTTGAGAAAGTCACGGTTCATGGCCCGCCCATGATCGCAAAAGGTAAACCGGATTTTCCGTTCATCGTTATCTCGCCGCAATGTCCGGCCGGGGAGACCTGGCGGCCCGAGACCCTGTTTGCGTTGCTCGACGATGTCGCGGTGCGGCACGCCGTGGATGAGAAGCGGATTTATCTGACCGGGCTGAGCATGGGCGGCTATGGCTCCTGGGACTTGGCCGTGCGGCGTCCGGAACGTTTCGCGGCGGTCGCGCCGATTTGCGGCGGCGGCGTCACGATCAATATCCGGCTCGCGCGCCGCACGAAGGACCATCCGTTGAAATCACTGCCCGTCTGGGCGTTTCACGGAGGCAAGGACACGGTTGTGCCGGTTAACGAATCGGAGCGGATGGTCGAGGCTTTGAAGGAACTTGGGAACGAGAACGTGAAGCTGACGGTTTATCCCGAAGCCGGCCACAATTCCTGGACGGAGAGCTACGACAACCCGAAGCTCTACGAGTGGTTCCTGAGCCACACAAAATGAGTCCCCGTCGAAGAGAGAACCTAGCTGAATTTTCCGGTAAGGATGCGCTGCTGCGCGTCCGTGGCATGCCGCCGGGCGCTTAAACTCAGCCGAGCGTGGTGATTGATCGGGAGGCGGACACGCGGTAGCGCATTCCTACCGCTCAATGGAAAGTTTATCGGCGTTTCGCTTAATCCAGACCACAGGCCTTCTTGGCGCGCTGGAGCACGTCGCCCGCCACGACTTTGGCCTTCGCGGCGCCGTCCTTGAGAACCTGATTCACGTAATCCAGATTCTGCTCGAGTTCCGCGCGCTTCTTGCGCGGCTCCTCAAAACAATTCCAATAATGTTCGAACAGCGCTTTCTTTAAGTCGCCGTAGCCAGGTCCGCCCGCGCGCAGCTTTTCTTCCCACTCTTTCGCGACCTCGGCTGGCGCGACCAGTTTCAATAACTGGATCGCGTTGTTGCTCTCGGCGTCGGGCTTGGGCTCCTCGGGCGGTCGGCTGTCCATCACGATCTTCATGATCTTCTTTTTCAGCGGCTTCTCCTCGCCGAAGATCTCGATCGTGTTGCCGTAGCTTTTGCTCATCTTCTGCCCGTCCGTGCCGGGCACGACGGCGACGGAATCCCTGATTTCCGGTTCGGGAATGACAAAAGTCTCGCCGTACTGATTGTTGAACTTGTTGGCGATGTCACGGGTAACCTCGACATGTTGCTTCTGGTCGCGGCCAACGGGCACGACATTGGAATCGAATGCCAGAATGTCCGCCGCCATCAGGACCGGGTAGGCGAACAGTCCGTGGTTAACCGTCTCCTCGTCGCCGCCGCTGAGTTTTTCCATCTTGTCCTTGTAGCTGTGACAGCGCTTGAGGAGCCCCATGGGCGTCATCGTGCTCAGCAGCCAGGTTAGTTCCGTGACTTCCGGCACGTCGGACTGCTTCCAGAAAAAAGACTTCTTGGGGTCGAGGCCGCAGGCGAGGAAATCGAGGGCGACTTCCAGCGAATTGGCCCGTCGTTGCTCGGCGTCGAAGAGCGAGGTCATCGAGTGATAATTCGCGACGAAATAGTAGCTCTCGCCGCGCTCCTGGAGCTCGATGGCGGGCTTCATCATCCCGAAATAATTGCCGATGTGCAGCGCGCCCGAGGGCTGAATGCCAGACAGAATTCGCATAGGGGCCGGAGCTTACGAAGATCGCCGCGCCTTGCAAGCCCGCCGACAATTGCCGGGGAGATTTGATTCGCTACCGCCCGCAAACGTCGGGTAGAAACGAATTGTGATCTCGATTCCCTCCCACCGCCGCTGCGCGTCCCTCGTTTTGTTGGCGATGTTCGCGATGAACGCCGCGGCCGCTCCCATTGCGAATCTGGAAGAGCTTCGCGCCGAACGGACCCGGCTGGCCAATGAGCCGCGGCGATTGATCATGAACAACGACGGCTGCGACTGTCTCTATTTCCCGCGCAATCTCGAAGCCACGCCGGAGAATTTCCTAAAGCTTCGCACGATGAATCTCGCCGATTCGCAGGTCGATGCGATCGCGTATTGCTCGATCAGTTCGGGGTTTGGACAGTTTACGCATCACACCAAGATTGGCGAAGTGTTGGAGCATTCGCCCTCGGACTTCGGGCTGTCGCCGGACAAACGCAACATCGCGCGCGATTTGATCGATGAGGGGAATGACGTGCTCAAGGTGATCGAGACGTTCTGCGCGAAGGAGGATATCGAGTTCATCTGGTCGATGCGCATGAACGACACGCACGACGCGGCGCATACAAAGGCGAAGCCCTATTTTCTCTTTCCCAAACTCAAGGAGCGGCATCCTGAATGGCTGGTGGGAGAGGAAGTGAAGCGGACGCCGTACGGGCGTTGGACGTCGGTGAATTACGCGTTGCCGGAGGTTTGCGAGCTCGCCTTTCGTTACCTTGAGGAGGTCTGCAAGAACTACGATGTGGACGGCGTCGAGCTCGATTACTTCCGCCATCTTTGTTATTTCCCGAGCGTGGCCAACGGGGGTAAAGCTTCCGCGGAGGAATGCGCCATGATCACGGAATTGATGCGGCGCATTCGTCGCATGACCGAGGAGGTTGGGCTTCGGCGCGGCCGTCCGATTCTGGTGTCCATCCGCACGCCGGATTCGGCTGAGTTCTGCCGGGATATGGGGCTGGATGTCGATCGGTGGATGAAGGAGGGGTTGGTCGATGTTTTCATTCCCTCGGGTTACTTCCGGCTGCACGACTGGACGCACAGCATTGCGTGGGGCCGAAAACACAACGTGAAAGTTTCACCTTGTCTGACGGACACGCGAGTGGCGGACGAGACGCGTTTCAAGCGAATGTCCCTCGAATCCTATCGCGCCCGCGCCGTCAATGCCTGGGCGGCCGGGGCGGATGGCCTCCAGCTGTTTAACAACTTCAATCCCAACTCCCCGGTGTGGCGCGAGCTGGGCGATGCCAAGGCCCTGAAGTTTCGTGACAAATTGTATTTCGTCACATTCACGGACGGGACGGCGAATCGATGGCTGGCGGACGGAGAGCGTTATCGGACGCGGCCTCTGCTGTCGCCTCGTCATCCGATGATTTTGAAAACCGGTCAGGTAAGTTCGACCACGATCGTGGTGAACGAAGACCTGGCCGGCGCCGAAGCGGCGGGATATCGAGTTGACGCGCGACTCCACATCGATTTGCCGGATCTTGCGGACGCCGACCTGCTCGAGGTTCGTCTGAATGGAAAGGCGTTGCCGGAAGGCCGGCGGACAGAGGGTTGGCTTGATTTCGAGATTGGCGATGAATTGCGAACGGGGCGGAACGAGATTGCGGTCGCGCTGAAACCGGACCCGGATCCCGATCCGGACGAATGGACGCTAACCTTCGATGGCGCGTCCCGACCGCCGCGACCGTGGCGGCCGGATCCCGGCAGTAAACGGATCGTGGAGAAGGCGGCCAATGGAGCGTTTCTTATCGCGGACCGAGGCGAGGAAGGCCGAGATTATCGATACTACCGCTATGCCTGGGGCGCGGACGCGACGCGCGAGTGCGTCATCGAAGCGCGCGTCAAGGTCGTGACTGGCTCGAGCTATCTGATTTTCAGCAACGGCCGCTCGGCCGAGCGTCTGCACTTCGCGCCGGGTGGAATCGTGTTTTATCACAATCGCCGGCTGCGATGGGAGATGGACACGACATCGGACTTTCATGACTACCGAATCGTTATGCGCAATGACGACATTCGCGTCTATGTGGACGGTCAGCTTCGCATCGACGGGACGGGCAAATTTGCGCCGCGAACGGGCTATCGAAATGAGATTGGCTTTGGCGCCGCGAACAGCCCGGAGACAGGTGAGGTGCTTTGGGATTCAGTTAAAGTCCGCGCCGCGAGAAGTGCGCGAAACCTGCGGGATATCGCCCTGACTGTGAAATACACGAAGGCGTCCGGTAATGATTGATCGGGCGCCTCAAGCTCCGGAGGCTACTATGCTTGATGGAAACGAGAAGCGCCGGATAAGAATCGTGCGGTAGGGATGCGCTGCTGCGCGTCCTGGCTTAGGACTTGTCGCTGACGCGGATCCTTTTTTTGATGAGATAGGGGCTATGCTGCGGACGCGCAGCAGCGCATTCCTGCCGCCGTTGTGGTTCTGAACGCCAATATGCTTTGTGGGATGGACCGATATCCACTTGTTCGCCTGTTGGCGCGTTTGGCAAAGTGCTTCGGTGAACGATCCCGCGACAACCGGCGCCTTGGCGTTGTTTCTGTTTGGGATGCGCCAAATGACCGACGCGCTCATTCCGGCGATCGTCGACCGCTCGCCGAAGAAACTGGCGAACCTGAGCAAGAGCGACGAAGAGGTCGACACGCTGCATCTCGCGATCATTCGTTATTTGGGCCAGCTTTCGCAACCACAGCTGGTCAGTCCACAGATGGAGATGCTGTCCAACGGCATCGCGGTCACGAGGCTCATTTGTCCGTCGATCGATTTATTCAGTTGTCTGGAAATTTCGAGGCGGCGAAGTCGTCAAATAACTCATTGGCGTCGCGCGCGGTCAGGAGGCCGTCGTGCGCGACGTAGCGGGCGGCGAATTGAAAGGGCTTCTCCGTAGAAAAGGGGACGTCGGTGTTCAGACAGGGCGAGACTTCCATCAATCCCCATTCGCGATAGTAGAATTGATTGCGGATGTTCGCGGGGTGGCCCATCAATGCGATCCCCGCCGTGTCGCTTCCGATCTTTCCCGCGCAATCCACCCAGCGCGGGGTTTTGCGGTCGCCGTTTGCGTCCCAGTAATTTCCGCTGCCGTTCACGCGCCCTTCGGAATCACGCAAGGTCCCGCCGTCGTCGACATCGATTAGGTCGTTGACGCGAACGCCACAGAACGAATGTCGGTCGGTCAGCAGCGTTGCGGTATCCGCAGCGGTTGGCGTTAGGCTCGTGAAGTGATCGATTATCGTGAAGCGGCCGCGTTGGGAGAGCTCGTAGCGGCGTTGCTCGCGAAGAAGTGTCTCCCCAGTTTCCTGGTTTCGTTCGCGAGTTTGCCAGTCGAGCCTCAGGTCGATCGTGATCTTGTCCGTCGCCGACCATTGTGCGTCGGTGATTCGCTGCATTCCTGACGGACCGAGGTCGAAGAGGTTGTAGTCGCGATGCCATTTGTCCGGGCGGTTGGGCTCCGGAAAGTTGAGTTTGCGATACAGGTCGTAGGGTTTCTTGCGATCGCCGATCTTCACTTTGCCGTGGCCGCACATCACGGACTGGTGGTGAATAAAACAGTATTCATGTGTGCCGGTGACGGGGACGCCGCCCGGCGTGCAGACCGGGTAGATTTCCGGCTTGAGCCGAAAGTTCGTCGGGTAGTCGGTTGGGAAGAGCAGGGCGGCGAAGTAGCGTCCGTTGGCCGAGAGCTTCAGTCGGCGAGTTTGAGCTCGAAAGGGCTGCTGGTCCTCGACGGTGTACTTGGCGGGCGCCGTTGCGGCGCTCGAGGGCTCGGTCAAGGCGGCCGCGGCGGCGGCGCCCGAGGCCGCGCCGAGAAACTTCCGACGATTGAGTTCGTTCATGAGACTTGCTGAACTCCCGGCTGGATGCCTCTGGGTTTTACCCAATGGCCGCCGTTGCGGGATTCGACTTTGGCTGCCGCGGCTTTGTCCTGGCGTTGAGTGTCGGGATCGCAGACGTAGGCGCCGAGGGCGTTGATCGAGGGAGCGACTGCGGCGGCGGTTGATTTCCGAATTAACTGACGACGACTGGGCGTTTTCATGAAGCTGGGTTGAATCGGTTTCAAGCTGCGAGCGGAAGATGAGCCGTCCCTGCGCTCGGATCGTTACTTGTCGTTCTTGAACTTGAATTCCGGTTTACCGGTGAAGTCGGAGCTGGTGATCGTCGGAGCCCAGTGTCGCTCAACGTGCTGGGTGACGAGTCGATTGCCGGAGAAGTGACTGACGAAGGGGCTCATGCGGGGATTGTACATCGTGTCGGTCAGGTCGCGCATCAACACGACGTTCTGGTCCTGGTAGATCATCTGACGAATCGAGAACGGCCGGCCCAGGACGCACATGTTCAGGTGGACGCCCATGACGATGACGTTTTTGACGCCGCGTTGTTTCATGAGGTAGTAGGCCTCGGCGTTGTCCGTGATCGCGTCGCCCTCCTTGATCTCGATGGTCGCGATTTGGCGTTTCCAGGGGCCGTAGGTCCGGCATTTGGGCTCGCAGTCGCAGCCGCCGTCCGAATCGTCGATGGGGAGGGGAGCTTCGTTCTCGGAATCGATGTAGCACCAGCGTTGCAGTGGAATCTTCGTTTCCACCTTGGGCGCCTGCTGAGCCAGCTTGCGCATGGGGGTGTCCTTGTAGAAATCCAGGCAGCTACTGGGACAGTGGATTATCAAAACGCCGCGTTCGCGGGCGATTTTGATGACTTCATTCATGCGCGGCGCCATTTCGCCGACGCGTCGCGTCGCGCCTTTGCACCAATGTTCGTCCCACATGTCGCAAATCACGATGGCTGTCTCCTTCGGCTCCCATTTGAGGATGCTTTGGGTGATTTTGTATTGTTTCTTCTTGTCGTCGGGCGCGACTTTCTGGCTGCGGGCGTTGAGCGTGAGCGGTTGGGCGCTGACGGAGATCGAGGCGGCCAGGAAAACGAGACTAAGGATGAGGGGAATGGCTTTCATAAGCGAATGGGACTCTACCCGATAATATGACGGCGGAAAGTGAATTTGGTTTAAGGCCGGGTTTGCTGGCGTCCGCGAGTTTTCACTGGAAAAGGCAAATGCCGGGGCTTATCGTTCCCTGAACTCACCACAGAACACCGGCTTACTTATGGAAATCAATTTCAATTGCCCCCAATGCGGTCAGGAACTCACGGCGGACGACACCATGCTCGGCGTGGAGATCGAATGCCCCGCCTGCAAGGAAACGATCATGATCGAGGGCGAAGCCGCCGAAGCCGCCGCCGAGGGAGAGGTGGAGTACGCGGCCGCGGAGGAAGAGCCTGCGGCGACGCGCGCGCCAATCTCGATCGGCGCGTCTCACGCGACGGCCGACATGATTCTCAAACCCAAGGCCAAACGGCTGGAGGTCGCGGCCAAGGAGGATGTTGCCGTGCTGAGCCGCACCATACTTTATTCCGCCAATGGCAAAGATATTGGGAAGTTTGATGAAACCGTCGCGAAAACCCTCGCGGAAATTGGCCGGCCACACATCGTCAGCATCAATACCGTGAATCCCGGCGAAGGCGACTTCGGCGTGTTGATCATTTACGAGAAGCAGAACTGAGCCGCGGCGCGCGTTGAAGCGCCGTTCCGCTCACCCGAACAAGTCCAGCTGCGAGGTCGGCGGCAATTCCTTGAGTTTTTCCCTTTCGGCTTTGTGCCGTCGCGTTGCGCGCGGTTTGCCCTCCGGCGTCAGTTCCGCCTCTTCGAGATTGCCCAGAATTTCCTTCGCGCGTTCCAGCACCGACTTTGGAACGCCCGCCAGTCGCGCGACCTGGATTCCGTAGCTCTTGTCCGTGCCGCCTTCGACAATTTTGCGCAGAAAAATGATTTCCTCGTTCCACTCGCGCACGGCGACGTTGAAATTGCGCACGCGATCCAGGCGTCCGGCCAATTCGGTCAATTCGTGGTAATGCGTCGCGAAGAGGGTCTTCGCTCCCGTCTGGTTGTGCAGGTGCTCCACTATCGACCAGGCTAGGCTCAATCCATCGAAGGTGCTCGTGCCGCGGCCGATTTCATCGAGGATGATCAGGCTCTTCGAGGTCGCGTTGTTCAGAATGTTGGCGGTCTCGCTCATTTCGACCATGAAAGTCGACTGACCGCGGGACAGATCGTCGCTGGCTCCGATGCGGGTGAAGATGCGGTCGATCAGATCCACGCGCGCCTGGGTCGCGGGGATGAAGGAGCCGGTGTGAGCGAGCAGCGCCAGGAGCGCGACTTGCCGGATGTAGGTGCTCTTGCCGGCCATGTTCGGTCCGGTGATGATGCCGATCTGTTTTTCGGTGGAATCCAACCGCGTGTCGTTGGGCACGAAGGGTTCTTCGGTCATCGACTGGTCGAGAATGGGATGACGGCCCTCGCTGATCTCCAGAAGGCCATCGTCGCGCACATCCGGCCGGCAATAGCCGAACAGCCGCGCCGTTTCAGCGAAGGAGCCGAGCACATCGAGTTGTGACAGCGCGCGGGCCAGATCCTGAATCTCCGGCAATCGCGCAATGACCGCTTCGCGCACGCGCAGGAATAATTCGTATTCCAGTTTCGAGCTTCGCTCCTCCGCTCCGAGAATCTTGTTCTCAATCTCTTTGAGCTCCGGCGTGATGTAGCGCTCCCCGTTGGCGATGGTTTGTTTGCGGACGTAGTTCGGCGGGACCTTGTCGACGTTGGCGCGGGTGACTTCGATGAAATATCCGAACACCGAGTTGTAGCGAACTTTTAAAGACGAGATACCGGTCTTTTCGATTTCCTCCTGCTGCATGCGCGCGATCCAGTTCTTGCCGTCGCGCGACGCGCTTTTCAATTCGTCGAGTTCGGCGTCGTAGCCGTCCGCGATCATGCCGCCTTCGCGCACGGTCAGCGGCGGCTCATCGACGAGCGCGCGGCGAAACAGGTCGACCAGATCGGGAAACTCGCCCAGTTGCTCCTCAAGCTCGCGCAGCAGTTTGGGCCGTTGGGCGGCTGCGTCGGTCGATTCGCCGGCGCCGTCTTCCTGCAGGGCCAGGTCGGAAGTTTCATTCGAGCGATCGTCGCGGAGGGTGAGTTCAGCGAGGACGCCGCGAATAAACGGTATCTGTTCCAGCGCCTGCCGCAGCGTCCCCAGATCGCGCGCGTTGCCCGTGCCGACGCTCAGGCGGCCCAGGGTTCGCTCAAGGTCGCGCACTTCGCCGAGCCGTTCTCGAAAGCGATCCAGCGCGCGTCCGCAATCCAGCCATGCCTGCACGACTTCCTGCCGTCCGCCGATGGCGGACGCCTCGGAGAGCGGTTGTGTCAGCCACTCCCGCAGGCGGCGCGCGCCCATGGGGGTGGCCGTTCGATTCATCGCGCCGAAGAGAGAGGCGGAGCGTGGGGCGTCGCGGCTCAGCGGCTCCAGAATCTCCAGATTGCGGAGCGAGGTCATGTCGAGCGCGAGGTAATCGGCGCTCTGATAGAAGGAGAGGCGAGTCAGGTGGGCGACGTCGCGCCGCAATTGCCGCGAGAGATAGTGCAGTATGCCGCCGGCCGCGCCGATCGCCGCGTCGCGATTCTTGAGTCCGAAGCCGTCGAGCGAGGCGACTTTGAAATGCTCGCGCACGGTGAACACGGAGGTCTCCGGTTCAAAAACCCAATCGTCGTAGCCGTTGATGATGGGGAAACGCTCGACGATCAGATCGCGCAACGAGGTCGCCGCTTCGGGGAGGAGCATTTCGGCGGGGCGAATGCGCTCCAGCTCGCTCATCAAGGCGGCTTCGCCCTCCACTTCCGTCGTCTGGAAATCACCGGTGGTCAGGTCGACGATGGCGATGCCGAAGAATTTTCCGAGCGGATAGACCGAGGCGAGGAAGTTGTTTCGTTCGGCGACGAGGATGCGCTCGTCGAAATGAGTGCCTGGGCTGATGATCTGGGTGACCTCGCGTTTGACAAGTTGGCCGGGTATGGCTTCCTCCACCTGATCGCAGATCGCCACTTTGCGACCCGCCTTGAGGATGCGAGCGATGTAGCCGTTGGCCGCGTGGTAGGGTATTCCGCACATCGGAGTCGTTCCGCGTTTGGTCAGCGCGACATTCAGAATTTTCGAGCCTTCCTGCGCGTCTTCGAAAAACATCTCGTAGAAATCGCCGAGCCGAAAAAGCAGCAG
>Ga0302117_10001568_pt1 | contig 10976 bp, 10 predicted proteins | sample AG5_322_MG_FD_203112 | JGI IMG/M metagenome (GOLD analysis project Ga0302117, IMG submission 203112) | Marine microbial communities from Western Arctic Ocean, Canada - AG5_32.2 | ecosystem: Environmental > Aquatic > Marine > Oceanic | place: Canada: Western Arctic Ocean | collected 2017-10-01 | reverse complement strand
GAGGCGTTTAGATTTTAAGTAGGCCGCAACGTCCGTCTCACCCGCTGCAATGGACTGCCAGCACCTACTTCCTCTTCAATCCGGCTTGCCGCAAGACATCGCCAAAAGCCGTGTCCGGCTTAGACGGTGGAGCGGCCTTCTGCTCGCGCTTCTGCGGCTTTTTTTTCTGAGGCCGCGCCTTCGCACCTTCCTTCTTTGCGGTATTTTTCCCACCCTCTTTCGCCCGCTCGACCCGCGCCGTCTTTTCCTCCGCGCTCTCTTCGCTGCGCATTGATAGTGCGATACGCTTGCGTTCGAGGTCGATCTCGACGACCCGCACCTCAATCTGCTCCTGCACCTTGACGATTTCGTTGGGATCCTTGACATAGCGATCGGCGAGTTGGCTGATATGCACGAGGCCGTCCTGGTGCACGCCGATATCGACGAAGGCGCCGAAGGCCGTGATATTGGTGACGATGCCCGGCAGTTTCATCCCCTCCCGCAGATCCTCCATCTTCTCCACGCCATCGGCAAAAGAAAAGGCGCTGAACTCCTCGCGTGGGTCGCGGCCGGGCTTGCTCAACTCCTCAACGATATCCTGCAAGGTCGGCAGACCGACACCTTCACCAGCATAGCGCGGCAAGTCGAGATTGCGGCGCAAATCCTCGCGCTGTATCAAGTCCTCAACACCAACACCCAAGTCACCCGCCATTGATGCAACTAGCTTGTAGCGTTCGGGGTGGACCGCGCTGGTATCCAAGGGATTCGCACCGCCGCGAACGCGCAAGAAACCCGCCGCCAGCTCGAAGGCCTTCGGGCCGAGCCGGTCGACCTTCTTCAGCGCTTCGCGCGAGGTAAATGGACCATTCGCGCGGCGGTGCTCGACGATATTGTGCGCCAATTGCGGCCCCAAGCCGGACACATAAGAGAGCAATTGCTCGCTGGCGGTATTGACCTCAACACCGACGCTATTAACGCAGGACGCCACCACGTCGTCGAGGCTGCGTTTGAGCGCAGGTTGTTCGACATCGTGCTGGTACTGGCCGACGCCGATCGACTTAGCGTCGATCTTAACCAACTCGGCCAAGGGGTCCATCAAGCGCCGGCCGATCGACACCGAGCCACGCACCGTCAGATCGTAATCAGAAAATTCTGCGCGCGCCACTTCCGACGCCGAATAGATCGACGCCCCGCTTTCGTTGACCATCACGATCCGTATCGACGCCGACAGGCCAATACTGCGTATAAAGGTCTCCGTCTCACGGCCGCCAGTGCCATTGCCAATAGCAATCGCCTCAATCGCATATTTGGCACAAAATGCCTTGAGCTTTTTTTCTGCTTCGGCCTGATGGCGATCCGGATACACCACGTCGTCGTGCAGCAGATTACCCTGGGCGTCGAGACATACGAGTTTGCAGCCGGTGCGAAAACCCGGATCCAGCGCCAGCACGCTCTTCTGGCCGAGCGGCGGCGCCAACAACAGTTGCCGCAAATTCTCGGAAAATACGCGAATGGCCTCTTCGTCAGCCCGTACCTTGCTCTCGACGCGCATCTCCGTTTCCATCGACAGCGAAAGCATGCGTTTATAGGCGTCGTGCGCCGCCTGTCGCACCTGTTCGCCGCAGGCGTTCTCCGCCTTGACAGCGAGATGGTCGAGCACCGCCAAACATTGATCTTCCGGGCCAATGACCCGCATGCTCAAACATCCCTCCTTTTCGCCCCGCCGTATTGCTAACACGCGATGCGACGGCGCCTTAGCCAAGGGCTCTTCCCATTCGAAATAATCGCGATATTTGTTGCCCTCCTGCTCTTTACCCGCAATTACCCGGCTGCGCAAAATACTGTAATTTCCGTAAAGGTCGCGTATCGCAGCACGAGCTTCCGGGTTTTCGTTGATCCACTCGGCGATAATATCGCGCGCACCAGCCAAGGCCGTATCGCCGTCCGCCACATCGCACTCGGCATCGATATAGGCTTCGGCGGCGGCGAGCGGGTCGCTGTCGTCGGCTTGCACAAAAACCAGTTCGGCCAATGGCTCCAACCCCTTCTCGCGGGCGATCATCGCCCGGGTCCGCCTTTTCGGCCGATAGGGTAAATAAATATCTTCAAGCGCACTCAAGGTTTTCGCCGCCATAACCTTATCGCGCAACTCATCGGAAAGCACCTCTTGCTCTTCTAAGGATTTTAGAATGGTTTCGCGGCGCCCATCCAGCTCGCGCAATTGCTGCAGGCGATCGCGTATATCGGTGATCGCCACCTCGTCCAGAAGACCCGTGGCCTCCTTGCGGTAGCGGGCGATAAAAGGCACTGTTCCACCGGCATCGATAAGCTCGATCGTGGCGACTACTTGCTCGGCCCGCAATCCGAGTTCGGCAGCAATCTGGGCAACGTGTTGCTCGTGCATCAGGTATCCTTCAGTGGTATAATTTTATTGGGTGTCAATCGATGAAACTCTGGGGGAGGCCAGAAAAAATAAGGCCTAAGCGCAAAAAGAAAAGGGGCGCCGCCGGCAATCGCCGTGCCATATATTACAGCCTTATGTGCGGCAAATAGTTAGCGGCGACGGACGATCTGCTCCATATTAGGCAAGCGACCTCTAACATCGCTAAACACCTGTTGAATTTGGTCTGGACGCATACCGAACTCACTAAAAAAAAACAAGGAATACACCCCGATGCCCAATCGCAAAAAAGTAGTGCTCACCGGCGCCTCCGGCACGATCGCCGGGCTCGTACTGCCGGCGTTGCGCGCACAATACGACCTCACCCTGCTCGACGTGCGCAACACCGACCGCCAGGGCAATGAAATACCCGACATCCACATCGCCGATCTCACCGATGACAATCGCGACGCCTACCGCCACCACTTCCAAAGCGCCGACGCCATCGTGCACATGGCCTTCGTCGGCAGCCCCAACCCCAAACAGGGTTTCGCGCCCGAATTGGCCAATGTCGCCATGGCCTACAATATTTACCAAACGGCCTTAGAAGAAAGCGTCAGCCGCGTCGTCGTCGCCAGTTCGAACCACGCCGCCGATTATTACGAGCCATTGATACTCGCCAGGAAACGCGACACCGTCGACCCCGAAGAACGCGCTCTTTCCGACAATTATTACGGATGGGCCAAAGAAAGCTACGAGCATCTCGGCTTTGTCTTCGCCGTCGGCAGAGTCAACGGTCGCCCACTCGAAAACATCCAAGTGCGCATCGGCGGCCCCCGCGAAACCGATGTTGACCGCTGCGCGCCTGGTGACCTGACCTGCGTGCGTCGTGCACTCGGCGCCTATATCAGCCAGCGCGACCTCAGCCAGCTCATTATAAAAAGCATCGAAACCGCCGACATCCGCGACAAAGAAGGCGTGCCCTTCCAGATTTTCTACGGTATTTCCGGCAACGACCACGCCTTCTGGAGCCTGGTCAACGCCCGCAAGGTCCTCGGCTACGCCCCCGAGGACAATAGCGCCGTCCGTTTTTCGGCCCAGGTCGCCCAACACATGCAAAAAGCACAGGAAGACGCCTGATCAAAGAAGTCGTCATCGTCGGCCCCGGCCGGGCTCGGCGGCATCTACGCCGCTCTACTCGGAGACCAGAAACAATGTCCTATAACGGTCGTCGGCCTGACCAAGACCACCGCGCTCGAATTCGCGCAGCAGAATATCCGCGTCAACGCCGTCTGCCCAGGCGTCTTCCGTACCCCAGGGGTCGAAAAGGTCATCGCAGATATTGCCAGCGCGCGAGGAGCTCCACCTCTCGGCCCAGCCCATCGGGCGCTTGGGGCGGCCCCGAAGAATTGGCCGAAGCAGTGGTCTGGCTGTGTTCCGACGCGGCTCCTTTTGTTCCGGGCACGCCTTTCCGGTCGACGGGGGTTTATGTCGCAGGATAGGGCCTCTGACCAATCTCCCTGCATGTAAAGGCGCGATATCGATCTGGACTTTTTTTAGGCGGTGCCTAAATCACCGTCGACCAGCGCACCCTACCCAACTCGCGCTCCCGTTCCTGAGCCCAGATCGGGTCCAACTCGAACTCCCGCCCTAACCACAGCACCCGCCGCTGCTCGTCTGTCAACTCGGCAAGCAATTCGTCCGTCAGATAATCGTCAAAGCGAAAGCGGTGGTTCAGACTCTCCGGTTCGCGGAAAAGCCAGTGGTGCATCAGCCGCCCAATCGACGCGTCGTTTTTCCAGGTCGCGTGGAAAATCTGCGAGCTGCGCACCAGCAAGTCATTTGGCCCCAGTTCCAACGACACTTCCCCGTCCAACTCGACATCCGCCGGCCCTTCCATCGTCGCCGGCTCCTCGTCACCGCGCGCCCGTCGTCTTTTTTCAACCTCGGCGACCAAAGCCTCCGGGCCCTCGTCCTGGCTGCGCGGAATCACCCGCAGGCAACCGCTCGCGCGATCTGCGCCGGAGAAGTAGTGCATAAACTCCGGCGTGGCAAAACCCGAATCCCGGTGCCACAAAAAACCGCGGCCCGGCGCCAGTTCGTTGATACCACCATTGCGATAATAAATATCCTCGGCGCCAATGATCTGCCGTGCGATCTCGACGACCTCCGCGTGCAACTCGATTTTAAGAAAAGGCAACGAATGGTCGAGTGCGCTCCAATACGAGCCTTCGATCTGCGGCTCTAAGCGAAAGTGGTTCTTGCGCGTATCGCCGGTATTGTCCTCCGGATCGACCGACACCTGCTCGACCGCGCGCAGACAATCCTCTGTAAGCTGCACCGAAAAAGGACACGGCACGACGACATAGCCGCGTTCTCGATATTCCGCGAGTTGTTGCGCGTCAAGTAGCATAGCCCCCCTATTTCTCCGGCACCAATCGCAAAATTCGCCCCGGCTCTTCAACCGCCAAATAGACCGCGCCATCCGGCCCGGTCTGCACATCGCGCACCCGCGATTCTCCTTCGTAAACGATTTCCTCGTGTACCACCTCGACCCCCTCCATCCGCACTCTGTGCAATCGATTGAACTTCAGCGAGGTTACCAACAAGTCATGCTGCCACTTGCCGAAACCTTCCCCCGTATAAAAGTCGATACCGCATACCGCAATCGACGGCAGCCAATAGGTCTGCGGCTGCTCCATGCCCTCGGCCTCGGTCTTATCGGTAATCGGCGAACCGTCGTAGTTGATGCCATAGGTAATCACCGGCCAACCGTAATTGAGCCCCTTGCGCACATGGTTCAGCTCGTCGCCGCCCTTCGGCCCGTGTTCGGCCCCCCACAACTGCCCGGTGCCCGGGTGCAATGCCAAGCCCTGCGGGTTGCGGTGGCCATAGGACCAGATCGACTCGATCGCGTCCTTTTGCCCGACGAAAGGATTGTCCTCGGGCACGCGGCCGTCGTCGTGCAAGCGATGCACTTTACCATTAGGCAATTCCACATGCTGGGCTAGGCTCCGTTGGCCGCGGTCACCAATCGCAAAATACAAATAACCTTCCCGGTCGAAGGCGATGCGCGCCCCATAGTGGTGCGAGTGCGGTGAATAGAACCGTTCAGGCACGCGATAAATCACTTCAACCGAGACCAAACGCTTGCCGCGCAGCTTGCCACGCGCGATCGCCGTATAGCCCAAGGTGCCGCCGATCGGCCCTCGCAACGGGTCGGAAAAACTCAAGTAAATCCAGCCATTCTGCGCATATTGCGGATGTAGGGCTACGTCCATCAACCCCCCTTGTCCCTCCGCCCGTACCTCGGGCACCCCTTCGATCGGCGCCGACACCCTGCCGTCCTTGCCGACGACGCGCAACACCCCTTCGCGCTCGGTGACCAGCAACCGTCCATCTGGTAAAAAGGCCATACCCCACGGCACGCCAAAACCCTCGGCGAAGGTTTCGACGCGGAAATCGTGTTCCTGCGATTCGACTATTTCCTGGGCGCCCGCGCACTCTGCCATAACAAACGCACATAACACCACCGACAAACCATATCTCATGTATAGCTTCTTTCTACTATTAGGTTTCGTTACACCCCGCCGCCTACAATAGGCGAGTCAGTTCTACCGCAACGAAATCATCCCACCGCCTTCAACACCTCCCGCACCCCTTGCACCAACGTATCCACATGCCCTTCTTCCGTCACCAGTGATACATTGCCGCCCACTCGCGTGTAAATACCCCGGTTGAGCAGCGCAAAAAATAGCCAGCGCTGCAATTGCCCATCATCGTTCGCCGCCTCGCGAAAATTGCGCGGCGCCCGATCCAAGAAGAATATCCGAAACATCGATCCGGCGACCACGACCTGGGCCGCAATGCCCGCCTCAGAAAAAGCCGCCCGCAAACCCTCGGCGGCCTTCTCCGCCAAGCGCCCCATCTGCGCATAAGCCTCCGCCGTCAGCATTTGCAAGGTTTTATAGCCGGCGACCATAGCAATCGGATTGGCGTTAAAGGTCCCCGACTGCTGTATCCTGGCCCCGCTCGCCGGATCGTAAAGGTCCATCGCATCGGCGCGACCACCGAAAACCGCGCCGGGCGTGCCGCCGGAAATCACCTTGCCAAAACAAATTAGGTCGGGCCGCACCCCATAGGCCGTATGGGTCCCGCCCGGCCCGAATCGAAAACTGACGATCTCGTCAAAAATCAGCAAGGCTCCAACTCGATCGGCCAACTCCCTGAGCTTGCTCAGAAAATCGTCCTCCGGCAGGGTCAGGCCGACCGCTGTCGACAATGGGTCGATAATCACCGCCGCCAGTTGCGCCCCGTGCGCCTCTACTATCTCGCTACAAGCATCAATATCGTTAAAGGGCAACACCACAGTCTCCGCTAAAGTATGGGCCATTAAACCGGCCGTCGACGCCACGCCCTGTGGCTGGCGATCGGAGCCCAGTTCCGGCCCCAACGGCGGCAGATAACTAACCAACGCCGTATCGTCGACCCCGTGGTAAGCGCCTTCAAATTTTGCGATCTTGCTGCGGCCGGTAAATGCCCGAGCCACCCGCAAAGCATTGAGCACCGCTTCGGTCCCCGACGAGCAGAAACGCACCTTTTCCAACGAAGGCATCCGCTCCTTCAACAATTCCGCCATTTCCACTTCGAGCACCAGCGGCCGGGAAAAACCTGTACCGCGGGCTACTTGCGCCTGTAACGCCGCGACGATCTCGGGATGCGCGTGGCCCAAAGGCAAGGCCGTATTGTTGTTGACGAAATCGAGCAGCCGGTGGCCATCGAGGTCGTGGAAATAGGTGCCCTCACCATAGTCGGCATAAATCGGAAAAGGGTCGATATGAACGCCGGTGCGCGTATTGCCGCCCGGCAGCGATTCCTGCGCACGAGCAAACATCTCGCGCGAACGCGGGTTGACCGCTGCATATTCCGCGATCTCTTCATCCAAGAGGTCTTTTATTTCTCGTGCCATCCTTTATCCTCGCGGTTATGTACTATTGATCAATTGTTATAGGATTAATCAAGCCTCAGCCACCCGGCGGAGTCCCTTCGCCCAGCATCGCGCTGATAAAGAGAAACTTGAGTGGCTTGTCGCCAATATTGCGGTGTTTATGAAAGACACCACGTGGCAAGAGTACGCAGTCACCTGCCCCGAGTTCATAGATTTCATCTCCCACTTCGACCTCTATATCGCCCTCTAATATGTAAAAAGCCTGCTCCTGGTCGGGATGGGCATGGCCGTCGCCCGAAGTTCCGCCGGGCTCGTATTCGTTGGTGTGGATGACCAGACGCTCGGTATTCACGGCGGTCGGCCGATCCTCCCGCCGCGCCCCGGGCCCGAGAATCACCCGTGAAATACTGCCGGGGTGACCGTGATTTTCGGCCGGTTGGCCGAAGCAATTTTGCACTCGATAGCTTGCGCTCATTTTTTGTTCTCCATTTTAGCGTTCACCCTGCGAATTTTATCCCGCCCACAATGTAAATCACCAGATTGCCTTCTATAAACACTCCCTCAAGAAAGACCCGCCGGCAACAACACCAACTCCGGCACATAAGCCCGAGCGGGCAGCGCCGCGACAAAGAGGCAGGCGTCAGCCACATCCTGCGGCATCAGCGCCTGGGCCACGACTTCTGGCGGGGTGGGCACCGGGCGCTTGAGCACCAGAGGCGTATCGGTCAGCCCCGGGAATATCACGCAGGTGCGCACGCCGTTTTCTTTTTCCTCCTGGAAAGTACCGTGTGCCAAGCCGACCATCCCGTGTTTCGTCGCCTGATAGGACACCCCCGAGGCATCCGGCTTCTGCACACAACCGCTCGACACATAAATGATCAGCCCCGCACGTTGCTCGCGCATCACCGGCAACGCAGCCTTGGTGCAATGAAACGCGCCCGTCAGATTCGTGCCGAGCATCATTTCCCAGGTTTCTTCCGTCAACACCTGCAAAGCCCGGTCCGGGATATTGGTCCCCGTCACATAGGCCAGGATGTCAACCCGGCCGAATACCGCCATCGTTTGTTCGACCAGCGCCCTAGCCGCCTCTGCATCGCGCGCGTCGGTCGTGCACGCCAAGGCATTTTCGCCCAATTCCTCAGCCAGCGCTGCCAATTTATCACCACTGCGAGCAGCCAGCACGACCTTGGCCCCCGCCGCCGCATAGGTTCTAGCCGTCGCTTCTCCCATGCCGCTGCTCGCGCCAACGACAATCGCCACTTTGCCCGTTAAGTCTGCCATATGCTTTATGAGACCCTTCTCTTGAGTTTGACCTGCATTTTGCGCTTCCAGCGGATGCAAATATAACGCATCGCCGAACGACGCTCCAATGACCGATTGCTAACCAGAACAAAAAAAGATGCAGAGGCTTCGAGCCCCTGCATCTTCAAGTCATACTCTTTCTATGGGCGTACTAACGTGCCGTCGGTGCCGAGCGGTTCCGTCGACCAAACTGGCGTTTTGAATTTCCGTTGCCGCCTTCGCCCGTAGCGCCCTGTATCGGCTTTCGATTTTGCGTATTGCCCTTGCCACCGCGCCGCCCATTGGCGGCCGGGCCGAGCGTCGAGCCATTATTATCATGCTGGCTTTTTGCGCGCGGACCGAGCGTCGAGGTGCCCTGGCTCCCGCCTTGTCGATTGCCGATATTGTCGTCGACATGGGCGTTACCGTCGTTCCGGCTAATGGTATTGCCATTAGACCCGGTCTTGCCATTGCCATTAGACCCGGTCTTGCCATTGCGATTAACGCCGGTCTTGCCATTGCCATTATCCCGAACACTTCCACTGACACTTCCACTGGCACCGCCGCTGCGCCGCCGCTGCGTCGAATTCGCTGGCTTGCCGCCCTCGCGCCGCTTCTTGGCCACGCCCTGTTTGTTGTTGGATCCGCTGTCTTTTTGGTATTCCGCCTCAGCGCCACGCGAGCGGAACGCGTGGTCCTCGACCACGGCCAAGGGCACCCCTGTCAGCCGCTCAATAGCCCGCAGAATCGTCACTTCCTCCGCCGAACAAAACGACAGTGCGATACCTTCGTTACCAGCGCGGGCCGTGCGGCCGATCCGATGCACATAACTTTCTTTGTCATTGGGTAAATCGTAGTTGATCACGTGAGAAATACCCTCCACGTCGATACCCCGGGCGACAATGTCGGTAGCCACTAGAACCCTGATCCGCCCACGGTCAAAGGCCGCCAAAGCCCGCTGACGGGCTCCTTGGTTCTTGTCGGCGTGAATCGCGTCGGCGGCGATCCCCTGACCGGTCAATTGTTTCATCACCCGATTGGCCCGGCGCTTGGTCCGAGTAAAGACCAATGCGCGGCCCACCTCTTTGCCTTTGAGGATCTCGGCCAAGAGTTCGCGTTTACCGTCCTGTTCGACAAAGAGCACTTGTTGATTGATAAGTTCGGAGACCGAGGCCGAGGCGGTCACCTCGGTCTTAACCGGCTCGTGCAACATACCAGCAGCCAACGAGGTAATCTCCTTCGACAGGGTCGCCGAAAAAAGCAGCGTCTGCCTTTTCTTTGGTAGAGCCGCGACGATCTTTCGCACATCGTGCACGAAACCCATGTCCAGCATGCGATCGGCCTCGTCAAGCACTAGTATTTCGACCTGATCTAGTTTTACATGGCGCTGGTTCATCAGATCGAGCAGACGGCCCGGCGTCGCCACCAGGATATCGGGGTTTTTACGCAGCGCGCGTACTTGCGCGCCGACCGGCACGCCGCCGAGGACCACCGTGCTCGTCAGCGACAAGTAGTGTCCATAGTTGCGGAAACTCTCATCGATCTGCAATGCAAGTTCGCGCGTCGGCGTCAAGATCAGCGCGCGGATCTGACCGTGGCCCTTCTGACCGCTGAGCACTTGCAGCATAGGCAACGAAAAAGCCGCCGTCTTGCCGGTGCCCGTCTGGGCGGTAGCCAGCAAATCTTTGCCGGCCAGTACCTGCGGAATAGCCTGTTCCTGAATCGGCGTCGGCTGTTCATACCCTTCTTTAGCTAGCGCGCGCAACAAAGGCTCGCTTAGCTCAAGGGCTTCAAATTGAGTAGAAGACATAAACTCCTGCCTTGATAATCCGAGATATACAGCGGCATGCTCTCGGGGATACACTCAAAACAGGATTGGGGACGCCGAGAATAGCGCAGAAACCATCGGTAGGTTGGAAAAAACATAGCGTAGCCTGAAACTCAGGGGACCTACACTATTGAGTAAGATACCTAATTACAATTATTTATGCAACAAACAAGATCGAATCAAGCTATCCCTAACTAGCGCACAAATTCATCTGCAGACAGGACTCTATTCGTATATCGGATCCGGCCAATCGCCCCTTTGAACCAACAGACTCGGTTCAACCGCACCGCAATCGACGTCTCACCCTCTGTTAATGGAGCAAAATCAATCGGCCCACTGGCCTCTTTCACGCCATTGACATAGTTGACTTCTTCCCGTCCATCACAGGTCATCGCCAGATGGTACCACTGCCCGACTGGATGCAAGTGGCCTTCATTTAATAAAGGGCGGTTCGATTCTCCCGAACTGATAAATGTATCGAGATACCAGTGATCATCCTCGGTCAGTCTCGTCTCGAAAAGAACGCGATCGCCGCTGACTTCACCCAAATGTAAGAAGCG
>Ga0302117_10001566_pt1 | contig 10981 bp, 9 predicted proteins | sample AG5_322_MG_FD_203112 | JGI IMG/M metagenome (GOLD analysis project Ga0302117, IMG submission 203112) | Marine microbial communities from Western Arctic Ocean, Canada - AG5_32.2 | ecosystem: Environmental > Aquatic > Marine > Oceanic | place: Canada: Western Arctic Ocean | collected 2017-10-01 | reverse complement strand
AAAGGCGCCGCCCCAACCGAATGCGCCGGCACTGCGACGCGCATTCGAGGTAATTGGATCTAAGGTTACCGCTACCGTATATCCAAAGCCCATGCCCTCTTGCTGGCGTGAAAAACTCTTATACAAGTCGCCAATCTGATTGCTGGACATCATTCGGACCGAGCGAGGGCTCAACAGACGATTGCCAAGCAGCTCTCCGCCGTTAAGCAGCATTTGCTCAAAACGCAGGTAGTCTTCGGCGCTGCTGGTCAGACCACCTGAGGCAGAAAAGTATTTTGTTGGTGGTCGATCTAGGAAACGCGACATATCACGATCTTTGATATTGACGCGTAGGCTCTTGTATTCCGCGGGCACATTGAAGTAGGTGTTATCCATGCCGAGTGGCTGCAAGATTCGCTCGTCTATGATTTCGTCAAAGGGCTTGCCGGAAACGATTTCGAGGATATGTGAAACTACATCCAAACCAACTCCAGGACTGTAAGTCCAGCGCGCGCCAGGTTGAAAATCTAAGGCATATGAGCCGTACTGTGGAATGATGCTAGCGAGCGTTGAGTCGCCGTCGCGTTGCGGGCGCTCAGATGTTGCAGTACCTAACCCGCCGCTCGCTAAGCCGGACGTATGCGTGAGTAAGTCATGGATGGTGATTTCACGCTGCGCGGGCACTAGTCGGTGCTCCGGTATGTTTTCAGAATTAACAGAATACGGACTTATGTTCTCATCGATTGAATCCTTGAGAACGGCTACCTGCATGTCGGCAAATTCAGGTATGTATTTGGAGACTGGATCTTCGGGTCGAATCAATCCTTCTTCGATCATCATCATAGTTGCCACGCCGAGAAGTGGCTTGGTAGAGCTCATCATAATGAACAATGAATCTTCCTGCATTGGACGATCGGTATCTACATCCATCAATCCATGAGTCTCAAAGTGTACTAGCTTGCCGCGCCTAGCGACCATAGTGACGGCCCCCTGAATATCACCGGCATCAATATGTCGTTGCATTGCCGTGTTGATTCGCAGCAGTCGCTCAGAAGACATGTCAACGTCTTCTGCTTTGCCCGTTGGAATTTCAGCGGCAAATGAAAAGTTAAAAGACAAACAGCCTAGCAAGAAACTGGTTACTACCAGGATTCTGCGTAGTGTTGTCGGCATAATAGGGCCTCTTAGTTGATTATCTAAATAGTAAATGTGTCAATGATACTGCCATGATTTTATCGCTGTCGTCTATGTCTTGAACTTCAGTCCTTCAATTCTAAACATTGAGATGCGCTCTGTACGTTTTCGCTCATGAAGCGATATAGCGTGGCACCAATTGCATCACTGTCGCTAATCGCGTCACTAAGAATATCCAGTCCCTGTTGTTCGCAAATACCAGAAAATAGATCACGCCCATAGGTCTGTTGAAAATAGTTATCACGGCTCAAAGCGAGCTCCGAAAGATTGCTTGTCAGTTGCGGTAACAAGGCTAGCTGCAATTCTTCTTGCCCCGTCGGGAATATCGATCCCATAGCCGCGCGCAGATTCGAAAGCGGTAAGGGGTTTTCGGTATCGAGTATTCGAGTTACCCATTCCTGTTTGATGTCGAGGTCAGGTAGCGCGGCCTGCGCAGCGATTGCCGAACGGCTGCCAGCATCTGATGGATCTCGCTGGCGCTCAGCTGCCAATAGCTCGCGTGCACTGCTGTAGTCCCTAGCAGTAAAACGCTGAATGATATTCCAGCGCTGATTCTGTCCCAGGCTCAGTCCTGAAATTCCTGTGCTGTCCTCCAATAAGCTTGCAAGATTTCCCAGTGCCTCAAAGCTACGTGCAAGACCGATATAGCGGGATAGTCTGAGGTTTAGTGTGCTAACAGATTGGCTGCCTGACTCGTCGCTAACACCTGCGTTGATTAGTTGCCAGAGCTGCTGCTCGGCCTGCGGACTATACACTGCGAGCTCATTGGCATATTCGCCACCTAGTCGTTCTAGTAAATTCAAGTTACTTACTAACGCGGCCAAGCTCTGGCGAATGACTCGGTCATTGTCTTCCTTAGGTAGCGAGGCAATCAAAGTCTCTAACAAGGTGGAGTTTTCCATTTGGCCGTTGCTCGGCGCTTTGAATAGGGCGGTCCAAATCATGGAGCGCATGAGCGGATCTTCTATTCGCTCTAAGGCGCCGTCGCTGATGATGGTATCCATGCTGACTTCATCAAGACTCACTTCGGTATATCCCCAGCCCTCGTAGTTTGGCAAGGCGAGATTTGGGCAGGCGAGGCCTATGGCTTCGGGCACCTGAGTTTCGGCGCCGAATATTTCTATTGGAATAGCAGTGTTGAGCTCGATAGAACCATTCACATCCGTGGTAAATAGCCCTAGCTGCACGCGCTGATCTCTTAGTGTTGGATGATCATCTGGAACGGTCTGCAGAATGGCGAAGCTGCTTATACCGTTGGCATCGCAGTTAAATCGCGCCTCGATAGTATTCACTCCCGCCTGATACATCCATTCTTGCGCCCAGGGGTTTAGGTCTGTGCGGGACTGCTCAGAAAGCGAGCTCATGAAGTCGTCGAGCTCGGTGTTCTCCCAGGAGTGCTCCTTCAAATAATTTGAAACCCCCAGACGAAAATCTTCGCGCCCGATATAGTGGGACAATTGGTTTAGAACAGAAGCGCCTTTGTCGTAGGTGATGGCGTCGAAAACATTGAAGAAGTCTTTCGTGCTAACTACTGGCATTTCTATTGGGTGCGTGGATACGGAGTTGTCGGCGGAGATCGCAGTTAAATTTTCAGACAGGTAGAAATCATGCCATAGATCGTCAAATTTGGTCGCCTCCGACACGGCGATGGAAGACATCAGTGTAGCGAAGCTCTCGTTCAACCAAAGACCGTTCCACCAGTTCATCGTGACGAGATCGCCGAACCACATATGCGCCATCTCGTGCAGAATCGTTCCAGCGCGTCGCTGGCTATTGAATCGATTAGAGGCACCGCGGTCGACATAGCTTTCCGAAAAGGTGACAGCGGCGACATTCTCCATCGCGCCGATCAAGAAATCGGGGACGATAACCTGATCATATTTCGCAAAAGGGTAGGGAATGTCGAAGTAGTCACGGTAATGGGACAAACCTGATTTGGTGTACACCATCCATTCTTCAACCGCGACGTATTCGCTGAGGGACTGTCGTGCCATCAGTCTGATCGGCACGTCGCCGGCCATGTCTTCCCATATTTGATAGGGGCCAGCATGCAGAGAGAAGATATAACTGGAGAACTTTTCCGACTGTGGGAAATGCCAGACTCTCGTATCGGCGTCCTCGACGATGGCATCCTCGGTTGTAGAGGAGACTACTTCCCAGTCTGCAGCGGCGCGAACAGTTAGTTCATAGGTCGCCTTCAGATTCGGTTGATCGAAGTTCGGAAATAAGCGATTCGAGTAATAGGGCCAGAGATAGGTGTATAAGTAAGTACGATCATCTTCCGGGTCGACGAAGCGATGCAACCCGGTGCCGTCTTGATTAAAAGGATGAGCATACTCAATAAGCACTTCATTGCGTCCGGCTACTAAAGCCGATGGTGATAGTGTAACGAAGTAGCCGTTGTAGTCAGGTTCTAGCATCTCTCCGTTCACTACAAGTCTATTCACGCTGCCACCGGCGAAGTCGATATTTAGTGGCCTATCGTTGTCGGTAAGAGTGAAATTCGCGGTTACGCTACCCTGATAGGAGTCTGCGAGACTGATAAGATCAATGTCTAAGATATACGAAATGTTCGAAAGTCGCGCCTTGCGTGCTATCGCCTCGGTTTGGCTAAGCTGATCCAGAGCAGGGCGAATGGGGTAGTCGTCGATGCTTGCGTCGATGATTGGGGTAGCGACTTGCTCACTACAAGCGCTAAGAAGTAAGGTCGACAAAATTGCGAGTAGTGTGGTGGTTCGATACATCAAAATATCCTTGGTAAGCGCAGGCAGTGGCCCTGTCTAAGGAGAGATCAACCACTAGTGGGATTGCCGACAGGGCGAGCAGTGGAGATCTCAAGCTCATTCATGTCGACAACAAGAATGAGCTTGAGTTGATTAGGGACAGTCAGGAATTAGATGCCGTATGGATCGAGAATAGCCTGATACAACAAGCGCTTCGAAGTAGCACGAACATTCGGCAGCATGCTGCCAAACTGTTGAATCATGCCGATGAACACCAGATTCTCAACTGGATCAATCCAGAACCAAGTGCCCGCAGCGCCGCCCCAATAGAATTCTCCAGTAGAGTAAGACTCGGCTTCTACGGGATCATCGATCACCGCAAAATCTAAACCGAACGTGGTGCCCTGGGCCCCCAATACGCTACCAGCCATGTTCTTTGGTGTCTGATCTCGATGCATTAAGTCCACAGTAAGTGGTGCCAGGATTCTCACGCCATCCAGCTCGCCGCCGTTCAATACCATTTGACTAAAACGCATATAGTCCATTGCGGTGGAGACTAATCCGCCACCTCCAGATTCGAAGACAGGATCTACTAAGAAGTTGGCGCCGGGAAAGCCTTCGCCGGCCTCGAGCTTGCCTGCGTCGTCATATCCGTAGACCTGAGCGAAGCGTGATGCTTTCTCTTCCGGTACATGAAAGTCTGTATCGGTCATTTTAAGGGGTTCGAAGATACGTTCCTCAAGAAAGCTACCGAAAGACTGGCCAGCCAGTTTCTCAACTAGGTAGCCCTGCACGTCTACCGACACACTATATTCCCAGGTTGTTCCGGGCTGATGCTTCAAAGGAATCTGTCCGAGTTTAGTAGTGAATTCTTCCAGCGTATCACCATTGTCCAATAGTCCTGCCTCGGCGTATTTCGTATCGACCGGAGATGCCGCAAAGATACCGTAGGAGAGTCCGCCGGTATGGCTCATCAATTCTCGAATCGTCATTTTGTGGTTCTGGGGCTCAGTAACGATGCCGCCGCTGCTATCAGTGCCTGCAAATACCTGTAAATCTTTAAGCTCTGGCAGGTATTTCTCAACCGGATCGGCTAGACGGAATTTGCCTTCCTCATAGAGAGTCATCAGAGCCACGCCAGTGATAGGTTTGCTCATGGAGTAAATTCGAAAAAGGGCGTCGTTACTCATGGGTGCCTGCGCTTCAAGATCGCGAAATCCGACTGATTCGAAGTGCACGATCTTGTTGTCGCGAGCAGCCATAGTGACTACACCTGACAGTAGACCTTCATCTACATAGCCTTGCATGGCTTCGGTGATTCTATTGAGTCGCGCTGAATCCATGCCTACTGATTCCGGCATGCTCATTTCCAGTGCTGTCGCAGGTGCTAGGGAAGCCGATTCTTCAATGGCAACAGAAGTGGTATTCGCAGTCGGATTGCAGGCTATGATCACGGCAAAACCAAACGCTATCAAGCTCGTGCGTAGCCAGTTCTTGCTCGTAGTCGATTCTCGGGTGATGTTCATCAATCTCTCCTAACTTGCTTTTCAGCTCATTGTAAATGTGAGTTCGTTCTTGCTTGATGTTTCTCTATTCGCGCTTTGTAAGGCAGCTTAGAGCATTGTTATGCGAGAAAACAAGGGTTTTGGGCTGAAGTGAAGGAAGTGTTATTCTTGAAGATTGAGTTTTTAACAAACTAAATGAGGTGCGCAGCGATGTGGTCAATCACCACAAATAAGCTCTATAAGGCAGTTCTGCTGCTGGGTTCGGTGTGTATGTTACTCTCGTCGCCGGTTCTGCATGCCCAAAACATCGCTCAAAAAATCTCTATTGCCCACTGTCAGGGAGCCTGCCCTGGTTATTCCTCTAGCCTTTCCGCAATGCGAGCGAATGTGGTTGTCCACAATCTCTACGCCGCCGGACTTAACGGCGACACTGGCTTGGCTGATTGGGTCGCCTACCAATTGACCAAAGAGGCGATAGGCGTTGCATCCTTGCTGCCCCGTTTCTGGCAGCCCGATGGGCTAGTACGTCTATCTGGTATCGGAGAACTAGCCGAAGCTGAAGCTCTAGGGTTTTCGCTGGCGGAAATCAGCAGTAGTGGGAATCCTTACGGTGGCTTCAACGAGCCACTTGGTAATGTTAAGGAGCGTGCACGGCTGGCACCGATGACTAGCTTCGCGAAGACGCCTTATTGGAGAGAGTTAAACAACCTCAGCAATATGGTATCGATGCCTACGCCATTGCGGCGTGGGCCTTGGCTGCAGCTGGAACAGACGCTGAACCAAATAGTTAGCGAAGAGAATTCCTTGGGTGTAATCAGTGGCCCTCTTTTTCTGATCAACCAGCCGCTAAGCACTACCATCAATAGCGCGAATCTAAACCCAGCAGCATATTTCAAAGTGATTGTCGCTGACAGCGGCATTGCGGCGTTCGTTTTTTCGCAGGATGTTTCTCAGGCAGACCGTTTTTGCGAGCATCAGGCGGATTTAGAGCAAATCGAATTGATGAGTAGTCTGGATTTGTTTCCTGAGGGCAATCCCGTGCTATCGGCGCAGCTCTTGAGTGAGCTAGGTTGTTCCTAGGCTGTGCCCAAATTGATCATAGATAGGTAGCTTCGTACAGCTGCTGTGCTACATTTTGTCGCTATTTATAAATTGTGCTGACATGGCGAATAAGCTACCTTTCAGCCATTGTGATTAAGTTATCAGCGGGGCTACTCATGAAAAAAGCAGTAATAGCATTCCCTAGACTTACAGTACTGGCAGTTGCCTGTGCCTTTTCCACGATGGCCCTAGCCGCAGACGACTATGTCGCTCCGCGCACGCAGTGGGGCCAGCCCGATCTGCAGGGGGTCTGGAATTTTTCTTCCAACACACCCATGCAGCGCCCATCTCGCTTCGGCGATCGTCAATTCCTTACACCCGAAGAAATCAGAGAAACCGCCGAACAGCGTGCTGCAAGAGATGCCTCGAACGATGGTGCGATACCAGTCGAGGGTGTCGACGGCTCCTACAATGATTTTTGGGTTGAGAATGCCGGTATCGGCGGTGATGTGCGTACCTCGCATATTGTCTATCCTATAAATGGGAAGCTCCCAGCTCTTAGAGAGGGTGCAATAGCCCGCCAGGGAGTCTATGGAGGGGATACAACTGGCGAGACGCGCCCGGTACGAATCTCAGCTGGCGGTATTGGCACGGATGGTCCGGAGGATCGCGGACTTTCAGAGCGTTGCCTGATTGGCTTCAATGCGGGGCCTCCCTTTGTTCCAAGTCTGTACAACAATAACGTGCAAATCTTTCAGACGAAAGATACGGCAGTCATCCTGACGGAAATGATTCACGATGCGCGTGTCGTCCCTCTTGTCGACACACCGGGTGAGATGGGTTCACTAAATGATGAGGTGCGACTCTGGATGGGCGATTCGCGCGGTTATTGGGATGGCGACACACTCGTTGTCCAGACACGAAACTTCAATGGCTTAGCTTCGAGTTTTGGCCAGGCTGGAACCTCGCAAGACAAAGTGCTCACAGAGCGCTTCACTCGCAGAGGCGCTTACACCGTAGATTACGAGTTCACGGTCGATGACCCATCAACCTACACCGACACATTTACGGCCATTGTACCTATGACCAAAGTAGCAGGTCTGCTCTACGAGTATGCTTGCCACGAAGGTAACTATGGCATGGTGAATATATTGCGCGGTGCAAGAGTTCAAGATGCATTAGCGGAATCCGAAGCGCAGTAATAATATGTTTTGGGAGAAACTAATGGGGTTTTGAGTAGTAGCTACTCTGGCCCCATTTTTGTTTGGATAGCAAGTACGTAACATAACTGAATAGAGAGTGGTATGAAATTATTTAAAAGAGCAGTCATCGTAGTAATTTGTCTGCTGCTGATTCCAATCGCGGCAGTCGCCACTGCCGGTGCCAAGCAGCGATTTGAGGACGGCCCCAATCGTGTTTTCTCAGGCGGACCGCTCGTAGCTGGTGAGCTGCATTCAGGTCCCGATCCGGACTGGAGTTTCGTAAGCGAGATTCCAACAATAGAGATGCAGTTGCTTGACCCTGCGCAATCTCGCCGGATCTGGATTGCCGAGTATGAGAATAAGATCTACGTCTGGTCGGGCTACATGGGAAATCCAATCGGACGAATTTGGAAGCAGTGGCCGATACAAGCTGAACGCGATGGCCGTGCGGTAATTCGCATCAATGGTGTGCGTTATGAGCGTCAGCTGCAGCGTATACAGTCGGGCGATGTGCTCGATGGGTTGACTGCTACTATCACGGGGAAGTATCCGTCGGCGACGACTCGTGCCGCGGTCGAAGCGGGCGATGTGTGGGTATTCGAAGCAGCGCCTCGAGGTTAGAAAGGGAAATAAAATAAAGCTTAGATAGTGATTAGACAATTTCCTAAGGATTTGGAGTATGAAAAATTTTTACATTTTTACCGCGGTCGCTGTTGCAGTTACGGTTCTTTCCGTGCTGTTTGTACCCGGTGTTGATGATTATGTGGAGCGTACTTTCCAGGTATATCTGGGACGCGCCGCGCGTTAGACACTATTTTACGGAGGTAGGAGCTATGATGATTAATTCAATTCAGCTCAAACTGACTCCAACAAAGATTCTAAGCCAGCTAGTTTTCGCAGTGGCTTGTTGCAGTTCTGCTGTTGCTCAGTCTGATTGGACACCAAATATTCTTGCCGATGGGCAACCTGATATCGGTGGTATGTGGAATAACGTAGGAGCTACGGCGACACCTTTGGAGTTGCCGGAACAATTTCAGGGGCGCGAGCCAAGTCAGGAAGAAATTGCGGATCTTATAAAGACAAGAGACGAAGCCAGGAAATCAGACACCTGGACGGGATTCGAGAATAGCAGTGGCGTGGGTGCCTACGAAAATTATTGGTTCGATTGGTACTGGTCAGATGCAGTTGCCGATGCACCAGCTCTGATTGTGGAACCGCGTAACGGAGTTCGTCCCGCCTTAACAGAAAAAGCGAAAGCGATTGCTGCCTTCAACGTGGAACATGAACATGATTCCGCAGGCAATGTGGAATCGGGTGACCGATGTCTATCTCGTGGTGTGTTCGGGATGATGATGCCTACCGCCTATAACAATGGAAAACTCATTGTGCAGGCACCTGGCTACGTCGTTATCCATAGCGAAATGATTCACAATGCTCGCATCATTCCCATAGATGCGGGTCCACATCTACACGAAAACATTTCTCAGGTAGAAGGTGATCCTCGAGGTCACTGGCGTGGCAATACACTGTATGTAGAATCTACAAATTTTGACTACGTGGGCAATATGCGCGCTCCCGGTACGCCGGGTCCTGGTAATGCTCCACAGCATCGTGGCCGTAAGATGTTAGAGACATTTGCAATAGTGGATGAAAACACGCTGCGCTACACATTGACCGTAGATGATCCACAAACCTACTCTGCTCCCTGGACCGTGGCTTTTCCTTACGCACGCGACAGTGAATACACTCAGTACGAGTATGCTTGCCATGAGGGGAACTACGCTATGGAGAGTCGCTTGAGTGGGGCGAGAGTGCAAGAAAGTGATTAGTACTACAAGAGTTCTAGTCTTATATTCCTAAACCGCCGATCGTTTGAACCCAGACCGGGCTTTGGCATGTTTGTTATGATCAGTTGGCACTTACATTAGTCTCTCAATCCATTGTGGGTGGAATTCTTAGTTAGTTTCTACGACGAGTTTAGACACGCAGGGTTGGAAGTCTTTCTTAATGCAAAAAATATTGGTTCTTATTGTTAGCTACAGTCTCGTTCAATTGCAAATGAGCTACGCCGCCGAAGGTAATTGTCAGCCGCTGCCGAGCGGTGAAGGCGATGTCCTTGTGGAATTGTTATCTGCTGCAGATGCGAATGCTCTGCTGCGAGTTAATTTCGATGATGGCGAGGTTTGCACTGTACAGAGCGGATCAGTCGCACTTGATGAAGCGACAGTCAGTAATTTTCACGTTAGTGCTGCCTTAGGCGAATTCGTGATTGAAGCCGCGGTTGAAGGATATGAGACATGGTTTCGAATCGACAGTGCATATAGCGGGGAGTTGCTGCTTGATAGAGCCACCGGTGAGGAGTTAGGCCTCACCGAAGCCGAGTTTCTTGGTGACAACTCTCAGCTAGAGGCTGCGGATTTCTTTATCGAATACGTTGACACTCTTGAGATAGGGGGGATGGTGCTGCGTAACGTGGAAACCAATATCCCCTTACTAGAAGTCCCGTATGATCACTACGCAGATCGAGGTCCCAGCCCCGAGATGTCTCCTGCTGAGGTAGAATTTCTTACGGTAGGCACGATAGGAGAGGAGATCTTGGAAGCGGTCATCATTACTCTGGATATCGCGAATCGGCGAATTTATATGACTCAAGCCAATTAACTGGTTATCCTAGGACTGAATAATGAATACAAAGTAATTACTAGTAATAAAAATACTAACAACTACACCACTAATCACAAAAAAGGATGTACACATGAAACGCCTAATTTTGACTCTCCTAGCACTGCCTAGCTTCATCGCTTCAACGGCATTCGCTCAGGAATACGTAGCAATCGAAATGGAGATTGATGTCGATAAACCTGCCGCAGACGTCTGGTCCAAAGTCGGCGGCTACTGCGATATCACCGAATGGATGAGCCTCCCGTGCGAGATCACTGCAGGTGATGGCGCTCTAGGTACAGTTCGTTCGCTATTAGGCGGCAGAATTCTCGAGATTCTAGTGGCTGAGACTGAATTGTCTTATGGCTACACACAGCCGGCGCCGGCAGATGGCTTCTACGATCACTACCATGGCTTTCTTGAAGCACGACCTACAGGCGCGAACAGCTCCAAGCTGCTGTACACGCTGATGTTAGATGTGTCGAATTTGGAAGATCAGGCGGCGAAGGATGCGAATGTTGCCCAACGACGCGGCATGTTCGAAGGAGCGCTAGCTACGATGAAGGAATTAGCTGAAAAATAAGCTTTAGGTTTTCGAAGAAGAGGCGGAGGAGAGTTCGAGTCTCTCCTCCGCCGCCTTTTTTGTTTTACAGCTCTTTAATTACTACCTTGCGGA
>Ga0302117_10001564_pt1 | contig 11004 bp, 11 predicted proteins | sample AG5_322_MG_FD_203112 | JGI IMG/M metagenome (GOLD analysis project Ga0302117, IMG submission 203112) | Marine microbial communities from Western Arctic Ocean, Canada - AG5_32.2 | ecosystem: Environmental > Aquatic > Marine > Oceanic | place: Canada: Western Arctic Ocean | collected 2017-10-01 | reverse complement strand
TTGTCGAAATCGAGGAAGCTCCCCTCTCCGGGATCCTTGACCACGAGTCTGGAGCCACCGTTGAATAACGCTCCTCGGTTTCCCTTTGCGAAATCAGGGAACTCTGGCGGTCGTGGCCCAAGTTCGAAGGATATGTCCCCTACGATCTCGAAATCTCCCTGCTCGCCTTCGAAATCAAAATGCAAAGCGGGCTTAGCCAATGCGACGGCAGTGGTCAAGAAGCCGACAACTGCGCTTTTTACAAAATGCATTACAAGGGATGGAGATCGAGTATGGAAATCTTACGAATTGATTTTTGAGAAACCTTAAGGGCATGGCAAGTTATCTCTTGGAAAATCGGAAGGATTCCCTTCTATGGACAATCTATGAAGATTAAACCCATTTCACGTCGTCGGTTCGCCCAAGGGCTCGCCGTCGCAGGCCTTGCTTCACCTTTTGCCACACAAGCCATCGCACCGATTAAACGGAACGGAGCTCCAAAATTGAAACTCAGTCTGGCAGCCTATTCCTTTCGCGGACAACTCACCGCCAAACCGGGAACTCCCGGAGGGATGGACATGATGGGCTTCATCGACTGGTGTGCCACCCAGGACCTCGACGCCTTCGAGCCCACTTCCTATTTCTTTCCCGAAAACGTCACCCCCGGTTATCTTGCTCAAATGAAGAGGAAGGCCCACCTTCACGGATTGGACGTAAGCAGTGGGGCGATACGCAACGTCTTCACCCTGCCCGACGGGCCCGAGTTGAACAAGTGGCACGACCACGTCGACACTTGGATCGATCACTACGCCGCCATCGGATGCCCCATCATCCGGGTCTTTGCGGGAAAGGCTCCCAAGGGAATTCCTGAGGAACAGGCCATAAACAACGCGGTTCGCAATCTGGAGAAGGCCTGTAAGCGGGCTGGCGAAAAAGGCATTATCCTTGCCTTGGAGAACCATGATTTCCTGATGGACTCGCGCCGCCTCCAAACCATCGTCGAGCGAGTAGACTCCCCATGGTTCGCCGTCAACCTGGACTCCGGGAACTTCATCGACAAGGACGGTTACGAGGCATTCGAGCGCACTGCCCCCTATGCCGCCACCGTGCAGCTCAAGGTCGAACTCCGGGACGAATCGGGCAAGAAAGTACCCGCGGACTTCGGACGCCTCGTCAAGATTCTCAAGAAGGCAAACTACCGTGGCTATGTCGTCCTCGAGTACGAGGCCAAGGAAGATCCCTTCGTTGCCGTTCCGCGTTACCTGAAGGAACTGAGAAAACTGATCGGCTAATTCTAGTCCGACCAGCGATAGCCTACTCCGTGCACGGTAATGAGAAACTGGGGATCGGAAGGGTCAAGTTCCACTTTCTTCCGCAACTGGGCAACATGTTGGTCTAAGGTCCGTGTAGTTCCAAGGTAATCGATTCCCCATGCATGATCGAGAAGGTAGTCCCGGGAAAGGGCTTCCCCGGGTCGTCCGCGAAAAAGGGAAAGGAGTTTCAATTCGCGAGGGGTCAGGGGGTAGGTCTGCCCGTGGGCTTTCATTTCATATCGTCGCGCATCCACCTTTACGGGACCAATGGAAAAGTTGGCAGGAGGTTCACCAGCCTTGTCGGATTCGGTGCCCTGCCCCGAAGACCTGCGCAAGAGTGCCTTGACTCGGGCAAGAAGCTCCCGCACGGAAAAGGGCTTGGTAACGTAATCATCGGTTCCCATTTCGAAACCGAGTACCTTATCGATTTCCTCGCTCTTGGCCGTAAGCATGAGGATGGGGACTTCCGAACCGGTAGCCCGAACCTCTCGGGCTACTTCGTAACCGCTCTTCTCGGGCATCATGAGATCGAGAAGGAGGAGGTCCCATTTGTCCCGGCGAAAGGCGGCCAAGGCGGAAGCTCCATCCGGAAAGCCTTCGGACTCGTGACCTTCCGCCTCCAGGGCGTCAAGTAAGCCGGACCGAATATTGGAGTCATCCTCTGCAACCAGAATTCTCTTTTTCATATCAAGTTGATTTTGGAAAGGTGATTCGAAACCTCGTCCCCTTGGGTTTGTTGGCTTCACAAGTGATTTTGCCACTCATATCCTCGACCAGTTTCCGGGCAATCCCTAGACCGATTCCGCACCCGGGCTTGTTGGCGGTCAAGGAATCGTCCACCCGATGGAATGTCTCGAAGACATGTTCGCGCTGCTCGGGAGGAATACCAGGGCCAAGATCGGAAACCTCGATAGAGATCGATTCGGCATCTTTCGCCAAACGCACGCCGGCATGCTTCCCCTCGTCCGCATATTTCACCAAATTGTCGAGCAAGTTGAGAAGCACTTGCTCAAGGGCATCGGGATCAAGTTTTGCAACGGCTCCTTCCGAATCGTCCGTCCACTCGAGTTCAAGCCCCGCATCCTCCAAAAGCGGACGCTGGGTTTCCAAGAGATTACCCACCACCGCACCCAACTCGACATCTTCCCGGTTATAGGTTTTCTCTCCCCGTTCCAGCCTTCCGAAATCCAGAACGTTATTGACCAAACGGGTCAGGCGCTGGCTTTCGGAGATAATGGTTTTTAGGTAACCCTTGCGCTTGCCCTCGTCCTTGACCATTCCATCACCCAGCATCTCACCGTACATGCGAATGGTCGTGAGGGGAGTCTTCAATTCATGAGAGACGTTGGAAACGAATGTGGTCTTGCGAACGGCCTCCAAACTATTTCGACGCACTTGAATCAAGAGAACGGATCCTCCAAGAAGGAGGGCGGCGACCAAGATAAGCGCGATGACCGAGCTAAAGGCCACATAGCCTCCCCATTCTGCCTCAAGGGATGAGCCAAGTGAGGGAAAATAACCACTGCGCGACAGCAACCCTTCGTCCGGCAACTCGGTCGGCGGAAGAACCACTTGTGCGGGCAGGATGCGGGAAGCATCCAGTTTCCATCCCGGGAGTTCCTCGCCTACGGGCACCGTAACCTTTGCAGTGCGTTCGGATTCGGCAGGCGGTTCCCCCACCCTGCTGACGACCGACCCCTCTTCGTCTTTCAAGGCAAAGGATTCACCATCGACAAGGTTTTTCGGAAAAGCGCTTTCAAGGCTCCTCAGCACTTCCTTGCTCTCCAGTTGCAACCCATGAGTTTGAACCGGGCTTTCCTTTCTCCACCCAACCCATACGCAACCCTCGTCCGTTCTATGGTATTCCCAGCCCTCTTGGGGGATGAATCCTTGACCTTGGGCATCGTCTCGGTCTTTCCCCTCTGCGGGTAATTGAGTGCCAAGATAAGTATCGTTTCGAGTTTCCTGACGGAGTTTCTGCCTATTGAGCTTGCTGGAACGAAAGTTATCCGAACCGGACGCCCAAGCGGAAGCGTTGGTTTGCGAGGCAACCAAATTTTGGCTGAGAAAAGACTGGGCCTCGCCATAATACTTTTGCTCGGCTTCTTGGGATTGCTCGATCGGGACTGATTGAGTCGACTTATCCTTTTGGATGTTAGAGTACAGGGCTAACGAATTCTGCCGTTGCTGATCCAGTGCGGCGAGGCCTGCCTGTTGATCGACCAACTGCTGTTCTTCTTGAACCGAAACAAGAGGATCGGTAGCAGTTGTTCCAGTCCTTCCGTTGCCTTCCGATTTCAGTTGCTGCACTTCTTCGTTTGGTTGAGCCTTGGGCACCGAAACCTCTTTTTGCCGTTCCCAAACCCAACCCGCCCCATCTCGAAGAGGAGAAACGTCTACGGCTTTTTTACCGGATGGGAAAGAAAGTCCTTCCTTGGCTCCCCAAACGAAGCATTTGTCTACCCAAGGGTTTGAATTTGTCCAAGAGGTCAGTTCCTCAGTCCGTTTAACGGCTGGCAAGGAACGCAATCCACTCATAAGGCCTTCCTTGAGGTCGGACATGGTAAGGTCCATGTTGTCCGCCACCGTGCGAGCTCGGATGGCAAGGGAGTCCCCGGCCGCTTTCTCGGCATACTCGGCCATGGCCCGGGATTGTTTGGCCATCTCGTGATAGAGCTTGGCTCTGCTTGTGGCTTCGTTCGCCATCAGGCGGGACTGCTCGGCGTTTTCGCGCATCTTCACCCCTTCTCTCTGGAGCAAGAGAAAAGCCAAGGCACCGACGGAAAAGGTCGCCACAACGAGCAATCCCAACCAAAGGACAAATCGGTTCGTTCGCATGATTGGATTATAGTGTTCCAGAAACCCAAACAAGGCAAGTCGCAGGTCGAGTTACTACTTTATTGAAGGAACCGTTTTTTGTTGCGACTGGATCTGGTAGTTAGCAGAGCGCCAAGCCTTGCGGTTTTTGTTACTCAACCCGTTGTCCCGTTCGAGCTCCTCGAGGTCACTTAGGAAGTAACGGTTTATGTGCGTCACGGATGAACTCCCCCAAGTAGCGTTTTGCGTCTCAATGGTCAGGCAAAGCTTCTTGAGTTTACGAACGGCATCCTCATGTCGGCCCTCATCCGCCAAGGCTATGGCGACATCCTTGGCTTCGGCAACTTGGTTGTCCACATAAGCCACAATCACCTTCTCGTTTATAGAGGCTGTCACTTCCTTTTCCTTTTCGCTATATACGCAACTTACGACCGCTTTGCGGGACATAACCGCACCATCTTCCGCGGCGTTGAATCTGGCGACTATCCGGGCCAAGTTCTTTTTCTCCTTGGCCTTTCCCGCAGGTACTTCCACCTCAAGCAGGGCAAACTTTTCCTGCCCGCCATAAAGCTGCTTGATCTCGATTTCCACATGGTTTTCGCGAATGACTCCTTGTCGACCGATGAGGCGCAAGGGTCGAACGCCGGTTTCCAGCTCAATGCGAATGGTCGCATTCCGAGCAACCACGTTCAACGCATCCCCGATCTCAGCGTCAAAAATGCCCGGCAATTCCTTGCTCGTCTCGGCAAAGTAGAGGTTGCCTTGCCCTTCCTTCGCTAGGCCCGCCATGAGGTCTTCATTGTAGCCAGCTCCAAGCCCCACCGTACTCACTGAGATATCTTCCTTCACGAGGGCTCGGCCGAGGCGAACCAAATCCTCGGTGGAGGAAGGACCTTGGTTGGCAAGGCCATCGGAAAGAAGAATGATCCGGTTGAAATACTCCCCGTCAAGGTTCTTGCGAAGCTCAGCGGCTCCTTGGTTCACGCCGGCAAAGAGCGCGGTATTCCCGCCTGCCTGCAATTGACGAACCAAGTCCACGAGTTTCTCGGTATTCTTGGCAGACTGGGCGGGCACAATTGTCTCGGCATGATTGGAGTAGGCAACGATCGAGATCCTATCTTTTGCTCCCAGGCGGCGAATGGCTTGAATCGCGGCTTCCTTGGCCTGCTCAATCTTTTCGCCGCTCATTGATCCGGATCGGTCAAGAACGAGGGCCAAGTTGACGGGTGCCCGATTAGCCTCGTCGCGAACCACTTGGTCCGGTTCAAGGCTGATTTTAAGAACGACTCGCTCCGTTTTCCCAGCGGGCAAAACCTTGCGGTCGAGCTCCACCTTCAATTTTACCTCGGGAAGACCGGGGGACTTTTTCTTTTTGGCGAAACCGGGTTGACCGCCCGCAAAGGCGAGTGCCACGGAGAGTAGGAAGAGAGAATGTTTTTTCATGATGTTTCTTTTGAGTGGTGAATGATTTCAGAGAAACCCCAGTTAACCACAAATGATCTGAAAAGTCGTCAGACCCAAGTAAAAGGAATGTCAAAAAAACGTCAGCTCTCGACCCGTAGGGAAGCATCACCATCAGCAAACGTTGCCGTAACGGATTGGTCCGGTTTCAAATCGGACTTGCTAGAAACGGATTTGCCTTCTTCGTCTCGAATGAAAGCAAATCCTCGTTCTAGAGTTCTTTTCAGGCTGCTTCCTTCCAATCGTTGACCAAAGGATTCCAGTTGCATGGCCAACCGACCGAATTTCTCCTTAGTCACATAGCTGAGACGGTCTTGCAAATCATCCAAGCGTTGGTAAGCGCTTTCAATGAGTGACTTGGGGGAGACGCTCTTAATCCGAGCCTCGCTCAGGTCAAGCTTGGTTCGCAGTCCGTCCAATCTTTCGTTTGTAGCCTCTTTGAGGGATTTGCCAAGAAGCGACAGACGCTCTCGTTGCCGAAGAAAACTAGAACTTATACGTTCGGCGGCTGCAGAAGGAGTTTCAGCTCGAAAGTCAGCCGTGAAATCAGTGAGGACGAAATCAATTTGATGACCGACCGCTGAAATTACGGGAATTGGGCAAGCAGCCACCGCACGTACGAGCGTTTCGTCGTTGAAAGCCCACAAGTCTTCCGCAGACCCACCACCACGCCCCATGACAATCAAGTCCACTTTCGGGAAGTTCTCTGCGGCACGGAGGGCGCTCAAGATTTCCGAAGGAGCTTCCGTTCCTTGTACCTTGGCCCCGAAAAGAAGAACTTCGCCCCGCCAATCCCGTCGGCGGAGAATGCTAATGAAGTCTTGAAAGGCAGCGCCTGTCGGAGAAGTCACGATTGCCACGCGGTGAGATAGTTCCGGTATGGGCTGTTTTTTATCGGGATCGAACAACCCTTCCTCATTTAACTTACGCTTGAGCTGCTCGAACTCGCGATTTAACCGGCCTGCTCCGATAGCCAGCAAATGTCGGGCCCTAATCTGATACTCACCTCGAGGCTCGTATACGGTAAGATCTCCATAGACTGCAAACTGTTCGCCTTCCTTAGGCAAGGTTTCCATCCGAATCGCATCTCCACGGAAAAGAACTGCTCTGATCTGGCTCTCGGCATCCTTTAAGGTGAAATAACTATGTCCGCTTGGCTGGACTCGCAAGTTGGAGACTTCTCCACGAACCCAAATCGCACCGAAATTCGCCTCCAGGCATGCCCTGACCTCCCGGTTGAGTTCGCTAACCGACCAAACTGTTTCCGAATCTATGCTTGGCTCAAGCATGCTTGTCCTCAGTTTTTTTTCCTTTTTTCACCAACAACCTGCCGATCAACGTGATTACTGCGACAGCCGAGGCACCCATCCAAACATATTGCCAATCCCCTCCGAAAATTCCCGCAAAAGTCAAAACATAACCACCGGCAGTAATCGACAAAACAGGTGCCGAAATAATGAAATAACGCCAAAATGGCATCCGAATCAATCCCAAGGCATAATTCGTAAAGATAAAAGGGACTCCCGGCGTCAAACGCAGAACAAGAGTCCAGACGAACTCATTCTCCTTATCCGGCACGGGAATCTCGTACTTTGTGCGACTTAATAAGCGCTCGATCAGACCTCGACCCGGACCCGCCGCGAGCCAGTAAGTCCAAGACAAGTTCACGATAACGGCGAGAGATGCATAGGTGCAAGCGAGCCAAGCTCCTTTCTCTCCACCCCAGATTCCGGCCAAGGTTAACAGAGGAGCCACTGGCAAGATTAGAGCGGGCAAAACTGCGATGGCGGCAAAAAGCCAAAAACCATTTGCCAAAAGAAAGGTTTCGAATGACTTCCAGTGCTCGAAAAGCCATTGTTCAGCTTCAGGACCGCCGATGGAGACCGTCAACCAATAGGCCAGACCCAAGATTGCAAATGCAGAAAGCACTAGCCCGGCGACAATCAAAAGATTCTTTTTCATGCCCAAGGGCCTGAACAAGGAAAGCAATTAACGGCGGTTTACTCCTCGGGAGCTTGGAGGATCACAGGCTCGACTTCCCGCAAAAGCTCTTTACTCGTATTTGCTTCCGTGGAGTTTTGCTCATCCTGATCTTGCCTTGGAAAAGCACTGGAATTAAGCGAGTTGTAGATGGGCACCGTCAGTAAAAGTGCCAAGCAGATGCAGGCCAGCATTAGGATCGCCTCAAGGCGCAAACCACCGCGTCGAGCATTGGAATCTTTATTGTTTGCCATAGGATTTACTCTCTTCAGGACAGGCCAAATCGTCAAACGGAAAGCCCGCAAGACGAGGGACCGTAAATGAGAAACAATAACAGAAAAGGCAAAATAATTCCTATTCCCGCAACCACAGCCAATATTAACTGAGCCTTGTGAGCCTTGGCTAAGTTTTCGGGCGTTTTGGGAGCTGGCGGTTGCCCCCAGTCGTCTTCTTCGTCCTTATCGGGGTCATCGTACTTCATGACAAACCTTCAGCAATGGACCCACAAACAAGATCGAGCGAACTTATTTTCTTGCGAGGAGGGTTAGCCCTTTGGGAGAAGGTAGTGGATAAGTGTTTAATCAAATTACCATTATAGGCCCGGGCTTGCTCGGAACCTCTCTCGGCATGGCCTTAAAGGCAAAAGGCCTGGCCCGAGAGATTAACGTCTGGGCTAGACGCCCGGAGGTTAGGGAGGCATGTCGACGTCTCGATTGGTGCGATGCCGATCATTCGGAAATTCCTGAAGCGGTAAAGGGAAGCGACTTCGTTGTCGTATGCACCCCCGTTCGACATATCGAAGCCGTTCTCTCAGAGATAACCAGAGTGGTTCCCTCGGGTTGCGTGGTAACTGACGTAGGAAGTGTGAAAGGTGCGATTTGCCAAGCCGCCGACAAGGTGTTTACTACCTCCAATGCAACTTTTGTAGGGTCCCACCCCATGGCAGGGTCGGAGAAAGCAGGAATGGAGAATGCCAGTCCAGACCTTTTCGATGAACGCCCATGCTTCGTTACCTCGGGGAAAGACATTTCGGTAGAAAGCTTGGAACTAGTTTCAAACTTTTGGCAGGCAATCGGTATGTCGGTTACAATTACGACTCCAAATGAACACGACGAAATCGTAGCCCATTTGAGCCACCTTCCGCACGCCGTGGCCTCCGGGCTTTGTCACCTTCTCGGGAACAAGTCCCCGACATGGGGGAAACTTGCGGGCCAAGGGTTACGCGACACCACGCGTATCGCATCGGGCAACCCTCAATTATGGGAAGAAATCTTTCTCCTGAATCGTGAAGCCGTACTCTTAGCGCTCGAGTCCTTCGAGAACACTTGTGGTTTGCTGCGTGAAGCTCTTCGTACACAAAACGACAGCGAGATTCGGTCCTGGCTCAATGCCGGCAAGGAATACCGGGACGAACTGAATAGAACCAAAGACCCTTGATGAGCGAATCCATTTCCATCTCGCCCTTCACCTCCCCTTGCAGAGGTGTTGCAAAGGTACCGGGTTCAAAAAGCATTACAAACCGAGCCCTGCTCCTTGCCGCCCTAAGCAATCGAAAAGTTACTCTAGCTGGTGCACTTTTCAGCGATGATGTAGTGATCATGGTTGAGGCTCTAACCTGCCTAGGCTTCACCGTAAATACCGATAAACAAACTGCCCAAATCACTGTGAAAGGAGAATCGGGAAGGATTCCCAACCAGTCGGGTGATCTATTCGTGGGCAATGCAGGCACGGTTGCTCGCTTCTTAACTGCTGCCCTTTGCCTTCATCGGGGTGGGAAATATCGTCTAGACGGAACAGAGGCCATGAGAGAGCGTCCGATGCAAGGATTAATCGATAGCCTTAAACAGCTAGGAGCACGCTTCACATTTGAAAAAAAAGACGGACATTTTCCTTTCGCAATCGAAACTCAAGGAATCAAGGAGGGGACATGGGTGGTTGATGCAACTGCAAGCAGTCAGATTCTTTCTGCTATGCTTATGGTTGCACCTTTAGCCGAGGCAACAGTCGAGGTAGTGCTTCAAAACAAAACCGTCTCCAAACCTTTCGTTGAAATGACCTTAAATATGTGCGATCATTTTTCGGGTGGAAATGCAGCATTTACTATTAAAGGCGACAATTACAAAACAATTTCCAACAAGGGGTACTCTTCGAGCAGTGATAATTATCAGGTCGAACCTGATGCAACTGCCGCAAGCTATTTTCTAGCTCTTCCCATAGCGACGGGAGGGAACTGTAGTTTAAAAGGATTCAAAAAAGACTCCATTCAAGGTGACGTCGGATTTATCGAAGTGCTTAAAGAAACAGGTATTCACGCCGATTTCACTAGTGAAGGAGCGTACACCGAAGCACGGAGTGAATTGGAAGGGAAGCACTTCGATTTCAACGATATATCAGACACCTTTTTAACCCTTGCCGCACTTGCTCCACTTCTTGAGGGGAATACCACAATTTCAGGAATTGCACATACGCGAAAACAAGAAACGGACCGCGTTTCTGCGATGGCCAATGAAATGCGAAAACTCGGTCAAGAAGTATTGGAAGACGATGATTCAATAACCATTACCCCGAGTCTTGAAAACCTTCGACGGAAAGCGTTGGAAGGAGTTTGTATAGACACTTACCATGATCATAGAGTCGCCATGAGCTTTGGGATTCTAGGCTCGGCCGATGTTCTAGGAAATGGTCAACCATGGTTAACCGTACGAGATCCAATGTGTTGTGCAAAAACCTTTCCAAACTTCTTCGAGGAGTTGGAACGAATTCGCCTAGTCTCCCTTGCCCCGCAATGAAAGAAAAATTCATTGTTTTAGCAATCGATGGCGGAGCCGCATCCGGCAAATCCACAACCGCAAAGACACTGGCTCAAGCAATGAGCCTTATGCATGTCGATACAGGTTCGCACTATCGAGCCCTTTGCCGGAAATTGCTGAAGAAGAAGGTGTCACCCGATGACGAAGGATTGGGAGAAGTTCTTGGGGCATTGACTCTGGATACAGAGATAACAGGCAACCAAGGTCGAATTCGCTTGGATGGAAAGGTGCCCGACCCGAATGAGCTCCGCTCCGATCTAATCAACGAAAAGGTATCTTTCTTCGCCGCCCGACCGGATGTTCGTGAAAAACTTCTCGGTTACCAACAATCACTCGCGGAAGTTGCCGAATCGGCAGGTTTCTCCGGTTTGGTAATGGAGGGACGCGACATAGGTTCGATCATATATCCTCATGCCCAAGTAAAGGTTTTTCTTCAAGCCGACGAAAGAGAACGTAAGAGACGCAGGGAAGCCGAGGGGCAAACCGATGCCATTTCACTTCGCGACAAAATGGACACCACTCGCAAGAACGCTCCCCTAGCCTGCCCCGATGGGGCACTCGTCATCGATACAGGTAGCCATTCCATCGATCAAGTTGTCAGCATGGTGCTGGAGTTGGCGGAGAAGGCTAGGTCATGAATTTTC
>Ga0302117_10001563_pt1 | contig 11006 bp, 11 predicted proteins | sample AG5_322_MG_FD_203112 | JGI IMG/M metagenome (GOLD analysis project Ga0302117, IMG submission 203112) | Marine microbial communities from Western Arctic Ocean, Canada - AG5_32.2 | ecosystem: Environmental > Aquatic > Marine > Oceanic | place: Canada: Western Arctic Ocean | collected 2017-10-01 | reverse complement strand
CTATATAACAGAACTTGAGCGCGCTGGATGTGAAATTCTTGCTGATTGTTGTACATGTCTAACTCCATTGATATCTAAAGATGATGTTGATGCAGTTACCACTAATAGTATCAAAGGTGCATTTTATCTTAAAAATTCTAATGGTGTGGATGTTAATTTAAAATCATTAAAACAAATTGTCGAAGATGAAACAAGATGAATAAAATTTTAGTTTCAGGAAAGGTAGAAGGTATTGTTTTAAAATCAAATGATCCAATTAATTTTTTGGGAACAGTTGATAAAAAAACTGGAATTATTAGTGATAAAAAACACCCTCTTTTTGAAAAAGCAATTAAAGATACCATTCTTGTATTTCCATCAGGTGTTGGCAGTAGTGTAGGTGCATACACTATCTATTCTATAAAATCAAATAATGCTGCACCACTTGCAATGATTTGTAAAAAAGCAGATCTTACAGTTGCTACTGGATGTGCATTGGCTAATATTCCATTAATTACTATTAGTGATGAAGAATTTCTATCAATTAAAAATGGAATTAAAATGTCACTTGATACTGATTCATCTACTCTATCTGTTCATCAATAATACTCTGTTTTTCTAAATCGCCCATACTAACTGCTGTAATTTGACTTTTACCTGGAGGTAATGCGCGAACGAACTCATCAATATTGAATTTTTTTGTAATGTCTTCAAATATTTTTAAAAATTCTAGTCTTACTTTTTTTGCACATTCAGCCATTTCTCCTCCTCCTGGTTCAACTATTGCATAGCATATTGAATTTTTTTTAATTGGTTCTGGAGGACCACATGTTAAAACATAATTCTTATCTTCATCTATCATGATTCCAACCGCTAATTTTAGAGTCTCTGATTTGATAAAATTTCGTGTTCCTTCTATTGTAAATGATCCTTTAGGTAAGAATTCTCCACTTGGAGCTGATCTTTTTACTTGTTCTGGATGCACCCAGTAGGCACTAACTCCATACAATCCTTCTCTCCATGCTCTACTAAAACAAACAGTTGCATGAGCAACTTCATTCATTGTTGAATCTGGCGCATTTTCTGCATCTTTTATAATTAAAAAAGGCGAACCAAAAATATCCCCGTGGAACACTTTATCATTTTTATCCAAATGTTTTCTAATTACAGCCGAATTTGATGCTGCATCCCTACCTCCAATTACAAGATACCCATCAGTAGTCATAAACCATCTATATCTTTCATACCAGTTTTTCTTTCTAATTTCTGTAATGACATCTATGTTTCTTTCAGTTTCTGTTTTACTTTGAAATTTTTCTAATTTCTTTTCTGTTTTTTCTTTAATTGCTAGAATTGAATTGATAGCACCTGATTGTTTTTTTGCATGATTAAATAAAACAGATGCAATTGATTGAAGTGGAGAATCTGTATTTATTTTAATTTTTTCATCTTCTACAATAATTATTGAAATTCCTTTTTCATTAATTAATTTTGAATTATTAACTGCTAAAATTTCTTGTGCAGAAACATCTTTTATTGAAATTATTCCTTTTGAAATCATTTCAAAAAGAGAATTTGCTACATTTGTAATGTTCTTTGATTTCTCTTTTACAGTTTGAATTGCTTTTTCTTGTTCAGTAATTTGAGTTTCTAAATCTTTAATTTTTTTATCAGATCCACTAGATTGAATTGACTTACCTTTTTCAACTATTTTTTTTGTAAAAACTGTGTCTAATCCATCAATAAAACTACTGACATTTGTAATATTACCCTCTAATTTACCTAATTTTACTGGAAGAACTTCAATTTTTTCATTTTCAACTATTATTGGATCGTGATTTCCTGATACTACATCTGAAACAATTTTTTTTGTTGTTTCATAAATTTTAGTTATTTCTTCTGATGTCAACAAATTCCCAATTTTTTTAGAATCAACATTTGCAATTTCAAATACAGATTCAACATATTTTTTTGGTAAACCTAAAGTTCTTCCAAACCATTTTCCAGAAAGTAAATCTGTGGTTCTTAATTCATCAAAATTTGATTCTGTTATGTTAAAAATATCTAAATTATTTTCTGGCGGTTCTGCATAATCTAACCCAACGCTAAGTTTTCTATGTCTAACTTCTATTGAATGCTGTAGTGCTAAAATTTTCATATCTTTGTTACAAAGTATAATATTTCCATCTCCAAAAAATTCCCCTACTAGAATGAATTCTTTTCCAAATCCTTCAAAAACAAAATATGCAATTCTTTCTGCACCTATCTGTTCAATTTTTCTTAATTTCAATCTTAACAGATCACTTCTTAATCTTTTAAGTAATCTGTTTGGTTCCATTTGATCAATCTTTACTTTAGTTAACCAAACACCTGATGTTGATATCATCATAAACAGGTCACTTTTTTCGGTATGGTGAAGTTTGAAGAGAATACTGTCCTTGTTGATGCCATAAATATTACTGATATAGTAATCTTGAACCTGTTCAGAAATTTGATTAACCAGATATCTTAATTCAATTCCAGCTAATGCCATAATTGTTGTATTTTATCTCTAAAATTATACCCTTCTTATCTAGTCTCAAATTTTGACCAAAGCTATTAAACATGGTTTGCTTGAGACAGGCTAGAAATTTACTTTGGCCAAATTTAAAAAAAAACAATCTGAACCTACGCCTGGATCTGATGACTCACAATCTAAAATTAAAGATACAATTGATATTCCTAAAACAGAAAAATCTAAAGAAATAACAAATAATTCTAAAGAACCTTCTAAAGATCCACCAGTTAGTGATGTAGTTAAAATGGCAAAAGATAAAAAATTATCTACGTTATTTTGGATGCGTATTGCTTTAGCAATCATTGCAGGTGCAGCAACAACCTTTCTTCTTGAAGATATTGAAGGTGAAGAAAGAAGATGGACATCAATTGGATTTATGATAATAGTATTCTTGGCATCAATTATAGTTGCTAAAGGAATGAATATGCAGTTACCACCTTCTGATAGAAAGAAAATTGTTACTCAAGGAATTGGTAGCTATGTATTTTTGTATTTGTTTACATGGATTGCTACCTATACCCTAACCCACCTTGGTGATGCTGCCACAGGAATTAATTTATAACTTAATTATAGATTAGGAAGATAAACTATGTGGAATTATAAAACACCGGGAATTCCAGATGAATATTTTGAACGAGCAGAAAAAGTTCCAATTACTAAAGAAGAAGTAAGAACAATACAACTTAGCAAGGCAAGATTAAATGTTGGTCAAACTGTTTATGATATTGGCTGTGGTAGTGGATCAATTTCTATTGAAGCAGCACTTCAAATTGAATCAAAGGGTAAAGTTTTAGCAATTGATTATGATGAAAATGCTGTTGAATTAACTAAAAAGAATTTAAAGAAATTTAATATTTCAAATGTTTCTGTAATTTTTGGTAACGCTAAAGAAAAAATATTAGATCTTGAAGAAGCTGATGTTATTTTTATTGGAGGAACAGGTGGCGATACTGCAGAAATAGTTAAGCTTTCTGAAAATAAATTAAAAACTGGAGGTAGAATTGTAATTGGAACTATACTCATTGAAACACTTTATTCTGTATTACAAATTCTTGACAAATTGAATTTTAATTCTGTTGATATTACTCAGGTAACTATCTCTAAGAGTAGAAAAACTACTACTGGCACTATGATGTTGGCACGAAATCCAGTTACTATCATATCCGCTACTAAGGCCTAATCTAGATTTTTAATTGGGTAAAACGACCTCAAAATATGACTGGATTAATTGGAATTGGAGTAGGCCCTGGAGATGTAGAGCTTCTTACAGTTAAAGCAGTAAAAGCAATTCAAAATGCCGATATTATCATGTGTCCGGCCTCCCATGAAGATAGACCTAGTATAGCTTTATCTGTTGTTTCCCCTATAATTGATAAATCATTAAACCAAGAAATTATAAAATTAATTTTTCCAATGACTAAGGATAAAGATATTCTAGAAGCATCTTGGAAAAAAAATGCTAAAATAATGGCTGAAACTGTTTTGAAAGGAAAAAATGTTGTATATCTTACAGTAGGTGATCCTTATCTGTATAGTACTTGGATTTACATGCACAGAGATTTAAAAGAAAAACATCCTGATATGGATATCAGTGTAGTTCCAGGAATTGTTTCAATATTTTCATTTGCATCAAAAGTTGGTATTAGTGTTGCAGAGGGCGCAGAAAAAGTTGCAATTATCCCTTCTTGTTACGATTTATCCAGTGTAAAAGAAATTGCAAAACATTCTGAATCAATGATATTTCTTAAAGATGGCAGATATTTTGATAAAGTAATTGAAGTTCTAAAAGAATCTGGTTTTCCTGATAACTCTCTTTTTGCAATCGGACAAGACTTGGGAACAGATCATGAAATTATAAGAACAATGACTTTAGGTGAAGTAAATAATGAATCCTTAACTACAAAATACTTTTCAATTTTGGTGGTAAAACGTGTCTAACGTATTTTTTGTTGGATGTGGTCCTGGAGATCCTGAATTAATTACAGTTAAAGCTAAAAAATTAATTCAAAAAGCTGACGTTGTAGTTTATTCTGGTTCATTAATTCCTGATCCAATATTGAAATTATGTAAAAAAGGAAAAATTCATGATGCTGCAAAATTAGTTAGAGAAGAAATTTTTGATTTATTATATAAAAATGCAAAAAAAGACAAACTTGTTGTTCGATTACACGATGGGGATCCTGCAATATATGGTGCCATTAGAGAACAAATTGATAATTTAGAAAAAAAAGGAATTGGATCAACAGTTGTACCTGGTGTTACATCCTTTTTGGCTGCAGCTGCAGCACTTGGTACGCAATTAACACTACCTGGTGTTACACAAACAATGATAATTACAAGAGCTGAATCTAGAACTAAAGTTCCTAAAAGAGAACAAATATCTGAACTTGCAAAACATCAAGCAACATTAGTTTTTTACCTTAGTGTTCATTTGCTAACTAAAATTACAAAAGAAGCAATTGCTGGAGGATATAAAAAAACTACTCCTGTTGCAGTAGTTCATCGAGCAAGTAGGAAAGATCAGAAAATAGTTCTTGGAACACTTACCGATATTACAAACAAAGTCAAGGCTGAAAAAATTACAATGACTGCTATTATTATAATCGGTGATGTAATAAAACCAAAATCATATGAATATTCAAAACTTTATGATAAAACATTTAGTCATGGTTTTAGAAAAGCTAAAGTCAAGTAGATAAAAAATTTACTTTATTATTAATCCCAATGTTATTTAATTTATTTTTAAAATTATTTACATTACCTGAAGTAAAAATTTTTAACGAATTTCTTTTTGATTGATTATTTTTAATTTTTAAAAAAATATCTTTTGCAACAATTTTTCCTGAATCAATAAATTCTATTTCTGGAAATTCTTTTTTTAATAGTAATTTTAAAAATAATAAATGAGTACTAGATAATGTGACGGTATCAATTTTTTCTAAAGTTATGATTTGCTCTAAACTTTTTTTAATAATTTTGTTGCAATATTTTTTATTACTAAGAAATTTTCCAGATTCTACTAAATCTACGAGATTAGAACCATTTATTTTAAAAATTCTATATGATTTTGGAACATTTTTTTGGATATAATTTACTAGCCCTTTACTCTCTATTGCAGATTTTGTTGCCAAAATTCCAATTTTTTTTGATTTTGATTTTTTTATTGCTAATTTCAAAGGAGGTTTTACATCAACAATTTTCTTTGTTGATAAATCTAGCATTAGACTTGGTGTATTGGATGCAACAACAATAATGTCAGGCAAAAATTTTTCTTCTAATAGATTAATTGTTTTTTTAATTATTGTGCTTAATTGAGCCTGTGATTTTACTCCGTATGGATAATTTTTTTGATCAGCAAAATAAATAATATCATTTTTACTAATTTTTTGAATTTCTTTAATTATTGAAAGTGAGCCTAACCCTGAATCAAAAACAACAATCTTTGCCACTATCTTCAATTTATCAATCAATCATAATAGTTTGTTAGTTAAATTTACTCAAAAGTTGATCTAAATTTACACTGTTGATTAAGGCTTAATTTGTGAATTAACATCATGTCAAAATTCGACAGTACATGGGCTCGTCAAGAGACTCAAAGTGTAACTGGCAAACTACAAGATGCTATTAGACCTCAAGGTGCATTGAAACCACGAATTCAAACTGCAGTAAACCAACTACAAGTCCAAATATCAAAAATGGACTCAATGTTAGGTAAATTGCAAGAAAGAGATGCGCAACTCTTTCAACGAGTCGTGACTGCAATGCAGCAACATGATACTAGTACAAGTAAAGTTTTGTCCAACGAATTAGCTGAAATTCGTAAAGTTACAAAGATGCTTGGTAATGCAAGAATGTCATTAGAACAAGTTCAACTAAGACTGACAACGATTCATGATCTTGGTGATGCTATGGTAGCAATTGGACCTGCGATGAATACAATGAAGGGATTGAAATCATCACTCGGAAAATTCATGCCAGAAGCTGATTCAGAATTGAATGGTATGACCCAGACACTTAATGGACTTATGATGGATTCACTTGCAGGAGACTCATTCAATATGGAGTCTTCTACTTCAAATGAAGAAACCGATAGAATTCTTCAAGAAGCATCTGCAGTAGCCGAGCAACAGATAGGAGAAAAATTCCCATCTGTACCATCTTCAAGTGGACTTTCGTCACAAACCTCTTCTACTTCTTCCTTTGAGTAGCTAGTTGAGATTAGACGATAGTTATTATTTTTATTTTATTTATTTAAAAAATATTAAGCTAAAATATTAAAAATAATTTTTAGTTATGGAAATGCAACAGATCCAGATAAAATAGAATCAATCTCTGAAATATTTACTCTACTTTGTTCCATAGAATCTCTTTTTCTAATTGTTACTGTATTGTCTTCTAACGTTTGATGATCAACTGTTATTGCAAATGGAGCTCCAATTTCATCTAATCTTCTGTATCTTCTACCGATTGCACCTGAATGATCCAAAAATGCATCAAATTTTCTTTTAATATTTAGAAAAATTTCATCAGTTTTTTCTTTTAATCCATCTTTTTTAACTAATGATAAAATTCCAACATGAATTGGTGATAAATATGGTTTTAGTGATAAAACCATTCTTTCATGTTCTTCATCTTTTTTTAATGAATGCTCCAAAATTGTATACAGACTTCTATCAATTCCCATTGAAATTTCAAATACGTGTGGCAAAACTTTTTCATCATTATCCATTACTTCAAATTTTTCTTTACTCATTTTTGCATGGCTAGATAAATCATAATCTGCTCTATAATTACATGCTACAAGCTCAAGCCAACCGATTGTAGTTTCAACTTCAAAATCAAATGCAACTTCTGCATAGAATGCTTTTTCCTTATCTCCTAATTTTCTAAATCTACTTTTTGAAATATCAATACCTGTTTTTTCATAAAATTCTGTCAAAATTCCTAAATAATATGCTACAAATTTGTTTGGAACAATTCCTGATTCTAGTGCTTCTTTACATGTCATAGAAATTGGCTCAGCATCTGTCTGTACTCTAATTACTGTATTTTCAACCTCAGTAAATTTTTCAACCTCATCTAATCTTCCAGGATTACAAAATACTTCAATTTCAGCTTGATAAAATTCTCTAAGACGAAGTAAACTTTGTCTTGGTGCTATCTCATTTCTAAAACTTTTCCCTACTTGAGCAATTCCTAATGGAAGTTTACCTCTCATAGTCTTGAAAAGTCTAGGAAAATCAACAAATATTGATTGACATGTTTCTGGTCTAAGATATGCTTCTTCTTCTTGAGGACCAATTCCAACTTTAAACATCATATTGAATTTTTTTGTTTCACCAAAATTCCCTTTACATTTTGGACACTGTATTTTATTTTCTTTAATTGCATTATCGAATTCAATCAAATCTGCATTTTCAGGAATCTCAATATTTGTAATCTCTGCAATTGTTCTATCTGCTCTATATGTTGAATTACACTTTGTACATTTTATTATTGGATCTGCAAAATTACCTAAATGACCTGATGCTTCAAAAACTGATTTAGACATTATTTGTGATCCATCAATTTCCATCATTCCGTCTCTTCTGATTAATTCTCTTCTCCATAACTCTAGAAATTTATTTTTTAAACCAACACCTGATGGTCCGTATTCCCAAAACCCTGCACTAGCATCTGAATAAATTTCACAACTAGGAAAATAAAATCCACGTTCAAGTGCTAATTTCATAACTTCTTCATAATTCATTATTTTATTTCTCCCTTAATCGAATACATTTCTATGCAAATCCTTTTGCTATTTTCACATTTTCAAAATCATTTCTATCATCATCAATTGGAGTTTCTAAAATTATAGGAATTTTTTTCTTATTTGCAAATTTGACAACAGATGTTATTCCTTCTTCTCCAATCCCGCCTAATCCTAAATGATAATGTCGATCAAGATTACACCCAAGTTCTCCTCTAGCATCATTTAGATGAAGAATTTTCAAATTTTCTATTCCAACATGTTTATCAAATTCTTTAAAAGTTTCTTTAACTTTATCTGCTGTTCGTAAGTCATATCCTGCAACAAATGCATGACATGTATCAAGACAAACGCCAAATTTTTTTCCAGGTTTTAATTGCTTAAAAATTTCACCAAGTTGTTTAAAATCTGAACCAACAGAATTTTTTTGTCCTGCAGTATTTTCTAATAAAATCATTACATCATTTTTTGTTTGGCCAGCTTTTGTTAGACCTTCTACTAGTTTTTTAATTCCTGCTTCTTCTCCAGTTCCTAAATGACTACCTAGATGTGTAACTAAATATGGTATTCCTAATTGTGCACATCTTTCAACTTCACTTATCAACGTGTTAACTGATTTTTCAAATGCATCGTCTTTTGGTGTAGCTAAATTTGGTAAATACGGCATATGTGCACAAGTTGCAAATCTATCAATTTTACTAGCTTTTAATTTGGATTTAAAAGCATCAATGACTTCTTTTGTTAGTTCTTTTGCATGCCATGATCTTGGACTTCTTGTAAATATTTGAAATGCTGAACAATTTCTCTCAACAGCATTATCTACTGCTTTATCAATTGAACCTGATGCTGAGACATGACAACCAAGTTGCATATTTTAACAATTTCTTAAAACATAATTTAAACCAGCGTTCAAATCTTGAGAACCAGATTTTTATGTAAATTACTTCGATAACTATTATGCTAGTTCTTGGACAAGATGAAAAAGCAAAATACCCTTTTTTGGCTGATGCGGGAGAATATTTGAAAGATAAGGGCTTTTCTTTAGTTCAATTTGGTAGTGATCCCGTTTTAAAATTATCCGTAGAAAAAGCACTACATAGAATCAAAGTTGCAGCAGCAGGTGAAGTCTACAAATCAGATTTGATAGATGGTCAGGCATCAAAAGACTATGTTCTTGAAAGAGAAGTATTTTCTTTTCTTTTAGCTATAGTCCTTATCAAACTAACTGGCATGTCTACATTGATCAAAAGATTTGCTTTAGCTGAAGCTCGAAGAGCAGAGAATTATTTAGAAAAAGATTTAGGAAATGCTTCTAATAAATCAAAAATTGATTTAGCAACTAGAATTATTTATGATTTATTTAATATTGAAATAATTAAAGAAAATGATTTTTTTGTAATTCCCGTATCTGATTATTTAAAACATTCAGTTACTTTTCATGAACGTGAGTGGAAATTAATCAATAGACATGTTGAAAATGGAAAAGTCTTTCTTACTCCTGATAAAACAGTTAGATTAATTCGAAAAGAATTAGGAAATTATATCAGTTCAAAAATTATCAATGCTCCTAAACCCTCTATGATTCCTGGACTTGAAAATATTGTAAATGAATTAATTTTAATTTCTAAAAAACTTACACCGACTTATACGATTACTACTGGAGAATATCCTCCATGCATAAAACATGCAATTGATGTACTTGAAAAAGGTGAAAATCTTCCACACTCTGGAAGATTTATGCTTGCAACTTTTCTTTTATCAAAAGGACAAACAGTTCCACAAATTGTACCATTATTCAAAAATGCACCTGATTATAATCCTCGAGTTACACTTTACCAACTTAATCATCTTGCTGGGACTTCAGGTAGCGCAACAAAATATACTTGCCCTTCTTGTGAAAAATTAAAAACACAGGATCTTTGTTTCATAACAAAAGAATGTGATAATATCATTAATCCATTACAATTTGGAAAAAAGAGAACATAATGAATGAAATTGATATTAAATTTTTACAAGATTCTTTTAAAAAATATTATTTTAATCATTTTGATCTAATTACTAGTCCTGAACGTACATCTGAAAGGGAATTTGGCTATCAAAAATTTAATTCTGGAATGTTTAGACATATTTCTCTTAAGGATAATAAAGAATTACATCTATTATTTATGCAAAATATTCCATCAGATGTTTACTGTTCAAATGCATATTATGCATTTCCTAATTCCCCCATGAGTGAAAAAGATTGGAAAGAAGCTGACTTAATTTTTGATATTGATGCAAAGGATCTCAATTTATCGTGTAGGAAAAATCATACTATATCAATTTGTAATGAATGTAATGAAATTTCAAAAGACACTAGTCAATGTGTAAAATGTAATTCAACTAAATTAGAAAAAAAATCACTACCTTGTAAAAATTGTATTGACGCATCAAAAATTGAAGTCAATAAATTATCTAATGTTTTAATTAATGATTTAGGAATTGATCAAGAAAATATCCATGTTTATTTTTCAGGTAATGAAGGGTTTCATGTTTACGTTTACCATTCACAATTTCAACAAATGGGTTCTAAAGAAAGATCAGAACTTGTTGACTATATCATGTTTCGTGGTGCTATCCCTGAAACATTTGGGATGAAAAAATTTAAACCCAATAGATCATTATTTCCTGATTTCAATCAAAAAGGTTGGAATGGAAGATTTTCAAAATATGTTTTTGGTT
>Ga0302117_10001562_pt1 | contig 11015 bp, 5 predicted proteins | sample AG5_322_MG_FD_203112 | JGI IMG/M metagenome (GOLD analysis project Ga0302117, IMG submission 203112) | Marine microbial communities from Western Arctic Ocean, Canada - AG5_32.2 | ecosystem: Environmental > Aquatic > Marine > Oceanic | place: Canada: Western Arctic Ocean | collected 2017-10-01 | reverse complement strand
CTCAACTTCGTAGTCTCCGGGGGGGACGTTCTTGATGGTAAACGTTCCGTCCGCTGCCGTCACTGCGGACCAGGGATGCTCTTCAATTGAGATGTAGGAATACATCCATTGATGAATATCGCACTTGAATCTCAGGAATCGCTCGGGCGCGGGAAAGGAGAAGTTGTTCTTCTGGCCCTTAATCACCTGCGCGATGTTCTTTTCCTTGTTGCCGCCAGCGACGTTCTTCGGCGTCGGGTGGACGTTGTGCATCAGCGGGTCCGAGTTCTTCACGGTGATCGTCTGACCTGTCTGGGCCGAGGACACATAGGGGATATAGATGCAGTTGACCTGATCGATTACAACTGGCGCGGCTGCGGATCCTGGTGTTTTGCCTTTGACGCCCTTAAGCGTGACCAGGACATCACCGAGGCTGCCGTCCTTGGCAACCTTGTAAAACTCCATCTCAAATTTATTGATCGGGTGGAAGCGACCGCAAATCGGGTCCATCTTGAAAGACTTGTTCGGAGGGGGAGTGCCCTTGAGGGTAACTTTGCCGGTGATATTCCCGGCTTCGATCGCGCAAACGGACAGCGTGAGCGCCGCCGCAGTGACTAATCGCAGGTGCATTTTCATATCTTTTTCTTTCGTTTCTAACTCTGTGTGGCGGAGCTTAGCGCTCCGGATTTGTTTCGCAAGTGGTTTTGTGAAAAATTTCACAAAGTCTCTGCTCGTGTTGTTTTGGACGCGGATTCAAAATGAAAATTCATATCCACGACTACACAGAAAATGGCCTTCAGCGACCGGAATCGGACAAAAAATGCAAATGCCTCCTGAAAGATTCAACGGCTAGACCTTGAGTGAGCGCATGACTTTGGCCATCTCAATGGCGGTCTGCGCGGCCTCGGCTCCGCGATTGTGCTCCTTGCCCAAGCACCTCACTCGCGCCTGTTCCACGTTCGAGAATTGGAGAGTTTCGTGGACGATCGGTTTTTGTGATTGGATCTGGAGATTGGCGAAGGCGTGGGTGATGGATTGTCCGATGTGATCGGCGTGGGTGGTCTCGCCCTGCAAGATCACACCGAGGCAGATGACCGCCGCATAATTCGGTTCCTTCGAGGCGGCCAGCACGGCGGCGACGGCGGGAATTTCAAACGCTCCCGGCACGCGCACGACCTTGATCAGGCTGGCTCCGCTGGCCTTCAATTCCGCGCGGGCGGCGCGCAGCATGCCGTCGACAAATTTGCGATTGTATTTCGAGGCGACGATCGCGAAGGCATGGCCGGCGGCGGAGACGGATGATGATTTGACCTTTTTAAGCATAAGAAGCGGTTCGGCCGTTCAGATCAGGTGACCGAGCTTGGTTTTCTTGGTCTTCAGGTATTTCTCGTTGTGCGGATTGGGCTTGATGCGAATCGGAACCTGTTTCGTGATTTGCAAGCCGTAGGCGTCCAGGCCGACGATCTTCTTGGGATTGTTCGTGAGCAGGTGAATCTTCTTCAAGCCAAGGTCGACGAGGATCTGCGCGCCCAGTCCGTATTCGCGAAGATCCATGGCAAAGCCGAGTTTCTTATTGGCCTCGACGGTGTCGTAACCGTTTTCCTGTAGTTTGTAGGCTTGGATCTTCGGGGCAAGGCCGATGCCTCGGCCTTCCTGTCGCATATAAAGAACAACCCCGCATCCAATGTTTGAAACTTGTTTCATGGCCTGATGGAGTTGCGGACCGCAATCGCAACGTCGTGAGCCGAAAACATCGCCTGTCAGACATTCACTGTGGACGCGCACGAGCACGTCCTTTTTGCCCACGACGTCGCCTTTGACCAGGGCGAGGTGATGTTGTCCGTCGAGCCGGGAATGGTAGAGGTGCAATTTGAAATCGCCGTAATCGGTCGGCATATTGATCACCTCGATCTTTTCGATCAGTTTCTCGCGTTCGCGGCGATACTTGATCAGCTCTTCAATGGTGCAGAGCTTGAGGCTGTGCTTTTTGGCAAATTTTCGCAGTTGCGGCAGGCGAGCCATCGAGCCGTCGTCGCTCATGATCTCGCAGATGACGCCGATGGGGCGGCAGCCGGCAAGTTTCGCAAGATCAACCGAGGCCTCAGTGTGGCCGGCTCGCTGCAAGACGCCGCCCGTCTTGGCGCGCAGCGGGAAGATGTGTCCCGGCTGGACCAGATCTTCCTGCATTGCCTTGGGATCGGCCATGAGTTGAACCGTGCGGGCGCGGTCAGCGGCGCTGATCCCTGTCGTGACGCCGGTTGCGGCGTCCACGCTAACCTGGAAATCCGTGCGGAAACTGTCCTTATTGTTGGCGACCATGCGCTCGATGCCGAGTTGCAGGAGGCGTTCTTGGGTCGTTGGGACACAGATCAGGCCGCGTCCGTGCATGGCCATGAAATTGACTGACGCAGGCGTGGCGTGCTCGGCGGCCATGATAAGATCGCCCTCGTTCTCGCGATCGGCGTCGTCGACCACGATCACCATCTTCCCGGCCTGGATATCGGCGATGACGGAGTCAATGGAATCAAAAATGCCCTTGGCCGGAGTTTTCTTTTTTGCCCTGGCTTTGGGCTTCGGCTTGGCTGACGCTTTGGCCTTGGCCGGAGTTTTCTTTTTTCGAGCGGCGCTCATATTGGTTGGTAATTAGACTCGGAACAATGACTCGCTGGGGAGAATACAGATTTTGAGGGGCGTCTGTGTCCGACGAACTGTGACGGACGCGGTAGGGCTGCGCTTAGATGGACATTCTCGTCGTTCATTTTCTGTTTGGACTCCCTCAGACTATCCTGCGAGCAAAGCACGCGCTTTTTCCAACGCCTCGCCGACTTTGGAGACATCTTTGCCGCCGCCGCGGGCCTGGTCGGGCTTGCCTCCGCCTTTGCCGCCGACGATGGGCGCGATTTCCTTGATGATCTCACCCGCGCGAATCGAGCCGGTCAATTCTTTGGCGACGGTCGCAACCAGCGCCACGGAGCCTCCGCCAGATCCGGCGAGGACGACGACGCCGTTAAATTCACCCTTGAGCGCGTCGGCGATGGCCTGACAGTAATTGCCGTCCTCGTCGCCCATGTTTTCGATGATCGCCAGCTTGCCGCCGATCTCGGTCGCTTTGGCGATCAGCTCCTTCGCGTTGGCTCCGGCCTGCTTCTGCTTCATCGATTTGAGCTGCTTTTCCAGCTGCTTTTGCTGGGCGATCAGGTTCTCAAGTTTCTTTTCCAGTTCACCGATGGGGGAGTTCACCTTGCCGGCGAGCGTGACGATCAACTCGGCCTCTTGCCGGGCCTTGGCGTAGGCCTCCAAACCGGCGATGGCCTCGATGCGGCGCGTGCCGGCCGCGATCGCGGATTCGCCGACAATGCGGAAAAGGCCGATCTCACCGGTCGCGCGGGTGTGCGTGCCGCCGCAAAGCTCCATGGACCAGCCGTTCAAGGAACCGGCCTTGCCGCCGATCTGAACGACGCGGACGGTTTCGCCGTATTTCTCGCCGAACAGTTGCGTGATGCCTGCATTTTCGCGGGCCTCGGTGTAGGGGACTTCGGTCCAGGAAATGATGGCGTTCTCAACGATGCGCTCATTGACGAGCTTCTCGATGTCCTGGAGTTGTCGTGGCGTAAGCGCGGCGGAATTGAAATCGAAGGTCAGCTTGTCGGGCCCGACATAGGAGCCTTTTTGCGTGGCGTCCTTGCTGGCGACTTCGTGCAGAGCCCAGTGAAAGATGTGGGTGACTGAGTGGTGGCGCTGGATGGCGGCGCGACGTTCCGCGTCGACTGATACTTCGACTTCAATGCCCGCGACGAGCCCTTCGGCGTCGTCGCCGAGCAGGTGTAGGAAGGCGTCTCCAGCCTTCTGTGTGTTCGCGACGCGCCAGATATGGTCGCCGTGAGAGATCTCGCCGGAGTCGCCCAGCTGTCCGCCCATCTCCGCGTAAAAGGGTGACGTTTCGAGGATGACCGCGGTCTTGTCCTTGAGTTTGACGACCTCCTGGACCTTGGTGGTCGTTGTCAGATCATCGAAACCGATGAAGTTCGTGGCCGGCACGTCGCCGAGGTCGGTGATTTCGATGACATCCTTCTTCTGCGCGGCGCGGGCGCGGGCACGCTGTTGGGCCATTTCAGCGTCGAAACCAGCATGGTCGATGGTCAATCCACGTTCGCGGGCCATCAATTCCGTGAGGTCCAGCGGGAAGCCATAGGTGTCATAGAGTTCGAAGGCGGCGTCGCCGGAGAGTTGCTTCGTGGCATCCAAGGCTGCAACAGCCTCTTCAAACAGCTTCATCCCCCGATCCAGCGTTTTATTAAACGCAACTTCCTCGGTCTTGATCGTGGTTGTGGCAAAATCTTGTTTTTCACGAAGTTCAGGAAAGAAATCGCCCATTTCGGCGACCAGCACATCGACCAGCTTGTAGAAGAAAGGCTCATGAAATCCCAGCGTGCGGCCGTAACGGACGGCGCGGCGGAGAATGCGGCGCAGGGTGTAGTTGCGGTCGGTGTTGCCGGGGATTAACCCGTCGGCGATCGAAAACGTCAGCGTGCGGATGTGATCGGCGATGACGCGGAAAGCGACATCGATCTTTTCCTGCTCATCGTGTCCGGTGGAGCCTTCGCGTGGCAGTGTCGCCTCGTATTTCTTGCCGCTTAGCTCTTCGAGCTTGTCGAAGATCGGGCGAAAGACATCGGTTTCGTAGTTGGAGGTGCCGCGTTTGAAATCGGTGAAGCCCTTCGTGTTCTGCACGACCGAGCAGACCCGTTCAAAGCCCATGCCGGTGTCGACATGCCGCGCGGGCAGGGGGGAGAAGGTCCCGTCTGCGTTGGCATTGAACTGAATGAAAACCAGATTCCAGATCTCGATGCACTCGGAGCTGTCCTTGTTGACCAGCGCGCCTTTGGTGTCGCCCTGTTGGGTGAGATCGATGTGCAGTTCGGAGCAGGGGCCGCAGGGACCGGTGTCGCCCATCATCCAGAAATTGTCCTTCTTATTGCCGAAGACGACGTGGGTTTCCGGATCGAGACCCGCGTTCTTGAAGATCGCGGCCCAGATGTCGTAGGCCTCCTGATCGAACTCCGCCGGGTCGCCTTCGCCCGGCTTGTAGACCGTCGCATAGAGCCGTTCCTTCGGAAACTTCCAAACCTCGGTCAACAATTCCCAGGCCCACTCGATGGCTTCCTTCTTGAAGTAATCGCCAAAGCTCCAGTTGCCGAGCATCTCGAAGAAGGTGTGGTGGTAGGTGTCGAGACCGACATCATCGAGGTCGTTGTGCTTGCCGCCGGCGCGGATGCACTTCTGGGTGTCAGCCGCGCGGGTGGGGACGGTATTCTCGTCGGTGACGGCTCCCGGCCATTTGTCCACGTCGGCCTTGCGCTCGCCGAGGAAGATGGGCACGAACTGATTCATTCCGGCGTTGGTGAAAATCTTGGCGCCGTCGCGGGACTGATAACCGAGATTGTCGGAAGGCACGATGGAGTGCCGCTTCGATTGAAAGAAATCGAGAAAGTCCTGCCGTATCTGGCGGCCGGTTTTGATCTGACTGTCGCTCATAAAATAGTTCTGACTGCTGCTGGTTCCCGTTTCAGGGAAGCGGATGAATTTATAGGCGTTCGTCCATAAGGGGAGGAAAAAATCGAAAATCGATTGGCTCCGGGCTCATTCTGGGTTTCAGAAGAACTGGACGCCGACGCCAGCATCTCTCCTGACAAATGAGACGGACGCCGTCTGCGGTGTCCCTTTTGCCGACCAGGCCGGATTACCTGGCGACGACCCGGGAGGCCCAGGCGCTGATGATTTTCGCGACGTAGGTGGAATCTTCCTTTTGCGTCAGCAGGTGGTCGGCGGGATCGAGCGACACGAAGCTCTTGGGGTGTTTGGCCGCGCTGTAGATGTGACCGGCGTGTTCGATGCCGACGGTTTGATCGACCGGGGAGTGCATCACGAGCAGCGAAACGCGCAAGTCCCGCACGACCTCCAGCAGCCGTTGCTCCTGGATGTCCTCAAGAAACTGTTTCTTGATCGTGAACGTCCGGCGGCCGAGCTGGACTTCGGCCTCTCCGGTGGAGTCTATTTCCTCCTGACTGCCGCTGAATAAGTGCGCGACGTGACCGGGATCGCTGGGCGCGCCGATGGTGACGACGCCTTTTACTTCGGGGATGCGAGCCGCCGCCGCGAGGACCGCCGCGCCGCCCAGACTGTGGCCGATGAGCAGCGTGGGAGCGGCCTTGTTTTGTCGCAGGTGATTTGCTGCTGCGACGAGATCCTCCACGTTGGATGAGAAATTAGTATTGGCGAAATCGCCTTCACTGTTGCCCAGACCGGTGAAATCGAATCGCAGCACAGCTAGGCCTTTTTTTGCAAGTCCGCGGCTGATGCGGGTGGCGGCGGCAATGTCCTTCGAGCAGGTGAAGCAGTGCGCGAAGATGGCGTAGGCGAGCGGTTCCCCGTCCGGCATTTCCAGACGCCCGGCGAGATCGATGCCTTCGGCGTTGGGGAAGACAAGTTTACCCGGGGCGAGCGCGGGAGCCTGTGACATGGCGGGGCTTGATCCGCCGGAATCGACGAAAGTCTGAATTTGCTCCCACGTGTTCAGTCCCTCGATCCATCGTCGGGGAACCGCTTCTTCGCCCAGCGCGGCTCCGAGAACCATGCCGACGATCATGCCCCGCGCCGCGGAATCACCGCCGGCCATGACGTTTTCAATCAGGGATGTTTCGAGATCCGTCGGGTATTTGAGCAAGAGGCAGACGGTGGATTGGAAGGCTTCGTCGACGTGGCAGGTGAGGCCAAGCTTGCCGAGAGCGGGAACGGCGTCCTCCTCGCGCAGCGCGCTCGCTTTGGAGACCCACTCAGCGGCGGGGAGCTCCGCGTAGTCCTGCCTGGCTGCGAAGTTCAGCGCCTCCTCGACGTCTTTACCGTCGAGAATAGCTTTTACCGTCCAGGCGAAGAATACGGCGGATTCAATGACCTGGGGATGGTTGTGCGTCATCGCTGTCTGTTGAACGATGGCATTGAGCAGCGCCTCCTCGGGCCCGGTCGCCAGATTGAAAAGGATGGGCGCGATTCGCGAGGCTCCCGCGAGATCGTTTGACGAGGAACCTGATTCAGTTGGCGGTTTTCCAGCGTCGAGATTTTTCAGAGTGGCCGTTGTCGCGCCGTCGACATAACCGGGATAGCCTTTCCACATTGCCTGCCAACGGGCGCAAAAGTCAGTCAGATCGAATGCGCCTTTGGCTCCGACGGACTGGAGCAGGGTCAAGGACTGGTCGCCGTAATGCGTGAAATCTCCGGCTTTGCGTTTTGGGTGATAGGAGTCAGGCAGAGGATCGAGATAGTTAGAGAGCCGTTCGAATTTGCGTTTAATTTTGCCGGGGTTGTAGATCCAGTGCGCTCCCAGTGAGAGGGCGTCTCCTGCGAAAGAGCCCCAAAGCATGCCGTTCAATCGTGCGTCCATTGATGGGAGATTCCCAGTCGTCGGGATTATTCGCGATGAAAATGTGGCGAGGCCCGCCCATCGTGCATTCGCCTTCAATTTTCCCTCGCGTGAATAGAAGCGGCGTTATTAAGGTCCGTCTCCTATGATTCGGAAACGTCTTTTCCCGATGGCAGCCGCGGTTTGCGCGCTGGCCCTGTTCATTATTTCGACCGACGCCTTCGCTCAGGCGGAGAAGAAAAAGAAACCGCCGAAGAAGGCTGTGTCGCCCGTGCGCGATCCTGCCGGACAGCCCTTTCGACTGGCGCCCATGTCGGTGGCGCCCCGGACGGTGGCGATCCCTTTGGCGAAGGATTATCACGTGGCTTTCGACACGGAGCTGCTGCGCACGCACACGGCCTGGAACGGTCCGAGTCTGAATCTGTATGGCTCGCCCTATCGCGCTGCAAAGGTCCCGTTTTACTGTGACTTTGACGGGACGACGCTTTGGACGAATCCCGCGCTGTTTCCGTGGGCGGTGGGCCGGGAGCCCAAGGGCGTTTCGAACAAGATGCCCGAGGGGGCGCGCTACCGGGGGCTGAGCTCGAAGGGGAGGCGGGTGACGTTGATCTACGAATTGACCGCGAAGGACGGCCAGATCGTGACCGTTCATGAGACGCCGCGCCGGGAGTTGGCAGGCGGCGCGGTGACGATTGTGCGGCGCTTTGAAATCAGTCCCAGCGCGAGCGACTTGTGGTTTTTGGCGCACGCGGAGTTTGGCTCCCAGATTAAGCGATCGTCATCGGGGTCGGTCGGGTTTGGGCGCGAGAAAGAGCCGCATCTGGCCATGATGGCGCGGGGACTGGAGGGGCTTTCGTGGAACGCTCGAACCGAGGCTGTCAGCTTTTCGGCGACGATCTGGAAGGAGAACAAGAACGACACATCTCGTGAAACGGTCGAGCAGCAGGGCGATCTCGCGCAGGCCTGGCTAAAGATTCCGGCGCACAAAAAGATGATCGCGGTGGAGGTGGTGAGCTACGTCTACGGGGCCCGGCAGCAGGGCGCGTTGATCGTCCGTCCATTCGAGAAGCCGAATATGGAACGCGTCACGAGCGCGGTGAAATCATCTCCGTCCGATCCCGCGCCGAAAGTCGTCGCGGCCGCGGCGGAGGAAAAGGCGGCGCGTCCCGGTGGTAATGAGTTCTACAAGGTCGAGCATTTTCGGATTCCCGGCGAAATCGCCTTGCAGGTGAATGGACTGGATGTGCTGCCGAATGGCGATCTCGCGGTCTGCACCTGGCTGGGCGAGATCTGGATCATTGAGAATCCCACCGGCGATCCGGCCAAGGTGACCTATAGGCGATTCGCGCGAGGGCTGTGCGAGCCCTGCGGATTGAAGGTCATCAAGGGCGAAATCTACGTCGTGCAGAAGGTGGAACTCACTCGCGTGGTCGACACCGATGGAAACGGCGAGGCGGATCTCTTCGATTGCATCAACCAGGGCTGGGGCGCGACCGGAAATTATCACGATTTCTCCTTCGGTCCGCTGCTCGATGACGAAGGTAATTTCTATGTCTATCGCACCGGCAATCGGGGCATTTATGAAGTGCCCTACATGGGCTGGGCCTTGAAGATCAGCCCGGACGGCAGCCAGGTGGAAGGCGTCTGCAGCGGCTTTCGTTCGCCTAATGGTTTTGGGACCTACCAGGGCGATCTGTTCATGGCCGACAATCAGGGCAACTGGCTCGGAACCTGCACGCTGAATCACGTGAAAAAAGGGCGGTTCTATGGCTTCCCCTCGACTTCGCCCGCGCCCCTCGCGCAATTCAAGGAACCGAAGCAGCGCGACGATCCGGCGATCTGGTTTCCCTACAAACTCTCGGCCTCGACCAGCGACATGAAGGAGATCACCGACGATCGCTTTGGTTCGTTCAAGGGGCAGCTCGTCGTCGGCGATTGGAAGAACGCGAACATCATGCGTGTCCAGTTGGAGAAGGTGAACGGCGAATGGCAGGGCTGCGTCTGGCCGATGGCGAAAGGCTTTTGGTCGGGCGTGAATCGCTTCGCCTTTGCCGCGGATGGCAATCTCTACGTTGGCGGCTGCAAGAATCGCGCCTGGGCTGCGTTGGGTCCCTACGAGTCGTCGCTCGATCGCGTCAGTTGGACGGGTAAGATGCCCTTCGAAGTGAAGGAAGTTCACGCGAAGCCGGACGGCTTTGAGCTGACCTTCACGCAGCCCGTCAACGCGGAGCTTGCGGGAGACCCGGAGGCCTATGACGTGCTGCAATACAACTACCGTTACCACGAGACCTACGGCTCGAAGGAATACGATCACGCGGGAAAGGAAAACAGCGCGACGACGATTGAGGTGACGAAGGCGATGGTGTCCAAGGATCGCTTGAAAGTGCGACTGACACTCAAAGGCTGGAAGGCCGGCTACGTGACGACGATTCGCCCGTATGACGTGGAGAACGACGACGGCGACACGCTGTGGAATGATACTTTTTTTTACACGCTGAATTCGATTCCGAAGAAGTGAGCGGGCCATTAACCGGCGGCGACCGCTGAAATAGGATATCATCATGCCAATTCTGGAAGCGGTAAAAATTACGGCGGAGGAATACAGGGCAATGCCTGAGACCGGCCCGCGCTTGATCGTGGAGTGAAAAAGAAGATGTACGCGCAAGAGGGCGTTCGTGAGCTTTGGATCGTCGACCCGGATGCGAGGACAATAGAGATTTTTCGGGCTTTGGCAGTGTGACCCTTTCAGGGCCATCTGCGACGGGAATGTCGCCGCTCCTTGGCGAGGATCATGGCGCTTGGCGTCGCCGTCGGCTGGCCGATGCTTGTCCTATTAGCGGGAGACTTCGCGCCCCCGCGCTTTTTGGTTCGCGCGGTGTTTCCGCTCTCAGTATGTTTCGCGCCATGATCTCGCTTTTTCGTTTCCGAATCCTCCTTGTCTTGATCGCGTTCCTGTTGGCTGGGGGCGTTGGCGCAGCGGCGGACGCCAATCGCCTTACGTACCTCGATTCGAGCGATCCCTTCTACGTTCATCGTGATTTTCCGAAGCTGACGACTCCGCAGTGGGTGGGCGAGGAGGGCGTTGAGGCGGTTGTCACGCTGGCGATCGACGACATGAAGGCGACGGCGAAATACGAGTCGTATCTGCGGCCTATTCTGGAGCGGCTCAAGCAGATCGACGGCCGGGCGCCGGTGAGCATTATGACGGTGCGGATCAATCCGGATGAGCCGCAGCTGCAGACCTGGCTGAATGAGGGGTTGAATATTGATGTGCACACGCTGACGCATCCGTGCCCGCTCTTGCAGAAGGGCGACTTCGCCGGCGCGGCAAATGTCGTGCATGGCGGGGTGGATTTGCTGAGCGGGATCCCGGGTAATCTGCCGGTCGGCTACCGCATGCCCTGCTGCGATTCGATGAACAGCGCCAGTCCGCGATTCTTTGCCGAGATATTTAATCGGGCCAATTCGGCCGGCCAATTCTTGAGCATCGATTCCTCGATTTTCAATATTACCTCCACCAACGATCCGGCGCTGCCTCGGGATTGGGTTATCGACGCTGATGGAGGGGAGCGATTTCGTAAGTATCTGCCTAAAACCCCGCCTGCGCCGGAGCGTCTCG
>Ga0302117_10001561_pt1 | contig 11028 bp, 7 predicted proteins | sample AG5_322_MG_FD_203112 | JGI IMG/M metagenome (GOLD analysis project Ga0302117, IMG submission 203112) | Marine microbial communities from Western Arctic Ocean, Canada - AG5_32.2 | ecosystem: Environmental > Aquatic > Marine > Oceanic | place: Canada: Western Arctic Ocean | collected 2017-10-01 | reverse complement strand
CTCACTACGTTAATGACTGCCTGATCGTCTCTCAAGGTTTTTGACATGGTTACCATTTGGCTACCGTAAGTGTCTTCTCGATGCGATCCTCGAAAACCTGCGCGAAAATTTCTTAGCTGAGTAATCAGGTACCAATCATTTTGCCCGGCTAGAGCTGGCGCTCCCAGCGCTTCGTTGCCTTGCGCATTAACTCCGTGACAAGCGGCGCAGGTTTGGAAAGCGGTGCGTCCCTGATTTACATTGCCTTCGACGGTAACTTCTGCAGGCACATATTCCCAGTCGCCTGCCCAGGCGACGATATCGGTAATACTTTCATCACTGAGTTTTGCCGCCATAGATCGCATGGCGATGCCCTGTGTATCTTCCCCATGTGTGCCACGGATACCTGCGCGGAAATTTTCCAGCTGGCGTTTTAGGTACCAAGCTTCCATGCCCGCTAGTCGAGGAGCTTCGACGGCGATGTTGCCTATGCCTTTGACGCCGTGACAGGTGCTGCAATAGCGGTCGTCCATTGCGGCCGCAACTCCCACGTCGCCCTCAACTGCCAGCGAAGCTATATTACAAAGACAGGATAAAGTTAGTGCTGTTGCTGCTATGATTTTTTTCATGCTGCCTCTGATCTCACTCGTTGATCTAAATCTGCCAATGCATAATGCGCAGATTGAATAGCACTTTCCATCCAAGCAGAGTGCTGTGTGCTCTGGTCACCAATTAAATAATGACGACCATTAACGGGTTGTCTCAGAGTTTCATACATTTGCTCTTCTTTTTCGGACCAACCACCCCTATTCCTAGCCCACCTGGGTGCGCAGCCGAGCATATTATTCATTCGATGCCATGCAATGGTAATGGGTTTTTCAGCCATTTGACGATAGTTAGCATGAACTTTCTCACCATGTTTAAGCAAGTCTTCGATCCGATCTTCTTGAGACATTTCAGTATAATTAGCGCCACCAAAATTGTAGGCAGCGAGCACTACACCTTTCTTTCCATGAATATTATGCGGTGGATACCAAATTTGTTGGGTAGGAGCATTAACCCAAGTAATGCCACCGTAAATATTCTCTTTTTCCCAGAAACGTTCCTTGGCCTGAAAAGCGGCTTTGTAAGCTTTGCCGCGACGTATATAATTTAAAGCCTCAGAGTACTCATCAGGAAAGTTGTTAGGTATGCCGCTCATCAGATGGCTTGGGATACAGTTGAAACAATAATCAGCCTTTAGTACTTCAGTAATGCCGTTGTGCTCATAGGCAACTTCAACGCCATCCTCTCTTATCATGACTTCTGTAACCGGGCAGCGAAATTTAATTCGATTTCCAAGTCGATTAGCAAATGCATAAACAATGCGATCCATTCCGCCAACTGGCTGCATCAGTAATGGGCCACTGCCTGCTCCTTCATTAGTAGTGACCATAACGTTGCGCGCTAATTGTGTCTTTAATAGGTCGCGTAATGCTATTACATTCTTTTTAGTGCCATGATCAAGGAATCCGCCTGAACCATAACCAGCCCTAATCGAGCCTTTGTATAACATGTCCTCATTGAGGTCGCCAAAACTACGCAGCATCCCTAGCAATGTCTCTGATTCTGATTTAGTAAGAGAGGAATCTAGCTGCGAATCTCCAAAGGATTTAGTGAGCATTTCTGAAATGAATCCCTGCATACTTGATGAATAGTCAGTATTACGAACTGGCTTGCCACCATTTAGCGCATCATCTTGGATCCAGGCTGTCTTGCTTTCGTTTACAAATACTTGCAGTTCAACTTCCAGCTCTTTGCAGTATTTCAGCACACTACTGTGAATGCTTGGGATGCGCGCGGCGCCGGCATTAAAGTACAAGTGAGGATCGTTATCCCACTCACAGCGCTGATAATTTCCGATTTCGTCGATGACTGTGCCAGAGCGAACCGTGAACATTCGTCCACCCGGGCGGTGAGAGGCCTCAAGTAAGGTGCAGTCGTATCCGGCTTTGGTTAGCTCCCAAGCAGTCGTGAGTGCAGATATACCAGTACCGAGTATGGCAACTTTCTTGCCATGATTGGCCTGCAACGCTATCTCGGCAGCTTGGCTGCTGCTGGGCATAAACCCTAGAGCCGCGCCGGCCTCCAGCACAGCTGACGTGCCGCCATAGGCTCCTAGTAAATTGAGGAATTCTCGCCGGGATACTGGGTTAGTCATTCTATTGTCTCTACTTTTAAACTTGCCGCTAATACTACAGCTTGAAGGGCCTTAGAGAAAACTGAAAACGCTCAAACTTCGTTTATCTGGGAATATTACTGGATTTGGGGCGGCGCGTGGCGTTCGTCAGGGAATGTGTCGGTCTAAGACAGTATGAGCTCTAAATGAGATGGCTTTTATTCTTCTCATACTTTTGTCTATTGGAATTTATAGATGGCGCCAAGATGGAGTAGTTGACTTAGTTCGTCCAGAGCCGTTCTTGACTCTAGTAGCAAGTTAGGGTCAAGAAGGTCGCTTATATGTAATGACTCTCGACAATGCCTCCGGCTACATGGTGTTGATTTAATTCAATCTCTTTTCCTCGCTCGGTAATCACGACGTAGTTGCTATAGTCGTCCAGGCTGGACTTAGCATGTGGGTGTAAGGGTCATCGCTTGACTGAATAGGATTTCTGCCGTCGATACCTGCAATCCAGAGATTATTCTTACCATTACAATCGCTGATAAATGTTATTTTTTCACCCGGTGGTGATATCACAGCCTGACTGTCAAATGCATTTCCAGAAGTAATGCGTTCACCACTGCCTCCTGAAATTAATAACGAGCAAAGATCTCCTAGTAAATAAAAAATGAAATACTCATTTGCTGGATGTAAGGAAACAGAAACTCAAGAAAATTTGCGGTTTCAGCTACTGGTAGATCTTCAGCTAAAGTTGAATAAGTAGTTATAGTTATAGAAAGAGTGATAAGAAGAGGAATTGCTACACGATAGATGGATGTATTGGTCATGGCTCATTAACCGCCTGCTAAAGTTGCTTGCGGCTTTTGTAGCGACTTTCTAGCTGCTAAGCTAATTCTCTATTTTTTATAGCACACGCTTCTGAATTTTTAGTGGACTTCCCACACTATCATATACAATTTCGAGCTATGCCCATGAATATCTCGGCTGGGTAAGAGCACTTCCGATACAGATGGAATGTCGAATGGGTAGTGACAGTGGCGAATTGGTAATTTAGCCTGTATAAGGTCAGAATAACTTGAATCTACTCCAATTCCCAAACTACCCTGATCGAAACTCATGGATATTCAACAATCCAATAACAAGGTAGCTCTGACGCCAACCGCGATTCTCAGGTTTGCTCTCCCTTCAATACTCAGCTTGATTCTGTTTCTCGTCCCTTTTTCTATCGACGGAAACCATACAATACTGGTTGCTGTGTTGGCGCAATTTTTCAATGAGCAGCTATCCTCATTCCTTCCCTTGCTGATATTGCTGATTGCTACCAGTTCAGCAGCGCTCGCAATTATCTGCACTTTGCGACGCACCGATACAGGCCTTCTAGGAAAACTATTCGGAATCAGCTGGCTGTGGTTATGTTTGCGCATTGTTGGAGCGCTAATTGCCATAATGGTATTTTTTGAAGTCGGTCCGGAAGCAGTCTGGGGCGCAAGTACAGGCCAGACAATGGTTGGGCAATTGGTGCCTACTGTGATGACTCTGTTTCTAGCGGTGATTTTCCTTCTGCCTCTGATGACTGAGTACGGCATCATGGAATTTGCTGGCGTACTCTTGTCGCGCTTCTTTCGGTTACTGTTCCGTCTACCGGGGCGCGGCGCCATTGATGCTATGGCTTCATGGCTTGGGGCAGCACCATTGGGTGCGCTCGTCACTATACAACAGTATGAACGTGGTCACTACAATCGACACGAGGCGCTCATTATCATCTCGTGCTTCTCACTGGCCTCGGTTGCCTTTTGCCTGCTAATCGCCAGCATTCTCGACATAACTCATATCTTTCTGCATTTCTATGGATCGGTAGTCGTTGTCTCTATAGTTCTCGCCATTATAGTGTGCAGAATCCCGCCTCTAAGTAGGATACCTGGCACCTATAATTGCGATGCGCAATCTAGCGAGCTTGTGCCTGCGGGTCACTCGGTATGGAATTGGGCTTTGCAGCAGGCGGTGCGAAAGGCAATAGAGGCCGATCCCTGGCCAACTCAAATACGTCGCAGTGGAATAAAGTTGCTAGATCTATGGTTTGGCCTTATCCCAACAGTAATCGCCATTGGCACTGGCTCTCTAATAGTGGCTGAATTCACCCCGCTGTTTAACTGGATAGCGTATCCGTTCAGCCTTTATCTTGAACTACTTCGCGTGCCGGAAGCCTTCGCTGCCGCTCCGTCTATGGTAGTGGGATTTGCTGACATGATTCTTCCGGCAGTATTAGGCAGAGATATTGATTCTGAATTTACGCGCTTTATTATTGCTGGCATTTCAGTCACACAGGTCATTTACATGTCAGAGATTGGCTCTCTCATTCTGAGATCAAAAATTAACACGACCGTCTGGCATCTCGCCGGCATATTTCTGGTGCGCACTATTATTGCCATTCCCTTGTTTGTCCTGATGGGACACCTTTTACTGGATTGAAGTATGAAGAAGATTAATCTTTCGAATCCTCATATAGAAGTATTAGAGCCTTATATGTCGGCACGCCGCATTGGTGGCAAGGGTGAAGTCTGGCTGAATGCAAATGAGCTGCCCTTTCCCCGCCAACCCATGTCATTAGATGTATCCGATTATCATCGCTACCCCGATGAGGGGCCTGATCTGGTGCAGGCAGCTTACGCCGAGTATGCCGGATTGCAGCCCGATCAGGTACTAGCATTGCGGGGTGCAGACGAGGCCATAGACCTTCTGTTGCGGGCCTACTGCCAGTCTGGAACTGACGGCGTAATCATCAGCAGCCCCACCTATGGCATGTATCAGGTATGTGCCAATATCCAAAATGCCGATGTGATTGATGTGCCGCTGACAGAAGATTATCAACTCGATGTGCCCGCTATCCTCGCTCAGGATGGTATAAAGCTGGTGTTTATCTGTAACCCTAACAACCCCACGGGAAACAGTTTTAATCGCGAAGACATCCTCACTATTCTACGATTCTTTGAGGGGAGGGCAGTGGTGGTAATCGACGAGGCCTATATCGAATTTTGTTCCGGAGAGACCCTGACGCCTGAAATGGCGAATTTCGAAAATCTGGTGGTTGTACGAACAATGTCGAAGGCATTCGGTCTGGCTGGCGTTCATGTCGGTTACTTGTTGGCTAACGAGACAGTTATGACAATCATGCGCAAAGTGTCAGCGCCATACCCTCTGGCTGATCCCTGTGCGCAAATTGCGCTGCACTCCTTAAATGAAAGCGCTACACAGTTGATGAGCAATCAAGTGAATCAGATCAGCCAAATTCGAGATTCCTTCTGCGAAGCGCTGATTGACATTCCCGACGTCACCAACGTAGTACCCAGCGTAACCAATTTTGTTTTGGTATTTTTCAGAAATGGCGAAGCGACATGGGACGCGCTCAACGAAGCCGGCGTGGTGGCTCGCCGGATTCCTTGTCCCCGACTATCAGAAGCCATCCGCTTCACAATCGGAACCACCGAAGAGATGGCAATGGTTATTAAGGTGCTTAAACGATTGTCTTAAAAACTGTGCGAAGTAAAAACGAAATGAAGTTGCGGATTACTCAGCGTTCTGCGAAGACGGGTGGCTAGTAAATACCTGTGTCATCTTTATGTCCAGTGCTGTGGAAATGGAAGTATTCTCTCCAGCTTCCGAGCTGAAGTGTGCGTCGGCCAAGCGGCGAAGTGCCTTATAAAGAGAGATGCCGGATATTTGGCCGTTACTCAGATGATGAGCTGAGTCATTACGAATGAGTTGATAATACCAGGTATCTACATCTGCATACCCCGCAAGTAAACCGGTTGCGCCTTGAGCCGTAAGATCGAGTACGAAGTGCGCCTCGCGAATGGGCTGTACCGATGGCACGTTCAAATTCTGCCATGGAATGATAAGGTCAGAGATGGGCTCGGTAATCAATTTCGAATCGACAATCTTCGCATCAATCTGTCGAATCAGCTTCTGGCCCCTGTGAGTATCAACCCATTGTGTGCCTACTGGTACAATCTTTGAACTAGTCGCATCTGTCAGCAGGCGGGCCAAGGCGCGATAAACCGAGACAGTGACGCCATCGTCAATAGAAAGGATTCACTTAGATCGATGTAGTGAGTGGTTCGTCCCACATGATTAACCAGAGCGAGATGTAGATGACCAGCTGTGACACTGTTTACCCAAAGAGCGAGCAAATGACGAAATTAAAAAGAAGCGGCAGGTTGTTAAGCGTTGACGTCGTTCGCCGGTTAGCGATAAACAGATCCTGGCCCCCGAATAGGAAAAAGGCGAAAGGATTAATTATCCTTTCGCCTTTTTTGTTTTTGAACTTACTGTGTTTCGGCCAAAGTAAACCGATTTACAGTTTAGTGCGCAGCACCACCTGTAGGTTGCGCGCCAGGTAATGCCATTGCAGTAAGCTTAGAGCCTGTCTGCAAGATGATGTACTGATGTCCATCGTGCATCCAAGAGCTCATACCGTAGCGGCTCTGCGCAGGCACTTCGATTTTACCAACTTCTTCACCGGTCTTCTTATCGATGCCGTACAGAAGTGCAGTCTCACCGTCGTGATCCATGTCTGAATAAACTAGCATGTTAGCTGTAGTTACCATTGTGATAGCATTTCCAGTACCAGTATCACCAACGTCTATTCCTTCCAGGGCAGGGTTGTTGCGGATACGGTCAGGTGTTTCTCCAGTAGGAACTTGAAACGCAATCTCGCCTGTGTTCATGTCGTACGCAGTAATCGTGCTGTACGGTGGCTTGAAGTAAGGCAATCCTGAAACAAGACGAGGTGTGCGAGGACGGGCACCATTGGCATAGGCTGCGAAGGTGGATCCCGTTGGGGCATCGATGCGAGCATCGGCCTCTTCGCCAGGGATAATTAGTTGCCAGCTACATGCTTTCCTAGAAGTTACATAGAGGAAGCCTGAAGTAGGGTCTGCTACGGGTGGGTTATTGATATTTGCACCACCACCGTCACCAGGGCACATAGCAGAAGCTATCTTGCCGGCAGGATCATCCGAATGGATTGGCGGGTTAAATAAAGGCCCCATGTCGTAGTTGGCCATCACTTCAAGTGCTTCGCGACGTAGTGCAGGCGTGAAGTCGATAAGATCGCCTTCAGTTAAGCCCTGCATTTCGAAAGCCGGCGGCTTAGATGGGAAAGGCTGTGTCGTTGAAAGCTTCTCCCCAGGAACCATGGATGCTGGAACAGCACGCTCTTCCATCGGCCAGATAGGCTCGCCAGTTAAACGGTCGAAAGAGTAGACAAAGCCCTGTTTTGTAACCTGAGATACAGAAGGGACTATTCCTCTGCCGGGAATATTTAGGTCTAGCTGAATCGGGGCAGCGGGGTTGTCGTAGTTCCAAACATCGTGATGCACTGTCTGGAAGTGCCAGCGTCGTTCGCCAGTTTCCGTGTCCAGTGCAATCAGGCTAGTACCAAACAGTCCATCACCAGGGCGGAAGCCGCCGTAGTAATCGATCGTAGGTGGATTGGTTGGAACATAAACAATGTTGTTCTCAGGGTCGGCTGTAAGCGGTGCCCAAGAAGATACATCTCCTGTCCACTGCCATGCATCGTTTTCCCAAGTCTCATGGCCGTATTCGCCCGGCTGTGGAATTACGTTGAACTTCCATTTGAACGCACCAGTAGTCTTATCGTAAGCGAGGATATCGCCAGGAACGTTCTCGACTCTCGCCTGCAGATATCCCTGCTCAGCCGAGTTGCCAACGACGATAGTGTCGTTAACCACAATCGGTGGTGACGAAGTAGTGATATAGCCAGTTTCTAGAGGAATGCCTTCATAAGGGTCGTAGGGATGACCTAGATCAGCAAGCATGTCCACGACGCCAGTAGCAGGGAAGCCATCTACAGGCACCTGTCCACCGAAGCCCTCAAGCGGCGCGCCAGTATCGGCGTCTAGTGCTACTAGAAAGAAGCCAGGTGTGGAGATATAAACCACGCCCTTTCCATCTATTCTGGAATAACCGATGCCTTTTCCGTATGAGGCGCGCATGGAATATTCCCAGCGACCTGTGTTTGGCAGGCGATAGGACCACAGGGTCTCGCCAGTCTTGGGATCGATCGCAACCACATTACGTCGAGCACCAGATACGGTGAATAACTTGCCATCTACATAAGTAGGGGTTGAACGACCTGATTGGCCGTTAAAACTGGAGCCATCCCATTCCCAAGCAACTTCAAGCTCGTCGAAGTTTTCAGCTGTAATCTCATCAGCAGGGCTATAGCGGGTGTGGGCGTAGTCGCCACCAAGGGTAAACCACTCGGCAGTGTCGTCGGTGACCAGATTCTGGCTCATGCCGATCTGCGGCAATATGCACAGAACGGTCGCTAATAAGCTCAAATGAGTGAGCTTATTAGGCTTCGAGCCGGATATTGTTAAAGGACGTGCTTTCATTTTCATAGCCTCATTAGATACAAAATCTGGTGAAGGATACCATAGGCTATAATAAGTAGTTATAAGTGGAACTGTAATAAAGTGTGATAAAACGCGCGATAAAGCAGGGGTGGTCTCCTGCTCTATTTCCCTAGAATGAGGGGTCGCTAGAGCGCCTTTTCTTGGGGGCGGCCAAAATCGTCGGAAGCAGCATATTCCTTCCACTTGCCTGTCGGCCCTGCTAGTCTTTGGCCCCAGTGTCGAAAATGCCTAGGAGAATTAGCGTGCCGTTGAAGTACTCGAAATCACACCCTTTGCGCGGGTATAAGTCTTTCAAATTCGCTTCCATGCTCGTTTCTTTACTTGTTTCAGTGTCACTGACAAATGCAGCTACTGCCCAGCCCAGTGAGCCCGAGTTGCCTCGCCAGATGGCATGGACGGCCTATAATCTAGGATCCACTGGCTATAACCAAGCAGTAGCCATCGGCGCTATGCTGCGCGACAAATACAATATCACCCTGCGTGTTATTCCGGGGCAGAACGACGTATCCCGATTACTGCCGCTCAAGACTGGCCGAGTCGACTTCACTGCCAACGGCGTGGCGACCTATTTCGCACAAGAAGGCATGTTTCAGTTTGCCAATCCAGAGTGGGGCCCTCAGCCTCTGCGGCTATTGATGACTTCCAACGGCTTGAGTAATCAGGGCGTGGCGGTAGCTGCAGATACTGGTGTTACCACCTTTGCTGAACTACGCGGGCGCCGAGTACCGTATGTGCGCGCAGCCCCAGCACTAAATGTTTCAATGGAGGCTTATCTTGCCTGTGGCGGATTAACTTGGGATGACGTTGTTCGCGTCGACTTCCCCGGCTACGACGCGAAATGGAATGGCGTGATCAACGGTGACGTTGATGTCGCCTTCGGTACTACTGTATCGGGCCCACCTTTTAGGCTCGAGGCTTCACCACGTGGCATTCGCTGGTTGCCAGCGCCTCACGACGATGAGGATTGTTGGGAGCGCATGCTAGCGGTTGGTCCGTATTTCACGAAACACAATGCCACCCGCGGTGCGTCTATCAGCGAGGAGAATCAACATGAGGCAGGTACCTATCCGTATCCGCTACTAACTACCCTCGCTACTCAAGATAACGACTTCGTCTATTCACTCACTCGCGTAATCAATGAAAACTACGATGAGTTTAAAGACGCCGATCCCGGTGCCATTGGCTGGGCAATAGAGTCGCAGGTCTTTGATTGGGTCGTGCCGTATCACGATGGCGCCGTAAACTACTGGCGTGAAGTCGGCGTGTGGACTGATGAGATTGAGGCGCACAATCAAGCGCTTATTCAGCGACAGGAAGTGTTGGCTGCAGCGTGGACCGAAATGGAAGCACGAGGTATCCGTGATAAGGATGCCTTCGTCGAATCCTGGCAGGAACTGCGCGCAGAACGTCTGGAGGCAGCCGGCTTCGATCCGGTCTGGCGCTAGTGGCCACTCAGACTAGAGAATTACCGAAGCTACTCCAGTGGCTAACAGGCTTTGTCGCCGTAGCTAGTGCTTTTCTAGCGATGGATTCGCTGCGCTTGTTTGCCGAGAGCCCGCTGCTTGATTTTGTCATCACGGTGCAGAACCATTACTACTATGCCTTGATGGGTTTGCTGTTACCGCTCTGTTTTTTAATCTACCCCTCGTTTCGCGGGCCCAAGAGTTACTGGCTCGATAGTGTTCTTGCTCTCGCAACATTCGGTGCCTGCTGTTTCTTCTTTTTCAACGCAGAAACCATGTTGGACTATGGCTGGGAATTTTTAGCACCATCTTATGCGGTGTATGTAAGTTATCTGTTGTGGGCGCTTATCATGGAGGGGGTGCGTCGCAGCGGTGGTTGGGTGTTGTTCTTCCTCGTGCTGATATTCTCTCTCTACCCGGTAGTGGCTGATAAATTGCCTGGACCTATTTCTGGCATGTCGTCGACATTATCGGAGACGGCGTCTTATCACGTCATGAGTATCGAGAGTATTCTCGGATTGCCTTTCCGTGCGTATGCGCAGTTGGTCATTGGCTTCCTTATTTTTGGTGTCGCACTGCAGCACACCGGTGGAGGTCGCTTCTTTATCAACCTAGCGTTTGCGACATTCGGTCATGTGCGCGGTGGCTCGGCTAAGGTAGCGATTGTATCTAGCGGGCTGATGGGCTCCATGAGCGGTAGCGTGATTACCAATGTGCTGACCACGGGGCAGATGACGATTCCAGCCATGAAGAAGAATGGTATGGAGAAGGAGTACGCCGCTGGGGTTGAAGCCTGCGCTTCAACTGGAGGTGTGTTGCTGCCACCTATCATGGGTTCGACTGCTTTTGTCATGGCGACTTTCCTCAATGTTGCCTATACCACCGTGGCTTTAGCCGCGGCGATTCCTGCCCTTCTGTACTTTTTTGGATTGTTCGTTCAAGTTGATGCCTACGCGGCGCGTAAAGGGTTGGTAGGTACGCCGCGTGA
>Ga0302117_10001560_pt1 | contig 11030 bp, 10 predicted proteins | sample AG5_322_MG_FD_203112 | JGI IMG/M metagenome (GOLD analysis project Ga0302117, IMG submission 203112) | Marine microbial communities from Western Arctic Ocean, Canada - AG5_32.2 | ecosystem: Environmental > Aquatic > Marine > Oceanic | place: Canada: Western Arctic Ocean | collected 2017-10-01 | reverse complement strand
CGCCGCCGCCTACGCGCTGCTCGAGGAATACGTGGTGGTGGGTTTTGGCGGAGCCAACGGAGACGGTCTCCCCGACGATGCCTGGGAAAAATTGCGCGAACTCGCCCAGCGCATCGAAGAGAGTCCGCCTCCATCCCCCGCCGAGAACACCCCGGCCCCCTGATTCGCCCCGGGTCAACGGCTTTGACACGAACCCCCGGGCCGCGCAAACTGCCCCCCATGCCGGACAGCCAAGAACTCACCCAACTCGAAGCCGGAACGCCAATTCTCTTCGGCGGCAACCGACTCCTGCGCGTCCCCGAGTCCATCGCCCAGGACTTTCAGCCCGGCGACTCGGTGGTCGTCGTGGAGTCCACCGAGGAGATGCTCCTGATCCCCGCCCGGGAGAGGCGCATCGCCGAAGCCGCAGTGGAGACCGCCCAATCGGCATTTGGCACCCTCGCCGCCGCGTCCGACGAAGCCATCTCTAATTTCTACCTCGCCTTTGCCGAGAGGCTGGCCGATGACGCCACTTGGTCGCGTATCCAGCGGGTCAACGCCGAGGACGTGGCCGCCGCCAAGGCCCGGGGCCGGTCCACCACCCGGCTCGTGGCCAACGAAAAATTGCGTGACGACATGATCGAAGGACTGCGCGGCTGGATCGGCGCCACGAGCCGCCGGGGCCAGGTACTCGAAACGGTAGAGCGGGAGGGCTGGCGCACCGAACTCGTGGGCGCCGCCTTGGGGGTCGTGGCCTTTGTCTTTGAGGGGCGCCCCAACGTGCTGGCCGACGCCACCGGGGTCTTGCGCGGCGGCAACACCGTGGTCTTCCGGATCGGCAGCGACGCCCTAGCCACCGCTCGAGCCATCATGAGGGAAGCCCTGGCACCCGCCCTAGCGGAAGCCGGACTGCCCGAGGGCTGCGTTGCCCTCGTGGACAGCAGCACCCACGCCGCGGGCTGGGCGCTCTTTGGCGATCGCCGGCTCGCTCTCGCCGTCGCCCGGGGCTCGGGCCGGGCCGTAGCCACCCTCGGCGCCCTCGCCCAGCAGGCGGGGGTTGCCGTCAGCCTGCACGGCACCGGCGGCGCGTGGATGATGGCCTCGCCCTCAACCCGGGCCGAACCCTTTGCCGAAGCGGTGGTTCGCTCCCTGGACCGAAAGGTCTGCAACACCCTCAATACCTGCTGCATTCCCAGGGCCCGGGCCGAGGAACTCGTGCCCGTGTTATTGAATTCCCTGGAACGCGCAGGAAAAGCCCTGAACCAGACCTACAAGCTCCACGTAGTGGAGCGCGACCGCGCAGCCCTGCCCGGGGAACTCTTCGAACGCGAAGTCAGCGTCCTGCGCGCCGAGGGCGACGTGCGTGAGTTCCAGGCCGAAGTACTGGACGAAGCCAAACTGGGCCACGAATGGGAATGGGAGCAGACCCCCGAGATCAGCCTGGCCCTGGTGGACGATCTCGACGAGGCCGTGGCACTCTGCAATCGCTACAGCCCGCATTTCGTGGCCTGCCTCATTAGCGAGAATGCCGATGAGCAGAAGCATTTCTACGAAACCATCGATGCCCCCTTCGTTGGCGACGGACACACGCGGTGGGTCGACGGACAGGTCGCCCTGGATCGTCCCGAACTCGGGCTTTCCAGTTGGCAGTCCGGCCGACTCTTCGGGCGCGGCGGGATTCTGAGCGGGGACACGGTCTATACCGTGCGCACCCGGGCAGTGGGCACCAACGCCAAGGCGTAGTCCCGGCGAACATCCCACCCGACTCAGGGCGGGGGCACGGCCTCTTCCCCCGAGTGCGACCGCACCCAGGCATCCACTCGCTCCCACTCGGTATCGAGCCACGCCTTCCGGCCGGCCACGTCTCGGGGAATGGAATCCGCGGGGACCCGCCAACAGCCCACGCGCAGGAGCGCTCCCTGGGCGGCTCCGGAGATGAGATCCCCGAGACGCGTCAACTTCTCGGTGCCCGTGTGCGCGCAGAACACCACGTCTGCCCCGGGGTCGGTTTCTATCAACCCGAGCACCCCGCCCCACCGGATCGGCAGCACCGAAAAAAGCCGGCGAGCCGACGCCAGGCGCTCGAGATCTCCCCGAGCTTCGAGCCCCCCTCGGATTTTCGCCTGACGCTCCGGGGTAAAGCGCGTGCCCTCGGGAAACAGCAGCACGCCGTCCCGGGGGCCGAGCCCCTCCGCCAGTTCCTTCACCCGGGCGATCTCCGGCCCGGCGTCCGGCGAACCCCGACGCACGAACGCGTTGGGGAGACGATCCCCCACGATGTCCAGGCAGGGGCTGATTCGGAGTTCGCGCTTGAGCACGTAGCGCAACTGCAGGCCAAAGGGACGGGCCGCCACCAAGTCCGGGAGCACCGCGTCGACCACCGACGCGTGGCGCATGAGCACAAGCACCCGTCCCCGGGCAAGTTCATCGCCCCCCTCCACCTGGAGCCGAATTCCCAGAAGGTGCTGGGCACCCGCGAAGAGCGCTCCCACCCAAAAACTCTGCAGCGAATAATGGCGCCGAAGCCAGACCTCACGGCTGCCCCGGGGCCTCAGCCAAATCAGCAGCGCCAAAAGCAGGCCGGTGCACTCGCAAGCCATCAGCCAGGTCAGGTAGAGAAAGCAGCGCAAGGCGGGAAAGGATCCGCTTTGGAAACAACCCAAGAGGGCCAGGACCGGTAGCCAAAGCGGAGCGCTGGCCAACAGAAGAAACAGGGCCAGGTGAACGCCGCTCACCGTGGCCAAGCGACGCAGGTACTTGCCCGGGTCCGGGGCACGCAGTCCCGTCTCGCCCGCCCCACCCTGTTCCGCCCCGGGAAGTGTCAAGCGACCGAGTAACCGCCATCGACGTTGAGGGTCTGACCCGTGAGGAAAGACGCATCGCCGCTGGCGAGAAAGAGAATCGCAGGGGCCACGTCCTCGGGCGTTCCCCATCGGCCCATGGGGGTGCGATCGATCTGGGGTTTCTCCAGCACCTCGATCCCCTTCATGGCGGCCGTCATATTGCTTTCGATCAGACCCGGAGCCACGGCGTTGACCCGCACGCCATCCGCTGCCCACGCCACGGCGAGGTTCAAGGTCATCTGGACGATGCCCGCCTTGGCGGCGCCGTAGCCGGGAACGATGGGAACCGCGATAAAGGAGGACATGGAGGCGAGGTTGATCACGTTTCCGCCGCCTCGCTGGGGGCTGGCGATGAGCATTTCCTTGCACGCCACGGACATTCGAAAGGCGCCAAAGAGATTGATCGCCACGCTCTCTTCAAAGACGTCGGGTTCCCATTCGTTTCGGCCGCCGGGCAGACTCGCCCCGGCATTGTTGATGAGCACATCCAGGCGGCCCAGGCTTCCCGTTACCCGTTCTATATCCGCGGGGTTCTTGACTTGGAGCGGGTGGTACTCATACCCCGACAGGTCATGGTCGTATTCATCCGCGGAGGCCCGTGTGCCGGTAATCACGACATCGGCCCCCGCCGCACGAAAGCCCGCCGCAATCCCCGCGCCGATCCCGTTGGACCCACCGGTCACGAGTACCCGGCTTCCCGAAAAATCAAAACGGCAAGCTGCATCGCCCATGGAATTCTCCTCTTTCTGCCCGGGGTCGCCGGCGCTTCGGTTTCAGTGCGCTTCCTCGCGGATCGGGAAGCGGTCGAAGTAGAAGGCGAAGCGCTCGCGCAAAGCCCCGGCGTCCAAGCCCAGGTCGCCCTTCAGGTCGTAGACGATGCGTCCGTGCTTGCCCCGGGGATTCGCCGTCATGAAATGATCCAACTCTGAACGCGCCTCGGGGGTCATGGCCAGACCCGCCAGGTCATAGATGCGGCCCACGGTGCCCACGTCGTCGGCCATGAACTCATGGAAGAGAACATCCAGGCTCCGCTCCCCAGGGACGCTGTCCCGGTCCCGCACGCAGGCACGCAACAGGGTCTCCACCCGGTCGGCCCAGTATTCTGCGACGGCCTTGGGATCCGCGCGCTTACGGCGCACTCGGTCCCCATAGGCGAGCATGGTGGCCGCGGACGCCACCACCGAAATCGGGTCACGATGGGTGAGCACCACCGTCGCGTCGGGAAAGGTCGCGCGCAGGGGGCCGAGTTGTTCGAGGTGTTGGGGGGACTTGAGAATCCAGCGCTGAGGGCCTCGCATCCACTGCAGGGCCTGGAGCACGCGCTTCATGTAGGCGTAGTGCGGGGTCTGATCCTGGGCGAGATAATAATCTCTCCACCGGGGAACCGTGGCGGTCCACTCGAGGAGGTAGGAAGAAAAATCCAGCCCCTGGAGTTCGATCTCCTCGTGGATATGACCTGGCGCCATATCGTGCATGTTCTTGAGCAGGGGCATCATGGCGAGTTGTTGGGCGTAGCCCTCCTCGCACCGCGCCAGACGGGGGTCCTGACCACCCTCCCCCAGCGCCTCGCCGGGATCGGGCACCGGCTCCAAGCTTTCCCAGTAGGGGAGCGAGCGCAGTCGCGAGTCCGCGGCGATCAGGTTCAGAAGATGAGTCGTTCCCGAACGCGGCAGACCGCCGATGATGATGGGCTCGCGGATTTCCACGTCGAGGATCTCGGGGTGTCGTTTCAGGAGATCCTCGAAGCGCAAGCGGTTGGCCGCGTAGCGGACCAGGTCACGGTAGACCCCGATGCGCCCCACGGCGCCGAGCCCCTCGTCCTCGTTCACGCTTTCCAATTGCACCACGAGCCGGGTCCGAAAATCCGGATCACCAAAATCCGAGAGCCCGGTGTGCTCCACCGCTTCGCCGAGGATCGTTTCCTCGCTGAGGTCCACCGGAAATTTCTCGGCCCCGTTCCGGGCCCCCTCCTGCATGGGCGTCAGTACCGGCTCGGCCAAGTCGGCGATGTGGAGTTCGCTTTCGCTCACTGCCCCGCCCCCTGGCTCGCAGCCAAGCGCGCTTCCAGGCTGGCGATCTCTTTGCGAAGCCAGGCGCTGAGCCAAAAATTTTCGCTCTCGGCATCGAGTTGGCGATGGGCAGCAAGGCCCACTTTCAGGGCTGAAGAATTGGCTGGGTCGCCACCCAGGGCGACCTCCACCAGGTGAATCGCGTCCTGAGGCTCACCCGCCGCCAAACGTTCCGCCGCTCGCGCCGCGACCGCATCGCTCCCCCCGGCGAGCTCGGCAAGGTCCGCGTGGACGCTCTCCGCCGGCACTCCATAGAGTTCGGTAGTGGATCGGTGGTGAAAGAAGCCGGCATAATTTTCCCAGATCGCCCGAACGTCCCAAGCCACTTTCCCGTAGCCCTGCCCCACCTCGAGGTGCGGAGGAAGCACGATCTCCCGCATCAAGGTGTGAACGTCCTTGCCCTCGTTCATTCCTTTGACGGTCTCATCATGCACGAAGAGCGTGGCGTCGCGAAGACGCTCGAGTTCCCTGCGAATCACGGCCCGGCCGACCAAAGGATCGTGATGGCCCACCAGAAGGACCTCCGCATCGAGAGCCAGGACCTTCTCGAGGGACTCAACAAAGCCAAGCGCCTCCCGATAACGATCACCCCGGATTGTCACCAAATTGGGGATATGGCCGAAGAGCGCACTAAAGAGATTGCCCGTGAAGCAGGCGCCGCGGTCGGGAAGCCAAAGCGCCAAGGAATCAACGGTTTCGCCCCCCGGAACCGCGAAGAGTTCGAAACGCTCCCCCCCGAGTTCAAAGCGATACTCCTGCTCGAAAGTGATGCTCGGGACGGGGTGGGATTGAGCGCTCGCCGCACCGCCATGGGCATGGACGTAGCGCAGGGCCTTTCCAATGGTCTCCGCAAAGGCAAAACCGCTCCGGGCCGGTCGAAAATGGCTCAGCCGCTCATCGTCGGCCTGGCAGGCCGCGTTGTTGGCCTGGGCAATCAGTTCGGTGCCGGGCTCGGCCATATGGTCAAAGCCGCCAATGTGGTCCACGTGCCCTTGGGTCAGCACGATATAGCGAACCGGGGAGTCATCGATGGCGTCGTAGTTGCGCTTGTGTACAGGCGCCTCAAACCCCATCCCGGTATTGATAATCACCCGGCCTGCCGGCGTCACGATCAGAAAACTATTCGAAAGACCCCGGGAAAGATAGATCCCCTCAAGGATTTTCTCGGCCTCGTCTTGGGAAGCGGGCAAAATATCGAAACCACTCGGTCTCGACCGGTAGAGGGGCTCAGGCATGGGGCCTCCAGAGATCAGTTGTCCGGGAGGTTAGACTCCAGTATTCATTGTGCCAATGGCCCCGATGCCACGTATTTTCGCATGCGACATCCCAGGAGATCATCCATGAGCAGCCAGTTTGCCGACCGTCTGGGCCTTGGGCCCATCGACCAGGTTTCGTACGTCGTAGAGAACATCGACCGCGCCTTGCCCGGCTATGAAGCCCTATTCGGTCCCTTCGAGGTCAGTCAGAACGAATTGCCCGACTGCACCATCCGCGGAAAATCAGCCGACTGCACCCTGAAGATGGCCATCGGACATTCGGGGTCCATGGAGATCGAACTCATCGAAGTGGTCGCCGGCGAGACCACACACACCGAGCATCTGCGCGAACACGGCGAAGGACTTCACCATGTTCGCTTTCGTGTGGACGACATCGATACCAAGCTGCCCGAACTCGAGGCCGAGGGATTCAAAACCCTTCTCTACAAGCGCTTTTCTCCCGAGATCGCCTTCGCGTATATCCAGACCCCGGATGCCATTGGAGGCAGCGTGATCGAGCTCCTCCAACTCTGATCGCCCGAGGCCCGCAGTACGACACCTTGAGTGCAGTTCCTTAAGTACTGCTCCTTAAGTGCTGCGGCTTAAGTGCTGCGGCTTAAGCACCGCTCTTTAAGCACTGCGCCAGCAGTTCTTAGGAAAACCCGACCAGGGTCTCCGGATTTTGCGCGAGGCCGTGGACGAGTTTCCAGAGAACCAGAGACTCGCCCGGAACTACCGCATCCTGAGTTTGCGCCAAACCCGAGCCGAGGCCAAGAAGGGAGCCTGAGAAGCCAGAACTGCCCCACTACGCAAGCAGCGGGCAGCGGGCAGCGGGCTCTCAAAAGCTTGCCCCAATCCAAGGCTCTTGCTCAGCTAATTCGAGCGGAGCGCGAGTTCCCCTTCGGTGCTTCGCACCTCGGCATATTCAGGCAGCGCACCCAGCCCAAGCTCCGCACGCACGTCATCCAGCGGACGCCCAAGCAGCGTCTCCCAGTCTGCCCCGGGTAGCCAGGCGGCTCGACGACCCCGCCCATAGCCCCGGCGAATCGTCTTCCGGGCGCCGGGGATATTCCCGGCCTTCAGATAGGCCATGGCGACGATGAGCCCGATCCCCGGGTTGCGGGTCTGGGCAAAGGTGAACGCCAGTAAAGAAGCTTCCCCCACCAAATCCCGGTTATAGCCGGTCAGCACGTGCCAGAGATCGTGGGTATCCCGGAGTCGAACGCCGAAGCGAGTTCGATCCTCGTCGTGGCCGACCACCCGACCGCCGTCCACGCTCGCCTCGACCAAACCATCGGCGCTGATCTGTTCGTCGGTCATGAAAATCGCGTATGTCTTGCCGAGGGTGCCCTGGGCCAGAGCGTGGAGAGCCTTGCGATCGCTGAGCCGCGCGAGGATGTCACGCTTTTCCGAAAGCACTTGGCGACCGATAGGCAAAGCCAAGAAACGGCGAAACTGACGTTCACCACTGTTGCCCGACAAAGCATCGATGATCACGAAGACCTGATCGGTCCGGTCGGGATCGGCGATCAGTTTTCGCAGTGCACGCCACGCAGCCCCGAGACGGATCGGGTACCGCTTGGGACTACCCACGGAGTCGGCCGCGGTCCCGATACCCGTACCTGTACCGATGCCAGTACCCATGCCAGTACCGATGCCAGTACCCATGCCAGTACCGATGCCCTCTGGGGCCGGAAAGGGTGCGCCCGATGAGCGGCTCTCATCGGGGGTGTTTTTCGTTGACTCGGGTGTGGCAAGGGCTTCCATCGGCTTCTCCAGTAGTTTTATCGCTACTGACACTAATGTATATATCTAAATACCACAATAGTGTAGGCTAGAAAAATGGCGGAACAGAAGAAGCCCGTTGTGGCATCAGCACCCCGGCGGCGTCGCAGCGCCGAGGTGGCCCGCCGTGAGATCCTTGATGCGGCCCAGCACAGACTCGACGAGGGCGGGCCCGACGCCATTCGGCTCCAGGAAATCGCGCGGGATGTGGGCATTGCCCATCCGACCATTCTCCACCATTTCGGCAGTCGGGACGGACTGATCCAAGCCCTCGACGCCCGGGCGATCCACGCACTGAGCGACGACGTCTCCGCCATGCTCCAGGGCCGAAGAGCCCAGGATTCGGGAGTCGAACTCCTGGAACGCCTGGCCCATACCATGAACGATCTGGGGCTTGCCCGGCTAATCGCCTGGTGGGCCATGCGCGAACCCAACGCACGGGCTCTCGAAGGCATCGACCCGCCGGCACTGGTTCGCAACATCTCTCAACTTATCTGCAGTCAGATCCAAGGCGATGAAGCCCACTCCACAGAACGGGAAGAACTCGTTTCCTTCGGCGTTCGTCTGGCCGTGATGGCCATGTTCGGCGAGGCACTCATCGGCGATATCATGAGCCCGGCAGGCGCCGAGGAGAGAGACACCGAGCGCCATCGGTTTCGTGCCTGGCTTTCCGAGTTGCTCGTCGAGAAAATCGCCGACCCCAGCGACGATTAACCTTCCCGGGGCTCAATCGAGACTTCCCTGGACGGGCTTCCGCGAGGCGCGACCGCCGCCCGGCTCAAAGCTTCAATGGATCGCACGGGGCTCTACGAGTTCGAAGAGCCCGACCTCGGCATCAAACTCGGTGCCATCTTCGCGCTGCATGCGGTAGGTGCCCGTCATGCTCCCAAAAGGGGTCGGCAGAGGGCAGCCCGAGGTGTACTCAAAACTCTCCCCCGGCCCGAGCACCGGTTGGGCGCCCACCACGCCCTCTCCCCGCACCTCTTCGGTATTTCCCGATCCGTCGATGATGATCCAATGTCGATCGGTAAGCTGAACCGTGGCGCTTCCTTCGTTGCTGATACGAATTGTGTAGAGGAAGAACCATTCGCTGGCTCTGGGGTTCGAGTGCTCTTGGGAATATTTGGCGCGAACTCCTACGCGCACACCATCGGTGATGGCCTCTGAGGTAGTCACGAAGGGTTCGGTTTCGACTTCGGCATCGGGCATGTTCACAGAGTAGCCTCCAATACGTGGTTTTTTCAAGAACCCGGATCCCCGAGCAGAGCGCCCATTAAGCCGGAGCGAAGGCCGCGCCACCGTCGATCTTGATCACGGCCCCGGTGGTATAGCTCGAAGCATCGCTGGCGAGATAAAGCGCCGCCCCAACGATTTCACGCGCCTCACCCCCACGCTGGAGAGGGATCGACCGGCGAGCGTTTTCGGCGAATGCATCCAGATCCCAGGCCTTGCTGATATCCGTGAGAAAGGGACCGGGCATAATGCAATTGACCCGGACTCGGGGGGCAAAGGCACGAGCCAGGCCCACGGTCAACGCGTTGAGCCCGGCCTTGGCGGCTCCATAGGGAACCTCCGCCGGGCTGGGCTGCACCGCCGCGATACTGCTGATGTTGATCACCGAGCCACCCCCAGCCTCGGCCATGCGGGTGGCCGCGAGTGCCGAGAGCCGGAAAGGGCCCTTCAAGTTCACTCCGATCACCTTGTCCCAGAGCGCCTCGGAAACTTCCGGAAGCGAAGGGTAGAGCGGGGACATCCCCGCATTGTTGACCAGAATATCCAGATGGCCGAAATGCCCATAGGCGGCTTCGATCAGCGCTTCGCATTGCGCCCATTCGCCCACGTGACACGAAACCGCAAGGGCCTCTCTGCCTGTTTCTTCTCGCACGACCTCGGCCAGGGCTTCGCAGGCCTCGATTTTGCGGCTGGCGATCACGACGTCGGCGCCATGCCGGGCAAAGGCCAGCACCATCTCCCGCCCCAAACCCCGGCTGCCCCCGGTCACTACGGCGACCCGGCCTTCGAGACTGAAAAGTCGGGAGTCACCCGCCCCGCCCCCTACCCCCGTTACGCCTGTGTCCTTGCTCATTCCCTACAGCCCTCTTTGGCCCCAACGCCATGCTCGCGTAGAGTTGGCATCCTCGGCTTGGTTGGCCGACAAGGGTACTCGCTCCGGCCCGCGCCGAACAGAGAGACACCAACGAAAGGCAAGGCAATCCATGACCCAAAAACTCCCCCTCATTTCCGAGGTCCATGAGATCTCCCCCGAGTGGGTCAGCGGCGTCCTCGCCCAGGCCGGACATCCCGAAGCCGTGGTCGAAAGCTTCACCGCCGAAAGCATTGGAACCGGCCAGGTGGGTGAAAATATTCGGCTGGGGCTCACCTATGCGACGCCGGCCGAGACCGCACCGGCGAGTCTGGTGGTCAAGCTCCCTTCGCCCAACCCGGTCAGCCGGGCCACCGCCGTGGCCCAGGGCATCTACGCGCGCGAAGTGTATTTCTACGCCCAAATCGCCGAAACCGTCGGAATCCGCACCCCCCGCTGCTGGTACAACGACGTCTCTGCCCAGGGCGACCGGTTCGTCCTCGTCTTCGAGGACATGGCACCGGGCGTCCCGGGTGATCAAATAAGGGGCTGCGACGCCGATCAGGCGGCCCTGGCCATGACTCAGGCGGCACGGCTTCACGCCCCACGCTGGAACGATCCAGCCCTTGAACACATCGACTGGCTTTCCAGGCCCAGCCGCGAATCCGCCGCCCTGCTCCAAACAATCTATCAAAGCGTATTCCCGGGTTTCGAGTCGCGCTTTGCCCCGCGCCTTCCGGAAGAGACCATTGAATTGGCTCGGCGCTTCGGGCAACGCGTGGGCGGCTGGGCGGCGAACCGCGTCGGCCCCCGGGCCGTCACCCACGGCGACTTTCGCTTGGACAACATGCTCTTTGGCGGTCCCCAGGACGCCGTGCCCCTGGCCGTCGTCGATTGGCAGACCTGTTCCCACGGACACCCCGCCACCGATGTGGCTTACTTCTTGGGGGCAGGACTTCTCCCCGAGGCGCGTCGCCAAGACGAAGAGGCTCTCCTCGCGGTTTACCACGCCGAG
>Ga0302117_10001558_pt1 | contig 11031 bp, 6 predicted proteins | sample AG5_322_MG_FD_203112 | JGI IMG/M metagenome (GOLD analysis project Ga0302117, IMG submission 203112) | Marine microbial communities from Western Arctic Ocean, Canada - AG5_32.2 | ecosystem: Environmental > Aquatic > Marine > Oceanic | place: Canada: Western Arctic Ocean | collected 2017-10-01 | reverse complement strand
TAAAGGTGGCAAAGTATTTTTCTGCTGTCCCGGATGCCCAGGCGCATTCACCAAAGGTACAGCTAAGTTTGCTGCTAAAGCAAACCACCAACTTGTCCAAACAGGACAGTTCACGCAAGCAAAGTGCCCATTAGCTGGCAGAGCAATCAACCCTGACAAAGTCAGCGATGTTGCTGGCGTCAAAGTTGGCGTATGCTGTGGTGGATGCCTAGCCAAACTTGCTGCGAAAGAAGACAAAGTAACATTTATCTTCAACGACGCAACTTTCGCCAAAGGTTTTGTAAAAGCCAAAGCTAAGAAGAAAAGCTGATTTTCGGATTAGCTTTGAACGGGTAACGTTTTTTGCGTTGTCTGTTCAACAAAACAGAGAGGGAAGTATTCTTCGGGATACTTCCCTTTTTCTATGCCTTCGATAGACCGTTGCCTTCCCTGTAATGCCGACAAGCTATACCGGATCGATGAAAACAATGTTGAGATTGATTCTATCTCAAATGAAAACCTCAAAATCCTTTTCATTCTAAACGCAACCATCATTGAGCATATAACTCCGTTACTGGTACACTGCAGGCAAGCTCGTAGCATTCACAAATTCAATCCGTACAACAATTGAGAGCAGCGATTAAATGAAAATTCTAGTTGGTTGGGAACCCTCGCCGGAAATTGAAACCATAGAATTGATGCTCAATGTCGGTTCACACGAAGCCGTGATTTGTCGTCACGCAGCCGTTTATATTGACACACTAAGTAAGGGTGACTGGGATGCCGTTCTATTGTCCCTTGACTTCCCGAGTGCCGACGAAGCCACTGCTATCTTTAAGAAGACTCAAGAGGCACTACCCACATCCCCAATTGTGGGGGTTATTCGCAACAGTGAATTTACCAGGCTCATTGAATTCATCTCCGATGGCCTGCACTCGCATATCATCCGTGACGAAGACGAAAACTTCATTATGTTGTTAATCTCCATTCTTGAGGCAGCCGAAAGGAATGTCCGAGCGTTAAGAGATCAAGTTGTCGCTGAACGACTAAGCGAAGAAGTGAGTTCTGTGCGGAAGCTTCAGGAATCAGTCGTCCCTAAGGATCTTCCCAAACTACGTGACTACAGTGTAGTCGGACGTTACGAACCTTCGGAAATCCGCGTCGATGGTCGCAACGTGGTCGTAATGGCCGGTGGAGATTACTACGACTCCTTTGCTCTCAATGACGATCAACTTGTAATGCTCGTTGGCGATGCATCTGGGCACGGCGTCAAGGCTTGCATGTCTATCATGACTATGCACACACTAATTCGCATGATTCGTGAAAACCGTTTTGTGGATACGGCTGAATTTGTCGGTGCTGTAAACGAACGACTCTGCCGCAGCGAAATTGTTCAAGACGAAGGCGGATTCATTACACTTCTCTATTCCATCCTTGATACTTCAACACATCAATTGCAATGGACCTGTGCCGGACACCCGCTCCCGCTGTTGCAAAACATGGAAACCAATGAGATTTCCACCCTTGGCCATGAAGATCAAATCGGATTGCCCTTAGCTGTAATGCAAGGCTGGAGTTACGAATGTCTATCTGCACACATCCCGCCCCACAGTCGCGTACTTCTTTATACCGACGGACTCGATGAAGCATTTCCGCCGAAAGGTGACGCTTTATTAGATCAGTTTGGTGTTACTGGAATTATCGCTGCACTCAAGGAATCCATCAATATGACCTTAGACGAAGCGATGGATAACTTATTCGTCAGGTCCACAGAAATCACCGCTGGGGCCGGTCGGCATGACGACACCTCTGTCATGATGATCGAACGCAAATAGATCAATCACGGGCCTAACAAGGCCGATTTAACCGGAGCAACGATGTCTTCAAATCGCGGTTGCCCATAGGTCACGACAAACGGCGGGAGCAACTGATCCGGCGGGAAGTTATCCTGATACCGCAGTGACCGTATCACATCCTGCCGACCATGATAGATTCCCCGTTCGACCAACACGTTAGCAAAATCTAGCACGCACAATTTCGGCTGAAACCGAGATTCCAAAGTAAAGACCATCACCGCGTCTTTGCTGCGTTTGTCGGAAAGCTGCGACTGCTGGAACAGGTGTCCAAACCCACGCAACATGCTATCTGCTAGATTCGTACCATCGCGTAATTGAGCCGGCGCTGCGTCAATCAAAACAACATGTGTCGCGCCCCACAACACCGCTGCTTCGAGCGGGGCGTTATGAGCAAACCCCCCATCAACTAGCTCAATGCGGTCCCCTTGGTTGGGTACGTCGATCAATTCCTGCGCTGGAAACACTGGGTAAATGGAGCTAGATCCAAGTACAATTTTGAGTAACTGTTCGGGATGACGGCGTATGTCGACACCGCGATTTCCGTACCGAGGTTGTTTGTGATTTTTGTCCGCTGCGTAAAAAAAATATAGATCTGAAGGCAATGAATTTCTATTTTTTGCGATGGCGGTCGCCGTTAAAACCAAATCCCGTTGAACTAAGCCTTGCTCAAAAATACTTTTACTTAATTGCTCTAACTTCATAGCCGAATTTCCGACAGGGACCGCGTTACCTGATCCAGCGCCAACCAAGCCGGAAAACCCTTTGTATATCTCTTGGGTCATACCAGCGCCTGAAGACAAAGTCGTATGCCCCAAAAACATGACTCCAATTTGCAGCAGCGGTAATCCTAATATGCCCACCGTAAGCAACAACCCCGTTCTGAGGCGTCTGATTTTATGAACCGCATCACTCTGTCGTTTGAATCGCAGATTCCATACAAAGCTGCTACCACCGAGTAGTAACAGGGTGATCGCGGTGTACTGCGCGCCCAAGGATAACCACAACCAAAGGTGGTGCAACAAGTGATTGTGTCCGAGCAACGACCAAGGTGTAAAGGGGATCAATACTAATGCTAATTCAATACCTCCCAAAGCACTTACCCACTGAGCTGAGAGAATTCTACGTCGAGCGGGATCTCGCACTAGTACCCGCAGTAATGCAAGCAATCCAGCAACTTGCAACAGTGCAATCCAAATACCGATATTGATACGAACGCTGCGAGCCGGTAATACAATTTCACGCTGATCTAATCCAAGCCAAACCTCTTGCCATTTTTGCTGCCCGACTTCATCTGCTGACATTTTCATTGAAACAGGAACGGCGTTTATTGCGCCGCCTGACGTGCCGACGACTAAGTCGATTGAAATATCTGTCTGATTGTGAGCGTTAAGTTCAGCGATCGCATCCTCAATCTCAGAAACAGCGCCAACCTGATAAGCACATTTTGCTCCGCCACCAGAAAGTACTAAAGCTAATCGAAATGGATTGGTCGAACTTTGTTGCCGGTATGCTTGGACAAGCATATTGCCCACACCACGCGTGTCTTTGCGCAATAATTGCGCTGCCTCGATTCCAAGTTCTTTGGCACTGCGTCTTAATGCAATGTAAGGTTGCTTGCCCGATTCAAGCCGCTGAAAAGGCGGATTAACACTGCTCTCGATTTGGCGTTGGATAATTGTTGACAACTCATCCGAATGAGGGAAGTCCTGTCGGATTACCAAGGCATCATGTGTAATTGGCCGCTGTGTCAATTCGGGAAACTCGACTTTTCGTAATTTACTCAACAACTGTGGCACTTTAATACCGGCATCATCCCAGACAAACCCAATCGTTGTCGTATTGGCCGCGCCACTTTCCTGAGCAAGTTCATGTAACACTTGGGAATGCGAGCCTAAATACCGCACGTCGGCTTCTCGAATTTCAACTCCGATTTCCTGCAAAGCGAGTCGCGGGATAATATTACCTGACGCACTACGACGATCCACGAACAACACTCGTAATTTCCCCTGCTGAGACACAGCGGCCAAATCTGCTGCAGAGGAAATCGTTGACTTGCCATTCGTAATACATACGGCATGATACAGACCGTGAAATCCTGCCAATTTACGATTCTCTGAAGCCCAGGGACCTGTCGCAGGTTGACTATCCAATGTCGCAATGTAGTCAAACTCGTCTGTATCTTGATCCAGTACTCCTAACGTCGCGAAACCGCCGCCCGTAATTAAAGCAGCATCGACACTTCCCTGTTTCATCCAATGTGCAATCTCACTATAGGATCCCGTGGTCAGTTGAAACCGTATGGGAGGATTCGTTGAAGCGGAGACTTGATGCAACCATTGTTTAAACCTAGCGTGCTCGACATGAAAATCTTCATAGGCGACGACACCAACACGAAGCGTGATTGCTGGTATTGAGGGAAGTTGTGTGGCAAGTTCAGTTTGTTGTCCGTAGACGTTTAACGAACTGACACTTAAACAGAACACCAACAGCCAACAAGCAATAGAAGGAGATAAACGCGACCACATATTAAACCTCCCAATAGGCTTTCATCAGCTAAACAATTGGGAAATGGGATCACCACCAGTCATGGTTTCTTCAATTTCCCTCGGAATACCTTGCTGTAACCGTAACATCCCCGTGTCGAACAACGTATTCATAATTGTTGCTAACACCTGTTGGCTAGAAACTGGATCTGAAATCGGTTCACCACCGTGGGGATCGGATTGCCCAATGACTTGCCCCATCTTCAAACCGCCACCCACAAATACCAGCGGACACAAATTGCCCCAATGATCTCGGCCACCATTTTTGTTGATGCGAGGTGTCCTGCCGAACTCACCAGTCATCACCAGTAGTACATCATCTGACATACCGCGTTGGTAGATATCCTCGATAAATGCGGAGACCGCCTTGTCGACTGCTGGCGTTAACGTATTGAGCCCATCTCGCATTGTAAATTCTTTGCCGCCACCATGCATATCCCAACCACCGCAGGTAACAGTGACAAATCCACAACCGGCTTCAATCATTCGCCGCGCCATCAATAGTTGACGCCCTAAGGCAATTGGCGAAAATTGCTGAGCGTACGAATTGCGTGCTTTGGCTCCCGAAGTAGGCGCCATTTCACCTGTATCGTAGGCCGCTAACACCGCGGGGTCTTCTCGGCTTAAATCAAAAGCCATCGATACGCCACGGGTTAACACATTGAATGCTTGCTCTTGAAATCGATCTTGTCCTTGTAACTCTCGAGCGGTACCAACTTGGCGTTTCAACTTGTCAAGCGCTCCTAATAATCCCTGACGATCACCGAGTCGTTCCGGATCTAATTGCAATTTCATATTATCAATTAAAGTGCTACCACCACCTAAATTAAACGGCTTGTATGCAGAAGGTAACGTCCCCACTTGTGAAACTCGATCAACCGACGCATAAATACCTTTAAAATCTTCCCCTACTCCGGCCGCGGTGATTAATGCATTACGTGGCATTCCGGTTTCCGGATTAGATAACCCCGCTGCCCGTGCATACAAAGCTCCCATCATCGCACCCGTCGGATTACCACCTGCCATGACATGATAGGCCGCTGGGCCATGTGAACTAATTCCATGACGATAGGAACGAACGATTGCCATTCGATGTGCTTGTTTGGCGAGTAAAGGCAATTGACTGCCAAACTGCACCCCCGAAATTGTCGTGGGTGTTGCACCAAAGATACTGCGAATCTCCGCAGGAGCATTCGGCTTAGGGTCAAACAACTCGAATTGCGTCGGACCGCCTTGGAAATTCAAAAAAACGACTGACTTATTCTTCAAAACCCCACTGGTAGTAGATTGAGCTCGCAACAAATCCGGCAATGCTAACCCGCACAGCCCAAGTGTACCGATAGACAACAATTCGCGACGTCCATATTTATTTCCCGCCAATAGCTGTAACACGCCAGTTACCTCTGTGAATCAAGCCAATCCAATATTTATCACTACATTTATATTGTAGCATTTCTCAGCCAACTACGAACATACAAATTTCAAAAGGCACCGCAGCGCTAAACCATCGTCTAATGCTTACCCGCTTCGAAGCCGCAGGCGGATGATGATTTGTATTGAATTGTGTTGATTTGTATTCATTCGTGGCCCCGTTTGCTATAATCGCACCAACGATTTACAAATAGTACTCCCAGATAACACCCCCCCCTGGATACCGACACACCATGACATCCCCAGAAAAACCCTCCTTTAGCAGTTTCGCCAGTAGTGTAACCACCGAAACGGCATTTGACGTACTCGCAATTGCAAAACAACTGAAAGCTCAAGGTAAAACGGTCATCGAATTGGAAATTGGAGACAGCCCATTTCCTTCCACGGCAAATGGAGTAGCCGCGGGGATTCAAGCGATAAAAAACGACCAGTGTCACTATGGCCCGTCGATAGGAATACCTGATTTTCGTGAAGCAGTTGCAGAATATGTAAACGACGAATATGGATTAAATGTACTGGCAGAAAACGTGACCGCCGGACCAGGGGCAAAGATCTTTGAGACGTTATTTTGCGAAGCATTTATTGACCCTGACGATGGAGTCCTCGTTTTCAGCCCCTACTTCCCCACCTACCCTCCCAATATCGAACGCCGCGGTGGGCGGATTGTCTATTCTGAATTACGGCAAGAAAATGCCTTCCGCCCCAACATTCAAGATGTCGCTGACTTTGTAAATTCAGACCCCAAACCCAAAGCTATCTTCCTTAACAGTCCACATAACCCGACGGGCGGAGTCACCACTGAAGATGATTTGGCAGCGATAGCCGATTTGATCCGTGGTAAAAATATCGTCGTTTTCTCGGATGAACCCTACGACCAAATGGCTTGGCAGGGTCAGCATCACTCACTGCTGGCTCAACCAGGCATGCTCGACCAATGTTTGGCCTGCTACACCTTTAGTAAGTCATTCAGCATGAGTGGTTGGCGATTAGGCTATGCGGTAGGCAGCAAACATATGATCGACATGATCGCCAAGCTTATCAACAGTACGTTGTCTTGCGTTCCCCCGTTTGTACAGATAGCTGGTGCTGCGGCGCTGCGTAACGACCGCAGCGAACGTAATGACACGATGGCTGTTTTTCAGGAACGAGTCGTTTCGCTGGCAACCAAATTGAATGAACTCGACGGCGTTCAGTGTCTTATTCCTGGTGGCACGTTCTATGTCTTTCCCAACGTTTCAGAGATATGTAATCGCCACGGTATTACGTCGCATGGCCTAGCAATGTATCTGTTGACTGCTGCCGATGATGATTTCGGCGTTGCCTGCCTAGGCGGGGAATGTTTTGGCGATGCGGGTCATGGATTCCTTAGATTCAGTACGGCTGAACCCCCAGAATTGATTGAAAAAGCGTTCGAGTTTCTACCCGTGGCGTGGAATCAAGACGAAAAGATACTACAATTCATCAACGATAATCCAAAATTCAAGTTAGAATCACCTTATTGATTTTGATTTCATTTTCATCAATTGTCATTCTATTTACTGTGACCAAGCCATCCACTTGAAGAAAAAAACTGTCCGGCATGACTGACATTACCAATATTGCTAAACGAATTATCGATAATGTTGAGTTGGTTATTGTCGGTAAACGACCACAACTCATCCTGTCAATTGTCTCGTGGTTGTGTGAAGGGCATATCTTATTGGAGGATGTCCCGGGAGTCGCTAAAACAATATTGGCCCGCGCGTTTGCCCGCAGTGTCGGATGTGAATTTAAACGAATCCAATGTACACCCGACCTCCTACCGACCGACGTTACCGGTGGGTCAATTTTCAACCCTAAAACTACAGAATTTGAATTTCGGCCAGGTCCGATTTTTGGACAATTGATCCTCGCCGATGAAATCAACCGAGCAACCCCTCGAACTCAAGCTGCTTTACTGGAAGCAATGGCCGAATCAAGCGTGACTGTAGATGGCGTTTCACATAAGTTGCCACCGCCGTTTCTGGTCATTGCGACCCAAAACCCAGTCGACCACGAAGGAACGTTTCCTCTTCCGGAAGCTCAACTCGACCGATTTCTAATGAAGATGCAACTTGGATATCCCAGTATGGATAACGAGTTAAAAATGCTCGAGATGTTACAGCACGAGCACCCAGTGAATAAGATATCACCCGTTGTTTCAGCGGAAGAACTCGTGGCTTGCCAAACCGCTGTTCGCCACGTTCACGTTGCCCCGCAGATCCGGCAGTATCTTCTGGAAATCATTCATGCCACGCGAGATTGCGAAGATTTAGGACTGGGTGCTAGCCCTCGTGGGTCGATTTCATTGTTTCGCACTTGCCAAGCGTTGGCTGCAATGCGGGGTCGCGACTACGTACAACCCGATGACATCAAATTTATCGTTTCACCGGTGCTCGCTCATCGCGTCATCCTCACGCCTGATGCTCGCTTACGTAAGATTACAGCCGAGTACGTAATCGATGAAATCGTGGCTGAAATTGCCGTGCCCACCATGGTTCAAAATGGCTAGGATTCTATGAATTGGAAATGGATTATCGCCGCCCTTGCGATCCTTGCAGCTGCGTTTCTAATTCAGTCCGATTTACTGGCCTATGCAATGTATACCCTATTGACGATTATCGTCGTCAGTCGTTTTTTGACGAACCGCTGGGTTAATGCACTACAAGTCGAACGCTCTTGTTCTAAACTGGATGCGAACATTAATGATCACATCGGAGTCTCCTTGGACCTCGTCAATACGGGTGCATTACCGATCCCTTGGGTATTGCTCGAAGACGCACTACCCGAACGAGCTTTGATGTATGATCCGCCAAGTTTAGATGTACAAAATAGCCGCATTAAACTAACGATGCTGAAGCCAAACCAAAATAAGCGATTGCAGTATTCCTTCATCTGTAATCGTCGTGGTTACTATCAACTCGGTCCCACAATACTTGAAACCGGCGACTTGTTCGGATTGCATCGTCGCTATCAAATCGCCGCTGCACCGCAGTTTCTTACCGTCTATCCTCGCATTGTCCCCCTAGATGGATATGACCTTGCCTCACGTCGCCCCATTGGTGAAATCAAGATGACGCACCGTCTTTTTGAAGACCCAACTAGGATCGCCGGCGTCCGAGCGTATCAAGCCGGCGATCCATTGAATCGCATTCACTGGCGAGCAACTGCTCGAACGGGACAATTGCATAGCAAAATCTATGAAGCATCTTCGGTTGCCGGCGTCACGATCATGATGGAGTTTCGCAGAGAGGCCTATCCGCAAGACAGCGAACCTTTCCGATCAGAATTGGCTGTCACCGCAGCAACGTCAATTGCCAATGCGGTACAAGTCATGGGGCAACAAATAGGATTCATTACAAATGGTCGGGATGCCGCCGATAGAATTCGCGTTGAAGGTTGGGAGGGGAAACCTGCCGCACTGGAAACTCGTGAGGCAGCCCGAGCTGCTGTGAAAATTGATGAGAAAAACAACCGACTACAACCAATACAAATTCCGACACGCCGAGACAGCCAGCAATTTCACCGAATTCGTGAAACGCTCGCGCGGGTTGAACTCACTGACGGATTGACCTTCGCACAACTCGCCATCGAAGCGCAATCTCGAATACCACGCGACGCAACCGTTTTAGCAATTATCCCTGGAAACAATGACCAAACAACCATCACATTACAGAATATGGCGCGCCGCGGTTTCGCCGTTTCGGTAATGGTCAACGCTTTTGATCCACTGGACTATGCGAAATTTTCTAGCCCTCTCATCTCTGCTGGAATAGAAACCTATCACTTACGCGATGAAGAATCCATCGTTCACGTTTGCCGAAAACAAGCCGTCCGTTTATAAAACCCTCACCTGTTAATCCCTCAATTTTCCCTATCATGGCTACACTCAGAAAAACAACCATCGACTATATGGTCATCGCGATCAGTCCGATTCTTGTTACCTGCATGGTGGGTAGCCTCGCTTTATTCTTGTCCACAATATTTCACCCAAGCCCATTTGAAACCCGCATCAACTTCGTCATTATTTTCTACTCCAGTGCAATCGTAGGGATAGCCCGGATTTCAATCGAGGAAGGTAGAGACAAATCTGTACTTTACGCGATCCCGTTGGCACTCGTTACATTCATTGCATTTTCTGTCTTTAACCCGGTCGACGGACCGCTATTTTATCTAGCACCGTTGGTTCGCATTGGAATAATCGCCATCACCTGGTGGTCCGCACACAAACTGACATGGGATTCTACGGTCATCTTTGATCACGATGACTCGAGTGGACAGGGTTTGCTACAAAAAGTCGGTCTCGACAGTGATAACCGCGATCCCTCCGACCGAGAATCTGTTAATGCTGCTACTGACAACGGAGCCACATGGTTCGAACGCTGGAAGGTTAATCGCAAAAAACCACACACTCCCGGAGTTTGGGTCGTATATTATTCCCTTGCTGCACTGCCACTATTCGGGTTGGGTCAGACATTCATCCCAGTAGGACATTCAGAACTCAGAACGTTTTGCTTTCAATTGGGATGTATCTACGTCGGCAGCGGCTTAGGACTACTGATGACAACAAGTTTCTTGGGTTTGCGGAGATACCTCCGACATCGAGATGTCGAGATGCCACAAGCCATGGCAAAAATGTGGCTGACAGTGGGGTCCATCATGATCGGGATTCTTATGGTGGGTGCGTTAATCCTGCCAAGACCCGGTAACGGCCCGTCACTCGAATTTCTAACAGATGTCTTTGATAGCGACGATTACGAAACGTCGGAACATGCAATTGGCAACGACGGATTTGAATCGGGTCCAAATGACAACCAATCAGCGAACGAGAATAGTGAACAACCCAGTGCCGCAGGGGAACAACAGGGGGAAGGCGGAAAAAACAGTGAAAGTAGTGAGCAAAGTGGCGGCGCGGGAGAGCAATCTAGCGAGAGTAACGCAGGCAGAGAGCAAGGCGATGAGAAGGGGCAACAAGCAGGTGAAAGTGACGCAGGCAGCGAGCAAGGCGATGGGAAGGGGCAACAAGCAGGTGAGAGTAACGCAGGCAGAGAGCAAGGCGATGAGAAGGGGCAACAAGTAGGTGAAAGTGACGCAGGCAGCGAGCAAGGCGATGGGAAGGGGCAACAAGTAGGTGAAAGTGACGCAGGCAGCGAGCAAGGCGATGGGCAGGGGCAACAAGCAGGTGAAGGTGGCGAAAGTCAACC
>Ga0302117_10001555_pt1 | contig 11034 bp, 7 predicted proteins | sample AG5_322_MG_FD_203112 | JGI IMG/M metagenome (GOLD analysis project Ga0302117, IMG submission 203112) | Marine microbial communities from Western Arctic Ocean, Canada - AG5_32.2 | ecosystem: Environmental > Aquatic > Marine > Oceanic | place: Canada: Western Arctic Ocean | collected 2017-10-01 | reverse complement strand
TGTAAGGTGGTTTGATGTATCTTAAAAAACTATTTCTTATTGCGTCACTGCGTCATTTTAAGTCTAGGGCGTAAATGACGTTTACTGAAAAATGGCTAACAATGGGGTTATTATGCCTATCTGGGAGTGTTATTTTTTGGCTACCTTTATTTTCAGATATTTTTTATATTCCCATGCAAAATGCCTTTGGGTTTACAAAAACACAAATGGGAATTCTTTTAAGCACCTTCGGAGCTGTGGCTTTAATCGCTTATTTCCCTGGAGGATGGTTAGCAGATCGATTTTCACCGCGAAAACTAATAACTATTGCCCTCGTGATAACCGCACTAGCTGGTTTTGTTTTTTCGACATTACCTTCTTTTGAAATCTGCCTAATATTATTCGCAATATGGGGTTTAACCAGCGCAGGCATATTATGGTCAGCCATGATCAAAGCTGCACGCTGTTGGGGCAGTAAAGAGGATCAAGGAAAGACCTTTGGTATACTTGAGGGAGGCAGAAGTATTTCCGACGTGATATCAACAACGATTTTGTTGATGATTTTTGCATATAGCAGAGGTGATGATAGGGCGGTCCCTGAAATTATCATAATGATATCTTTTTATATTTTAGTTCTAGCGCTTTTGGTCTGGCGAATTATGGGTGATGACATATCTAATAATAAAAAACAGCCAAAAGTGACCATCAATGAAATCATATATATCTTAAGATTACCCGTCATTTGGTTAATCGCACTTATTATAATGGCAACCAATACTGCAATGTGGGGAACAATCTTTTTTACCCCTTATGCGACTGAAGTTTATGAATTGGGTGAAGTTGGCGGTGGCGCTATTGGAGCTGGTAAATATTGGGTCACGCCATTTGCCGCCATTGCAGCTGGTTTTTTTGCTGATAAAATTGGACCCGCCAAAGCTATTTTAGGATTTTGTATTGTTATGACTGCAGGTTTTTTGATCTTTACTCTTATTCCTGGCTCTCCCGCACTCTTGCCTTATCTAATAATCAATGTTGCCATTCTTACCGCCGCTGTCTATGCACTTAGGGGAACTTATTTCTCTCTCTTGGAGCAAAGTAGTATACCACTAGCATTCACAGGCACTGCAACAGGCATTATTTCAGTAATTGCATACACGCCAGATATATTTATGCCAACCTTAGGAGGCATTATTTTAGATGCTTATCCGGGTGCCTCTGGTTATCAGTACCTGTTTCTAATAGTTTCCTTCTTTAGCATGATTGGCCTTGTTGCAGCTTATGTTATTTATCAGAAAATTCAGAAAATACAAATGAGGTCAACGGTTTAAATAAATAAGGCAGTTAAAATTTTTACAAAAGTTATACTAATTTTTCTCAATTTTAAATTTATTTCGTCAATAATCATGACAATCAATAATAACTAAAATACCCTACAAGTCCCTAGATAAGTTGATATAAGTAATATGATTGTTACTGACCATTAAAAGCTAAAGACTTAAAATCCGTTGTCCGAAAGGACGTGCCAGATTCTTGATGTTGATATCACTCAGAAGTGCCAGTTTCCAATGAGTGTTATTTTTATTCATAAACCATAATATTAGATTTAGATTTATTTTCTGAAATTAACTACCAGCCTTCACAAATTTCACAAGGTTGTGTAGGGTAGAACATGTAATTCTAAACAAAATATATTCGTAATATATTGAGCAACTAAATATTAATCCTGAGTAAATACTAATATGAATAATTTTATTTTGATCAGAGAACAAATTCTCATCTTTGTCATTTCACTGTTTATTTTTTCATCAATCTTTGCTGAAGATCAAAGCACAGCACCTCCAATTGTTCAACCTGGGGCACCAGGTGAGGAAACCAAGGATATAGATATAGCAACAGCATCAGAAATCGCTGACACTAGCTTTACCTCTGATGATGTAGATTTTATGCAGGGAATGATCTTACATCACCATCAAGCCATGATTATGTCTGATATGGCGGTAGATAGAACTAACTCTACCTCTGTCTTAGACTTAGCTGGAAAAATATTAGTTACTCAGGATGATGAGATCGATTTTATGAAAAATTGGCTTCAAGATCGTGGGGAAACCGCACTAGACCCAGGAAAATATAATGAAATGCATGCACATCATGATATGGCAGGTATGGATGATATGGCAGGTATGGCTAGTGCTGAAGAGTTAGAAGAACTCGAAAGAAGTAATAGCACTGGTTTCGACAGACTTTTTCTTAAACTAATGATTAATCATCATGATGGTGCAATCAAAATGGTTGATAAATTAAGAAAACAGAGAGGCTCCGCATACGATCCAATTTTGAATGAATTTGCCTCAGATGTAGTAAATGATCAATCGGTAGAGATAGAGAGAATGAATTATTTGCTGGTGACTTTGTCAGAGGATCCAAGGGCGGGCTTAAGTCCCGGACTTTATAATGCTGGAGAAGCAATACTTAATTTGGAATTGATTTCATCGTTATCAAAACCTGCAGGTTTTTTTGATCCTAATAATCCCTCTGAGCGTTATGAAGCTAAAGAGAGCGATGAGAATGATGACGATGAGGAAGAGAAAATAAAATCAATAGAAACTACTGCAAGTGACAAAAGAAGCCCCATGTTGAGTTTTTCCAATACAGATATCGCGTTTAGAGACGATATATTAATTGCTGGAAGCTATCATGGATTCAATATTTATAGGATGTTTGAAGGTGGGGTACCATCACTAGTTTCTTCTATTATTTGTCCTGGAGGTCAAGGTGATGTCTCTGTAGTTGGTAATTTATTAATTATGTCAGTTGAAGAAACTAGAGGGCGAGTGGACTGTGGACTTCAGGGTGCAGGGAGCGAACCAACTCCAGAAAGATTCCGTGGAATCAGGATATTTGATATATCTGACTTAAGAAGACCAAAACAAGTTGGAATTGTTCAAACATGTCGTGGCTCACATACTCATTCAGTTGTTTCTGGACCGGGTGATGATGGCAAGATTATAGTTTATAACTCCGGCACCTCAAGCGTAAGGGACAATGACGAATTAGATTCTTGTATAGGGGATATTGCAGGCGATAATAGGACTGCTTTATTTAGAATAGACATAATTGAAATTCCAGTTGCTGATCCATCAAAATCAAAAATAGTCAGTAGCCCTACGGTATTTGCTGATCCCGAAACAGGTGCTTTAGCTGGATTATGGAGAGGTGGTGATCATGGAGATGACACCCAAACAACAGGAGTAACTGAGGAATGCCATGATATAACAGTTTTTCCTTCTGCTAATCTTGCAGCTGGGGCATGCTCAGGTAATGGAATATTATTCGATATAACAGACCCTTATGAGCCAATAAGGCTAGATGCAGTATCAGATGAGGGCTTCGCTTATTGGCATTCAGCAACATTTAATAATGACGGAACCAAAGTAGTATTCACTGATGAGTGGGGCGGTGGTGGAAGACCTCGATGCAGAGCTTGGGATCCTCTCACTTGGGGTGCCGATGCTATTTATGACATCGTTGACGGAAAACTCGAATACAAGAGTCATTATAAAATGCCAGCACCACAATTAGAAACTGAAAACTGTGTTGCACATAATGGGTCAATTATCCCAATACCTGGAAGAGATATATTTGTTCAAGCTTGGTATCAAGGTGGAATTTCAATAATAGATTTTACTGATTCAGAAAAACCTAAAGAAATTGCGTATTTTGATAGAGGGCCTATAGATGAAGAGCAATTGGTAACAGGTGGATACTGGTCTGTTTATTATTATGAAGGTTACATTTACGCAACAGAAATTATTCGTGGTTTGGATGTCTTTAAGCTAATTCCAAGTGAATTCATAAGTGAAAAAGAAATTGCAGCTGCGGCTAAAGCATACCCATCTCAAGGCTATAAAAGGGTATTTAATCCTCAGCAACAAGTCCCAATGGCTTGGCCAATAGAAATTATGAAAAGCTATAATGATGAATAGCCAGGCGAGACCCTTAAGTTTAATGAGATTATAAGTATAATCAGGATGTGTTATAAAATTTTTAAAAATTCTTTTTATACAGCAGCAGTATTTGTACTTATTGGATTTGCAAAATATTGTTCTGCAAATGATTTATTGCTCTATGACATCTTAATAACCAATGGAAGGGTGGTTGATGGTACAGGCAATCCATGGTTTTTTGCTGATATTGCTGTTAAAGATGAACGGATAGTTAAAATCGGAAATCTTTCAAAAGAAAATGCAGAACGAATCATCGATGCTGATGGTTTGGTGGTTACACCTGGTTTTATCGACCCTCATACGCACGCACTTCGTGGTATTTTTGATGTTCCAGGAGCAGAAAGCGCTCTTCTTCAAGGAGTTACTACACTTACTGAAGGTAATGATGGTGCTTCCCCTTTTCCAATTGGCCATCATTATGATGCAATCATTGAGAAAAAAATCAGTCCAAATTGGAGTACATTTGTCGGTCATGGAACGCTCAGGCAAATGGTTATGGGGACGGAAGATCGTGAACCTACAAGATCTGAAATGACACAAATGAAGGTATTAATTCGTGAAGCCATGGAAGATGGGGCCTTGGGTATGTCTACTGGATTATTCTATGTACCAGGTAGTTATGCATCTACCGAAGAGGTAATTGAATTATCAAAGGTTGTTGCAGAGTATGATGGGATTTATATTTCACATATACGTGAAGAGACGTCCGAATTAATTCAATCTGTTAATGAAACAATCCGGATTGGCCAAGAAAGTGGTATTCCAGTTCAAATTACTCACCACAAGGTAATGGGTGTAGAGAATTGGGGCCTTTCTGTTGAAAGTTTACGATTGGTGGATATAGCTAGGAATGAAGGGCTTGACGTAACGATTGATCAATACCCATACACCGCCTCTCAAACAGGTTTAAAGGCTTTAATACCTCAATGGGCACAGGAAGGTGGGGACGAAAGAATGCTTCAGCGAATTAGAAGTCTTGAAACCAGAAGTATTATTAAGAATGAAGTTATTAAGAAGATTCTATACGGAAGAGGAGGTGGCGACCCAAAGAATATATTTATTTCCAGAAATTCTTGGGACCCATCAATGGCAGGGAAAAATCTTGCAGAAATTACGATTGAAATGGGAATGAAGCCATCCGCTGAAAATGCAGCAGAAACTATTTTTTCAGTACTTGAGAAAGGAAGTGTTACAGCGGTTTATCACGCCATAAATCCTGATGATGTGGATAGGATAATGCAACATCCAGCAACCGCCATTGGCTCTGATGGTCCGGTTGGTATATTTGGTGAGGGCACTCCACATCCAAGGCAATACGGTACATTTGCGAGGGTATTGGGATATTACGTAAGAGAACGAGGTATTTTAAAATTAGAGCAGGCGGTTCGAAAGATGAGCAGTCAGAGTGCTAAAAGGTTAGGTATTCATGATAGGGGTCTAATTGCAGAAGGATATTATGCAGATATTGCAATATTTAATTCTAAGGAGATAATTGATAAAGCTACATTTGAAGAACCTCATCAATATTCAGTCGGTATGAAATTTGTAATCGTGAATGGGGTTATCGTTGTTGAAGATGGTAAGCATAATGGCAATAGACCAGGGAAAATTATTTATGGACCGGGTAGAAAAAATTAATTCCGTTGCCTAAAAATGCATGCTGCTTCGATTCGTACCTTAAGGACTATTTAAAGTACCGAAAGAATTGAATTTAAAAATTATTATTGTGATGATCACCATGGAATATTTGTGCCATCATAATTAAAAAAGCTGCCAGAATTTGACTCTTTTAAGCCATCAATCACTTTAATCATCCCAGAAACGCTCGTCTTTGTATCAATCAGTCCATTAGGTCCGCCCATATCCGTTCTAACCCATCCGGGATGCAATAGAGCTACACGCATTCCTTCATTAGTGAGATCAACGGATATACTCTTAACTACCGCATTTAATGCTGTTTTTGAACTTCTATAAACATAAGAGCCACCGCCTTTATTGTCATCAATAGAACCCATTTTCGAAGTTATGTAGATCAATTTTTTTTCTGAACCTTTTCTTAAGTTTTCAATAATTAATTGTGTCAAAATTAAAGGGGCGATGGCGTTGACTTTTAGTGCCGCGACCCAACTTTCTTCAGTGACGTTACCAAATGAAGAATCACGTGGGCCAAAGACTCCAGCATTATTGATAAAAATATCAATTGGTGCACCATTCAATTGATTTGGAAAATCTTTCAATGACCCATCTGAGCTGACATCTAACTTAAGTGTTTTTAGGTCTTTATGATGTTCGCTCATCTGGATTAATTCTTTAGAGCTTGTCGTTTCTCGATAAGTACCTATTACTCGATCACCATGATCTAAGTAGTGTTTGACCAACTCTAAGCCAATACCTCGATTTGCACCGGTAATTAATACAGTTAGCATGTTCTCTCCCAAGAAGTTTGATCATAACTTTAAATAATGTAATCTACCTATCTATTATATAGCCGTCAAAAATATAAGTAAGCTCGACTATAGTTTTCTTAGGTGTGATTTAGATAAATAATATTTAATAGCTATATTCATTAAAATTTTTAACTTTTTTGTGTAATTTTTGTGTTTAAATTTACCAATAACAGCAATAGAATTTTCAGAGGAAGGCAATGTTAAAAATAAAATTAATATTACTATTAATAACAGTTTTTAGTACACCAGGATTGGTAATAGCCCAAACTGACGAGCAAACTCCAATTATATTTGATACTGATTTTGTGATGCCACCGGCCGATGATGGGATGGCTCTAATGCTGGCGTTACAATCACCCGAGCTTATAATATTAGGTATAACAACCGTTATGGGAAATGAAAGTCTCGAAACCGCAACCTCAGATGTTCTTCGTATGCTGGAAATTGCTAATCGTACTGATATACCTGTTTATCAGGGTGCTGATATGCCTTTGGTGCATGATAAAAGTGACTTTTCGGTAAGTCAATACGGTAACTGGTACTCCAATGAAGCGCCTAAAATGCCACCAGGTGGTTTTGCCAAGATAACAGCAAAAAGTAAATCTGCAATGTCATTTCTAGTTGAGTCAGTGATGGATCAGCCAGGGAAAATTACTATAGTTGCCATTGGTCCACTCACAAATGTAGCTCAAGCAATACGTGCAGAACCAACTTTTGCAAAAAAAGTAAAAAGCCTTGTGATTATGGGTGGGGCAATTGCATCACTCGCTGATGGTGCTGGTAATATCACGCCGAATGCGGAGTATAATTTTTGGGTTGATCCAGAAGCTGCATACGTAACTCTTCGGTCAGGTATACCAATAGAATTATCGCCTTTGAATGTTTCGAGAAAGTCAGCATTATCAAAAGAATATTACGAACAAATGATTTTGAGAGAAACACCATTCACTCAATTGCTTAAAGACACGGTTGGCAAACGATTTGAGAATGATCCCGATAGCGTGTGGCTCATGTATGATCAAATCGCAGTCGCAAGTCTAATTGATTCGAGTATAGTCACAACAAAAAAAATGTATGTCGATGTTAATATTAATCATGGTATTAGCTATGGTGTATCTGTAGGTGGAGAGGAATTATGGCCCGGTGCCGAAGGCGCGCAACCGATGAACGTTCAATATGATCTAGATTGGGTGCGATTTATAAAAATGTTTTCGGAACGTATTCAACGCCCAATACCCAAATAAAATTAAAAGTGGCTTTAGCTTATTAAAGAAGTTTATTTTTCAATCTTTACTGTTGATGTGTTATTTTTACTCCATGAAAAAACTACTCTTTATTATAGGGATATTCTGCGTAAGCATTGTCATTGCAGATAACAAAACTATTGTTTATACCAATGGCACTATTTATACATCTAATGAGCAAACTCCTTGGGCAAATGCAGTAGTTATTGAAGGAACTAAAATTGCTTATGTTGGTAAAGACATAGGTGCACTTGCTTTTGTGGGTAATGATGCAAAAATTATTGATTTGAAGGGAAAGTTGGTATTGCCAGGCCTTACAGATTCGCATACTCACCCTGGAATGGTTGCGGCTTCCTATGATTTTCTTAATATGGACATTGTCCCTGAAAAAGAAGATCTCATGAATAATATCTCGGATATGATTGCTGCGAATCCTGAGAGAGAATTTATCATAGGAGGTTACTGGGACAATGGTACGTTTGGGAAAACAGGACCGCATAAAGACGATCTTGATAAAATTGAATCAGAGCGACCGGTTGTTCTTTTAGATTATTGGGGGCATTCAACTTGGGTGAACAGTCGTGCACTAGAGGTAGCCGGTATTGATAGTGATACTCGAGATATTATTCCTGGATTTTCTTTTTATCAGCGCGATGAATCGGGCGAGCCTACAGGCTGGATAACTGAATCTGCAAGCTCAGTTTTTATCAATAATTTTTTGTCAATTACACCAACAGTGGAAGATGAATTGGTCGATTTTATGGTTTATCTTCGTAATTTAGGGGTTACCACATTACTTGATGCTGGTAACTTTGGTATTGACGATGAAACTTATGCAGCATTATCAAAGCTGGATAGGGCGGGAAGACTCCCTTTGCGCTACCATGCCAGCTTCACACTGTTTTTACCTCAAGATTATGATACTGCAATTGATCAACTCAAAGCTCTTAATTTAAAATATGGTAGTGACCGTTTAAGGATAGACACACTAAAAATCTTTCATGATGGTGTGATTGAAACGCGAACCGCAGATATGTTCGACGATTACTTGGATACACCTGGAAATAGTGGTGATTCATTATTTTCAGAAGAACAATTGCATGATCTGATCATCGATTTGTCAGAGGAGAAAATAAATCTACATGTGCATTCAGTTGGGGATAAATCAACAAATAAGATCCTTAACGCAATTGAGCGTGCTCATGAGACTCTGGGTAAACCACCATCGATTCGAATTGCACTTTGTCATCTAGAGACAGTCCTAGATACAGACTTTTATCGCTTTAAAGACCTTGGCGTCATAGCCTCTTTCACACCAGCATGGCACGGTCATGTGGCGGATCATAATACTATCGCAGCTATCGGCGATAAAGCGTTATCGCAAATGCGTGCACAACCGATGATAGCCGATAACGCAATAATTACTTTTTCGAGTGACATAACCACTAAACAAGGATGGCTAGATGATCAGGCCAATCCTTATCATGGGATGCAAATAGGGCATAATCGTCAACCAATTGAAGGTAACTCTGAGGCGCGTTATGCGCCTCCACGAAGTGAAAGAATAAGACTTGATACGTTGGTTGATGGATATACGATTAATGGCGCGTATCAATTAGGTCGTTCCGATGAATTGGGTTCAATCGAGGTCGGTAAAATAGCCGATTTAATCGTTTTGAATCAAAATTTATTTGAAGTTAATCGTTACGAAGTCCATAAAACTAGACCAATTGCTGTGATTATGGACGGTGAATTGGTTTATGGTAAGTTTGATTTTTAAAATTATTATCTACATTTAAATCATCACTCATTAGGATTAATTATGAATAAGATAGTTATATTATTAACCCTCTGCTTTTATCTGCTTACAGGAGTCTCTGTAGCTCAAATAAGTGATAGACCGGACAATCTAACTCTATCAAATTTTCAGTTTGGCCCGATCAATAGGTGGAGTTACAGTCATATTCGTGAGGTACTGCCCACAGTCAATATTCAACATGATAATAACCGTATTTGGAAGCTTGAGCAAAGTAATAACTATGTCACTGATTTTTCTATTACCTATGAAGAGCGAAACCAATCAATCGATGAGATTGCAAAAAATTGGTTTATCGATGGTTTGCTTATACTCAAAGATGGGAATGTTGTATTTGAAAAATATTATGGCCATCTTACTGAGGAAAAACCGCATTTAATGAATTCTATTTCAAAGTCAGTTGTTGGTCTTTTGGCTGGCAAGCTTGAAGAGATGGGGTTAATTGATTTGTCTGAACCGGTTTCACATTATATCCCAACTCTTGCTAAAAGTGGGTGGGGTCCAGATTCTCTAAGATTATTATTGGACATGAAAGATGGGTCAGATTATACCGAAGATTATGCGGATTTTAGCACAACATTTCGCATTCAAGACTGTTCTGTTAGTTGGACGGATGATGATTATTGCCCTGATAACCCTCCTATTGGTGGTTACAAGTATTTTCCAACAGTAGGTCGTGATACAACTAAATTGGGTAAATTTAACTACCGATCTGGTTCGACTGACGTGCTTGGGTGGGTTCTAGAAGAAGCTTCAGGCCAGCCTCTGGCGAAACTAATCTCTGAGTATTTATGGAAGCCAATGGGCGCCGAATACGACGCTTTTATTACGGTAGATGAAAGCGGATTTGCTCTTGGTAGTCGTGGCATGAACTCAGCTTTGCGTGATCTAGGACGATTGGGGCTTCTAGTGATGAATAAGGGAATGGCATTTGATCAACAGGTTATACCTGCAGAATTTATTAAGGATTTGCATACACAACCTGGTGATCCATACTGGCCATATGAGTCGGCGCTAGAAGATCAACCTTATTATCGGTCATTTTGGTGGGGCGAGGGGAATAAAGAGCGAGATCTAAGTGGTGTTGGTATACACGGCCAATCACTTCGTGTTGCTAGTGAGGCCGGTATTGTCATTGCTCTATATTCATCTTGGCCTCGTGCTGACGGTGATAATAACGATCAATATTGGGATAAAAATAGTGAATTACTAAGTATTATAACTAATAAATTTCGTTAGATAATAATTATTTATGGTTATAATATAATAATAAACATTAATATAATTATAATATTAAAAAATGTTATTCAGTGACAGTTAAACCAAGCATATTATTTTATAAGCATTTTTTAATTATATTAGGCTGAGTTACCCTCAAGAAGTGGTTCAATTTTAGATAATGTAGAGCCATTTTCTGTACATACTGCGTATTGAAACGGCTTGTCCTTGGATGTTTCAGCGTATAACGAAACACCGGCATACCTGCCTGTTTTATCAATAATATAGAAGATTACATCAAAGTTTGGTTGATTCCTGCTATTAAG
>Ga0302117_10001547_pt1 | contig 11051 bp, 7 predicted proteins | sample AG5_322_MG_FD_203112 | JGI IMG/M metagenome (GOLD analysis project Ga0302117, IMG submission 203112) | Marine microbial communities from Western Arctic Ocean, Canada - AG5_32.2 | ecosystem: Environmental > Aquatic > Marine > Oceanic | place: Canada: Western Arctic Ocean | collected 2017-10-01 | reverse complement strand
ACTGCATGATGACTACGAGATAGAAACGAGTAACCCGCCGGACGAAGTTCTTGCAATAAGTTATCGATTAGAATTCTTGTTCCGGAACCAGCGTAGCGATTTACCATGCGTAGCGAACTATTGGAGGCGATCGCCTCTAAGATATTATCAAGTGATTGATTTTCAAATCGAGAGTCACCTTTGCGAAAGACAATGCCTTGCGTGCGGCGGTAACCCTTTACGAGTTGAATTGACTCGTCGACGAGTGACTCATTATAGATGCCGGTAGCGGGATTAAGCAAATGGCACGGCGCAATGTCACACTCGCCCCGCCTTGCCGCCGCTACGCCAGCCGTAGATCCAACGCTGATCAGTTTACTACTAATACCTTGGCGTTGTAGTTCAGCCAGCAACAGATCGATGCCTGTGCAATGGCTGCCAATGACGACAAGATCGGCGATTTGTAAATTACGACTGAGTAAAGTGACGTTGATTTTTTCGTTCGCTGCAACAATTTCATGATGTCGGTCGATGGTTACGAAACCGTCCGCATGGCTAAACGTGGTGACACTACCGGAACCCTTACCCATGGGATAGGCCACAAGATCCTCAGCGGATTGAACTAGGCCGACTAGCAAAAATTCCGTTCGTCCAATCTCGGAATTCACTTTGACAGCCATCTTTGCAGCAACTGTTACGGGCTTTTTAATCGTGCCTCCAGCTAACATGCGAATGACCGGAGCGACGAATTCGTGAAACGTAAAAATGGCTGATGTAGGAAATCCCGGCAAAATGACGACAGGCTTGCCACCGGATCCGGCTAAGCAAATAGGTTTTCCAGGCTTCAAAGCAACACCGTGAGCGACGATTCCCGGGTCGTTTAGTTTTTCGACAACGTTGCAACACAGATCTCCTTCGCCTTTGCTAGTACCCCCAGAGAGCAGAACAATATCGCACTCTGCTAGGGACTTAGCAACGATCGCTTGCAGTTCATCCTCGTCGTCGCGAACGATTCCTTGGTAAACGGGCTTGCCGCCACATTCACGAACGGCGTCGGCCAGAATGCGAGCGTTAGAGTCATATACCATTGCGGCTTTCATCGGTTCACCAGGCGCGATGATTTCGTCTCCGGTAGAGACTATGGCGACTGTGGGTTTGCGGACGACTGGAACAGTTGCTTCTCCAATCGCAGCTAAGACTCCTGTTTCTCGACTTGTCAGTACACGGCCCTGTTGCAATACCATTTCACCCGCTGTGATGTCGGTCCCTGCACAAGCCACTCCAAAACCACTATGGATACTGCGGTAGACGAGTACCTCTTCCTTGTCAGTCACGCTATGTTCCACCATGAGCACAGCATCTGCACCGCGTGGTAACATCCCGCCCGTTGCAATTGGAATAGTGGTCGCCGCAGTCACTTCCATTTGAGGAACGACAGCTGTCGCAATAGACTCCGGTAACAGTTGCAATCGGATAGGATTTGTTTCACTAGCGTCGTATGTGTCTTCGGCTCGGACGGCAAATCCATCGTAATTAGAACGGTCAAAGGATGGCACGTTTTGTTGCGAGATGATGTCAGCAGCCAACACTCTACCAAGCGCCTCTGCGAGGGGAGCAATTTCGCTTTCCAAGGGCTGTAGATCAATTGCTTGATGAAATAGCTGTTGAGCAGTATCACGATCAATCACGTTGAGAAATTGTTTTTGTTCGGCCATAAATTAGTTGTACCGAAAAACGGTAACCTCACAATTGCTAGCATAACCTTCAAGGTTTTCACCAATAACTACAAATCCATCCGCTACGGTGGTGCTACTCAAGACACTAGCACCGCTAATAGCTAGTGGGTATACCTGGCTGTCAATAATTTTTACTCGTGCATAATCGGTACGACCGATTGCAGAGACTAGCTTTTGAGCCAGTGGTAATTGTTCGTTGGGATAGGGCCATTTTGTGGGCAAACCGGACAATTGACGGATTGCCCGCCCAGCGAAAAAATCGTAGGCGCACAAACAGGAGACTGGGTTACCAGGTAATAAAAACACCAGACGGCCGTCGAGCAATCCCATTCCAGTGGGGCTACTGGGTCGCATTGCGATACCGTGAATGTCCAGCGAACCAAGTTCCGCCAGCAAACTAGGTGCGTAGTCTTCTTGGCCCACACTGGACCCGCCTGACACGATAATAATATCAGCAGCCGGATCGAGTAATGCATCGCGAATACTGTCTGGATCGTCAGGTAAAATTCCTGAGTGAATAGTATGACCTCCATCGCGTGATATAAGGGCCGAGAGCATGGGGCTGTTAGCATCGGCAATACAGAATGGAGTGGTCGCTGACCCCGGCGGCAGCAATTCATTTCCAGTGACAATAATGCGCACTTGAGGGCGCTGAAAAACAGGAACTTGCGAAAAGCCGATAGAAGATAACACTCCAAGGTCTTGGGGCCGCAATAACCTTGGGGCAGTGAGCACCGTAGTTCCTTGTCGAATATCTTCACCGGGAAAGCCAACATGTTTTTGTGGTTCGACTTGGCCTTGTGCCAATATAAAATCAGCCTCGATTTGCACTTGCTCGGCTGGCAGTACACTATCAGCGCCGTCAGGCAATGGCGCGCCGGTCATTATCCGTACAGCAAATCCCTGAGTCACACTACCGTCAAATGGTTTGCCAGGAACGGATTCTCCCAGCACGGTGAGTTGTTGAGGTTGGTAGTTACTCGCGCCGGCAGTATCCGCGGCTTGGACGGCAAAACCATCCATCATGGAGCGGGTAAATTGTGGCACGTCCTGTGAGCTAATGATATCCGAAGCCAGCACCCGCTGGTGAGCATCTTCGAGTGAAACTTGCTCAGTAGGTAGTAGAGATACGTGCTCGTCGATCCAATGTGTGCACGCATCGACTGAGCTTCGTTTAGCGAAACCTTTCATCCGGACATCGGTGGGTTTGGGGATATTTGATTCGTTCATCGAGAGGCTATTGCACCATGTGTTAATGAGCAGGATCGGGGTTTTCTGCACCGCAGATAAAATCGCGCCAAGCGTCGAGTTGTTCTTGTGTTAGTGAATTTTCACGTTTGAATTCATGCTCAAGTTTAATATCCGTTCCCTCAATCAAAAATCGCATCGACAAGCGACCATCGCTGCGGTAGCGAAAACGGACTTCGAGTTTGGATTTCTCGGGCAAGTCATGGGGGATTCCTTTGATGTCACATTGCCCAATCATAATACATGCATCCGGCGATTTACTTTCGCCTTCAACGACTTGCAGCATAATGGATGTTTGACCCTTCCTCAGTCGAAATCGCCTCCGCGCGGTAATTGGTAAAGGACTATTGCGAGGAATGATGTGTCCGGTCCGTGGTCGACCCGTGGCAGGCTCGACACCAATGACACCTAGACTATGCGAGTTGACATTCTTGACGGCAAACCGAGCTGGTTCTCCGGCGAGTTCACTTAAGCAAATGGCTGCGTGCAAGGCGGCGCCGTGAGCAACTGCTTCGTCCGGTGATACCGACTGATCGAGCGGTCGATTGCCTAGTTGCGTTAACATGTCGTTAATCGCAGGCATCCGAGTTGACCCGCCCACGAGCAATATCCGATCAATAGCATTCCATTCTAATTGTGCTGCCGCTAGAGTTTGTATCGTCGTAAACCTTGTTCGCTCGACCAAATCACTGGTGATCGCCGCAAATTTGTCACGGGTTAAAGTAAAGCTAATTGCGTTACCTTGATAGTCACATGTCAAAGTACATTCTTGGCGGGCGGTCAGCGTATGTTTGGCATCTTGGGCGTCACGCCAAATTCTTCCTAGAGTATTTGAGTCGGCTCGTGGATCACTGCCGTGCTCAGCGATAAATTGTTCGGCAATCATGTCAACAATTCGATGATCCCAATCAATTCCACCTAACTGCACATCCCCATCGGTCGCGAGTGTAACGAATTCACAACCGTCGATGTTCACGATACTAACGTCAAACGTACCACCCCCAAGGTCATAGACTAAAATAATTTGCGAGCCGGTTGGGGAGTCAGGGTCGGAGGATTGTTGAGCGCCATACGCAATCGCCGCGGCCGTTGGTTCGTTGATAATATCAAGAACATCAATGCCCGCCATATAACCGGCATCTTGTGTAGCTTTGCGGCGAGCTTCGTCAAAATAAGCGGGTACAGTGATAACCGCACATTTGAAATCGCCGATGCGTTGTTGAACATCGTCGTGAAGTTTTTTTAGTATCCATGCTTGTAGTGCCTCGGGAGGATATTGCACACCGCCAAATTCTTGTTCAAAACTACGGTGGCCAAGGTAGCGTTTACTGTGTTCGGCGATATCATCGTTATGAGTGGCCTTAGCTTTGACGGCTTCCTTACCAACAATAACGTCGCCACCTTCAAACAATAAAACGCTTGGTGTGATCTTGTCACCTTCGCTGTTTTCGAGCGTTTGTGGCTGTCCATGTTTATCTAACATCGCAACCGCCGAATACGTTGTCCCTAAGTCGATTCCGATGGCAGGTTGGTTTTGTGGATTCATGATGTTGATTGCTGTGGAATTGCTTGATTAGTTAATACCGTGTTGTGTTATTCATTAGAGATTAATTACTGTTGAGTGATGTCGCCAAATTGCTTGAGTGATTTTAAGGCAGCCCCGGAATCAATTGCTTCAGCTGCTTGATTTGCACATTCCGGTAGTGACAAATGGGGTCGAGCGAGCGAGATGGCTGCGGCGGCATTGATAACGACGATATCTCGAGAAGCACCATGCTCGCCATGGAGTATGTTCATGATACAGGCTGCACTCTCTGCAGGATTTTCGACATTCATCGTAGCAAGTGATTGCGATATCAGGCCAAAGTCTGCTGGGTGCCATTCTGATTCTTGAGTGTCTGAGCCAGTGACCTCGGTTACCAGAGTATTGCCCTCGAGCGTAATTTCATCAAGCCCATCTTCGCCACATACGACAAAAGCACGTTTTGTTTCTAGCAAAGCGAGGGCCGCGGCAAGGCGTGTCCGCAGAGCGGGTTTGCCGACGCCGAGTAGTTGATATGGTGCTCGAGCGGGATTACAGAGTGGACCGAGTAGGTTGAAAATAGTGGGAACTTCGATACTACGTCGTACGGTTCCCACATGTCGCATGGCTGGATGAAACAACGGTGCAAAGCAAAAACAAATTCCCACCTCATCAAGTGACTGTTGCATGACATCGACTGACGCCTCGATATTGACACCGAGTTCGTTGAGCACATCCGCGGAACCTGTTTTACTGGTGATGCTGCGGTTTCCGTGCTTTGCGACGGCAATCCCAGATCCGGCGGCAACAATGGCCGCTGCAGTGGAAATGTTGAAAGTTCCCGAGTCATCGCCACCCGTGCCGCAGGTATCCACGAGGTCGTCTCGAGAAGACTCCAAAATCGTCATGTGCTTGCGCATGGCCCCCGCCGCTCCAGCAATCTCGGCGACTGTTTCACCTTTGGCCACGAGTGCCAGCAGAAATGCTCGAATATCATCTTCAGCACAGATGCCCTGCATCACTAGATCGATAGTTTCCGCCATTTCCTGTTGGGATAAGTTGGTGCCGGTCTCGATGTGTGTGATAGTATCAGTAAGCATGGGCTGAATTCTTGCGGGAAGAGGTTTGTTAGATGTGTCGAAAAACGTCTATTTATTATAACGTGCGATTGAAGATATTGAATATTTGACTTATTCGTTCTCACAACCGATAACCAAAGATAGTATTTTAGTGTTCTAGTAGGTTTAAATCATGTCACGACGTTTAATAATTGACTGCGATCCAGGAATTGATGATGCGGTTGCACTATGTGTCGGGTTGTTTGCACCAGCTTTGGATATTGTGGCTGTTACTGCGGTTGAAGGCAACGTGCCAGCAGAAATGGCCAGTATGAATGTGCAAACAATTATTGAACGGCTTGATCCACCTAAAATCCCGCGCATTGGTTGCGCTTCGCCCTGTGACAATTTAGACTATCGTGACGCACGCTTCGTGCACGGTAAAGATGGTCTTGGTGAAGTTGGATTTGAAACATCTTCCCATCACCAGCGTAAACCGTCGGAGAAGATTATCTGTGACGAGGTCAAAGCCGATCCGGGTAATATTAGTATTATTTGCCTAGGGCCGTTAACGAATATAGCGCGAGCAATGCAACGTGATGCGGCGTTTATTGAAAATGTTGATCAACTTATTATGATGGGTGGCAGTGTCGCTGGTATTGGGAATATTACGACTGCGGCAGAGTTTAATATCTATTGTGATCCTGAAAGCGCGCAGCAAGTATTTGATGCTCCAGTGCAGAAAATATTGATACCGTTGGATATTACGATGCAAGTACATTTCACACTTGATTTTTTACGAGATTTGCCGGATGAAACATCTAGAATCGGACGTTTTTTGAGAAAAGTGCTACCACATTTGTATCGCAACTATCGTCAGCGATTAGGGCAGGAAAGTGTTCATATTCATGATGTTGTAGCATTGATGCAGTTGCTTGAACCCGAGTTGTTTGAGTTGGTTTCAATGGCTGGCCAGGTCGAAGTAGGCGGAGAGTTATCTCGAGGGGCGACGTTGTTTGACCAGCGAAACAAACGTCAGTGGCCTAATAACATGGAAGTTGCCCGAGTGGTCGATGTAACCGCAGTGCAACAAGCAGTTTTACGATATCTGGATCCGCAACTGAGACTTTGACCACAAATTAGCTTAATGGGCTCTTCAGCAAGTCGTCGCTGATGTTGTTCGGGCGAAATCCGCTAAGAAACTGCTAAAAAACCTGTTTTGAACAGGTCTTAAATGTCGATTATTCCACTACAACCGGAATAATCGGAACCACATCTTAGCTTGGCGGTTTTGCGCGCACGATAGGATGCACTGCACTAGTACACTGATATGGCGCAGTTTTCGAATATCTTAGTCTAAGCACCTGTTTGAAAGAGGAAAACCAAATGGCCCGTAAAGATGCCATAAAAAACCTTAAAAAGGTTCTCGTAAAACGTCGTGATGCTATGCGCAAAGCGCTTGCTGGTGACTTTAGCGATCTTAACGATCTACGTGAAACCTCGGGCGACGCTGTCGATGTGGCCCTAGATTCTGCTCAGAATGAACTGAATTCACAACTTGCCGAGGTTGAAAATCGAGAGTTAGGTCAAATTGAGATTGCACTAGAAAAGATGCAAGCCGGAAGTTTTGGGCTCTGCGAGATCTGTGAAAAAAATATTCCGCTAGCTCGTTTGCAAGCACTGCCCTACGCGACGAATTGTATCGATTGTCAGACGAAGAAAGAAATGTATGGCGAGGATTGGGGCATTGACGAGAATTCGGAAGTTTATCAATAGCGATAGCTACGTGCTGAGCCGTTTTGAAATTTGTAGCAAATAGTTTGCACTACCGAAGAAGATTGAATACATGAAAAAATGGGGGGGTGGGAACCTGGCGAGCAGCCTAGGGTTACCTGTATTGATTAGCTGCTGGGGTCGTGCTGCAACTCTGTGTGTAGTGCTGAGCCTAACCAACTTCGGCTTTGTATCAGCCCAAGAGCAACCGGTCTCGGTGACACTCAATGCGCGAGCACGGTTGTTCGAGCAACTTGCCAAAGATGCCGCGGCCTTTGACCAGCGTAATATCCTCAAGCAAGTAGTGAGGCTCTCTAAGCCGAGTGTCGTTCACATTCAAACGCGCAAATTGGTGGACGAAGATTCTCGTCGCACTGTGGAAGAAGCGGGTTCAGGGTTTGCGATTGAGATTGGTTTGAAAAAATATATTTTGACTAATCGCCATGTAGTATTTCCGGCGGTGCTTGATGGAGTCAAAATATCGTTCGAAGATGGTCGCATGTTAACACCCATCAAAATTGCATCCGACCCCGCGAGTGATATAGCGCTGCTCACTGTTAAGGAATCGCACTTATTGATTCCCGCTCGAGTCGGCAATAGTAGCAAAATGGAGATCGGTGATTTTGTCGTGGCGATTGGAAGTCCGTTTGGCCTGAGTTATTCCATCACCTATGGTATTGTGTCGGCAAAAGGTCGGCGGGACCTAAAGCTGGGCACTGACGGTGTGATGATTCAGGATTTCATGCAAACGGACGCTTCGATTAATCCAGGCAATAGTGGAGGGCCGCTAGTGAACCTACGCGGAGAAGTGATTGGCATCAACACGGCGATTGCTAGTAGCTCAGGAGGAAGTGAAGGGATCGGCTTTACTATCCCAGTTAACATGGCCATGGTGATTGCCCGCCGTTTGGAATCGGGTGGAACGATTGCCAAAGCATATCTAGGTATACGTATGGATCATGATTTTACGGATGCGACGGCTGTAAAATTAGGATTAAGCCATGCTCGCGGCGTGCGGGTGACGGGAGTTACTGCTGGATCACCTGCTAACCGCGCGGGATTGCAGGCGGATGATGTGCTGTTGAGTTACAGCGGAACTATGATCGAAGATGATGACCATCTAGCGAATTTAGTTAGCCTAACTCCCATTGGTCGCGAGGTTTCACTACTGTTGCTGCGTAATAGCAAACCATACAAGGTCAACGTCAAAGCAGCCACTCGCATCAGCGGTGAATGAAAGCTTATAGTACTTGCTCGCCTGTTGACTATTCAGCCAAGCTTTGGCAGATGCCATACATTACATCGAGATAGTGTTGGCATTCTTCGGTGTTCATGGTTAGTGGCGGGCTGATGCGAATCACGTTACCAGCTAAGGCTCCCAGCAAGTGAATGGCCTGACCGTCCGCATTGCCTGCATAGCATGCGCGGATAACATCATTGGCAACATCGCCACTTGGTTTGTCGCCGATGTCAGCACATTCAATACCCCAAACACAACCCTCACCGCGGACATTAGCGATTACTCCAGTCTCTTTTAGTCGAACTAAACCCGCTTCGATAACAGCAGACAACTCGAGGCCTTTTGCAATCACGTCGTTTTGTTCAAATTCGTCTAGTGTCGCGAGGACCGCGGCGGATGAAAGTGGATTCGCACTCCATGTATCAGAGGCTTCGCCAAAATCCAGACATTCAAAAACGTCGCTTCGCCCGACAGCCGCACTTGCAGGTACACCATTGGCAAGTCCTTTACCTAGCAATACGATATCTGGTTCGACTTCGTAATGTGTGAAGGCATACATTGGCCCAGTGCGACCAAAATTTGCCTGAATTTCGTCCAAGATAAATAGCAAATCGTGATCTCGGCAAAATTGTTGTAGCAATTGCAGGTATTCTTTTTGTGGATGTAGTGAACCGCCGCCGCCGAGGTAAGGCTCGGTAATGATGCAACACAGTCGGTCGCCACATTCATTCCAGAGTTCATCGAGTTCGGCTTGATACGACGTCAGGTCGAGTGGCTGTTTGCGAGATTCAATATCAATGCATTCAGCTTTGGGAAAACTTATGAAACGGACTCGTTTGTCGCGTTCTTTATCTTGTTCACTACCCGTGACGGCACCGGCTAAGCCCTTCTTGCCGTGGAATCCACCGCGAGTGGCGATAATCATGTCTTTGCCCGGAGTTCTTTTCATGGCAGCCCACAGTGCCTTTTGCACCGCTTCGCTACCACTTGCGGACCACATAATTTGGTTAATACGTGAACCGCCTGGAGCTGATTGTAGGCTTGCAATTAGCCGCTGGTTCGCTGTCGCTTCGATTTCTGTGATGGCATTGTAAGCAGTGAGTGGTACACACTTCGCATATTTACCACCATTGGTAAGTGCGCTTAAGCCAAGATATTCTTGGACGCGGTTCCACCAAGAAACTGGATTGTGACCCAGATTCGCTACTAAGACGCCAGAGGTGAAGTCGGCAAGTTTGCGGCCTTCTGGAGTGTAATGATAACTCCCAGCACTGTAGCTAATAACACACTGGCTTGGCGTAAATGTACGGATCGCGTAAGGTTCTTGATCTAAAATCTGAGCCCGGACTTTGTTGCTTTGGGGTTCGTTGTCAAATTGAATAGGTTGAGCAGGTTTCATAATTTATTTCTAGGGTACTGTGGTAAGTGGATATTTTGAATGAGGGTCTAATGAATGTACAGCCGCAGTTAAACTTGGCCGTCGTAAAGAACTTTCCCTTCGCTGCTGCCTGGCGAGTACATTACGAGTCCGCCTTGTGGATCGTTTACGTTAACAATACAGTTTGGATTGCCGGCAGCGTGTTCTGCTAATATAGCTTCCATCGCTTGGACGGTTGCCACGGTTTGGCGGTCTGCTGAAATGTCATTGTAGTTCAATGCTTGAATTTCTTTTAGTCGCAGAGCGTGGTCGTCAGGATCTGTCGAATTCTTAACAAACGCAACTTCTCTCGCAAATTGTTCTAGAACTTCGATACCGTAACCACGTTGACTGCGGCGGCCGTTAGGTTCGACAAATGTACCGTTGTAATGATTGTTCATGGAGTTCTTCATGGTGTGTGGGGTTTTTTCTTCGACCGTGCATTCCACACCGCGCTTGCGGCTGTGTCCATTCCATACTCCGTTGTCAAAGCGGAATTGTACTTCTTGCTCGACGTAGCCAGGAAAATTATCTGGTGTTACCCAACTGGTATGAATATCAAAGGCAGCCTCGCGGCCACTTTCATATTCGTAGATCATTTGCAACTGGACACTGTCCCACGTATTACCATTTGTTTCGCCGACGAGACCACGTTGCCCAGTGCAGCTAACACTTTTCAATTTTCCCCCGAATGTGAAATCGATGAGTTTGATGTAATGTACGGCTACGTAAGTACCGGGGTTGCGGCCCTGAATCCACTCGGCGAATTGTGCACCAGATATTTCTTTGGGTTCCAAAAGTGTGCAATAGCCGTTGTTGACGTGTTGCAGGATGTTGTCATGCACTAGGGTGCGTAGTTTTTTATGATCAGGATCAAACAATTTGTGATAGACGACTTTACAGATAACACCCGCGGATTGCGAGGCTTCGATTATCTGGTCAAGTTGTTGCAGAGAGAGGACGGATGGCTTTTCGATCAGGACATGCTTGCCAGCAGTGATGGCAGCCATTGCCGCATTGAAATGTCGATCATCGGGAGTGGCCACACAAACGAAATCGATGTCATGGGCTAACAGTT
>Ga0302117_10001546_pt1 | contig 11065 bp, 3 predicted proteins | sample AG5_322_MG_FD_203112 | JGI IMG/M metagenome (GOLD analysis project Ga0302117, IMG submission 203112) | Marine microbial communities from Western Arctic Ocean, Canada - AG5_32.2 | ecosystem: Environmental > Aquatic > Marine > Oceanic | place: Canada: Western Arctic Ocean | collected 2017-10-01 | reverse complement strand
CCATCGACAACACCGAGCCAGAGTCGGCCTCGTCCTCCAGCCCAATCTACGAGTTTGACTTTGCAGACAAGTTTGCGGAGTTTCTGCCGACCACGGCAGCCGACAAGTGCGGCGCCTGCTTCGTGTGCAAGTGGCCGGAGATGAGGCTCGCCTGGCTGGTCGTGGCTGGCATCTCCTCCATCACGTCTCCCACCAACGTGTTCCAATTCGTCGGCAACGTCACCAACACCTGCCTCGGCAACGGCTCGTGGTATCAGGACGCCTGTGGTCCGTGGCCGACCACGGGCGACGACACCATGCTCCCGTGGAGCACCTGGAGCAAGCTGCCGTGGGCGTACGACGCTGGGTTCCACGAGCGGGACGACATCATCCTCAACCACTTCTCGGCCCGCTTCCTCGAGCGGGCCCATGAGATGGGCGCCGCCGTCGACCAGGAGTTTGCGCTCCTGGTCGAGGCGTCCCACATCTGGCAGCAGGCGCGCGACGCCGGCTCCTATCAGTACCTCCTGAACGCGGCGCCTGGTGGTGTAGGCTTTGCCGACGAGGCCGAGCCGAAAGCGGCCGCGTTCACCTACCACACCTGCCGGGTGGCGCGGCACGAGGCCAAGAAGCGCTCCCAGCTCTTTGACGTCCACAACGACTACCATCTGCTGGCCGGAAACTCCATTGAGAAGATTGCCAGCGAGTACCTGTTCAAAACGTGAGACGCTCTTCCAACCGCAAGACACGCCGACCCGCCCTTCCAAGGCGACTCACCGTCGTTTGCGCGTCTTGTGTTCGCAGGTGCAAGCGGTTCAAGTTCGAGACGTACACCGACACCGGACGCTCGATTCAGGACACCGTCGGCGAGTTTTACGCCTGCACGGTGGACCGGGTCCAGTGCAAAAAGTCGGAGATTGCCTGCTTGGGAACCTGCAGCGGCGTGGACGGCTCCGAGTACCATCACGACTTTGCCACCATCGTCAGTCTCACGGAGCTCAGCGAGTTTGTCCTGGGCGACGCCTTTGAGACCAGCGCTCCTGCCAACTGCATCACCAAGAATGCGATCATCGAGGTCGAGACCTTTGCGGGCGGCGACTCCTTCAAGACCTACGCCGCTCGCATCCGCGGTCGCTCGGGACTCACCGCCATCTCCAGCGCCTGGTGCAACGACAACGCGGCGAGCTGCAGCGTCGTCCAGCGCGTCCTCGAGCGCAGCCCCGGGCTTGTGTTTGTCAACGGCGCCTTCCGCCACGCCTACAGCACGGTCGGTCCGAGCCCGCCGCCGCCGCCGCTGCCGCCGCCGCGGCTCTTTGCCTACGCGCCAAGGCCGCCCAACCCGCCGCCGCCGCCCGGGACGCCGCCGCCGTACTATCAGGACGCCGAGGCGTGCATTCCTCTGCCGCGGCTCGCCGACTACGGCCTCGACGCGGCCGTCGACGCGGTCAACGGCGCCGTTCAGGAGGAGCGCGCCAGCTGCCTCTTCGTGCGGCGGGTGCTGGAGGAGCGGCGCCGGGCCTCGAGCTGCTTCTCGCACATTGCGTATCCCTACCCACCGCCGCCAGCGCCAAAGCTGACCAGCGACGCCAGCGTCGCGCAGAGCCAGCTCACTCTGAGGGAGCGCCTCGGCGACCTCGAGCAGTACACCCAGCCGCGGAGGACCGACAGCGCTCAGTGGGGGGTCGACACCACCGGCGCCATCGAGGGCACCGAGGCGCTGCTGGACGCCTTGGGAGAGAGCAACCCAATCCTGCAGGACCTGCTGGCCACGGCCATGGACGAGATTCGAAGCGCCGGGACCGGACGACGCCTCATGCAGCGCAAGGAGTACAACACGCGCATGACCGACGTGCTGATCACCCATGAGATCATGACCTTCTACGGCAAGGGGGGAATCCCGGGCGTCACGTATGGATCTTGCGAGGCCCTGTGCGAGGCGACGAAGCAGGACGGTCGTGCCATGCAGAGCGACCAGTGCAGTATGCTCATGCGATTCAAACCTTCTACCATCCGTATGAACGTTGTCAAAAACACGCGCTTGCTACTGTTTGTGTACAGATGCCCTGGCCTTCAAGAGGGCGGCTCCGTTCAGCTTCACCGACCAGACGGGATGGTGCTACCTACTGCAGAATGCCGGGGCCTGCAAAGTCGACGATCTCGGTGTTGAGCTGTTCACTCGCCAGATTGAGTCCGAACGCCAGTGCAGCGCCAGTGCGCCCGGGCTGGACAGTGCGCCGCGAGCCTTTTTCGAATTCCATACCCACACCATGGCACTGAGCTATCCCGACCACCTCTGGCAGATCCGCTCTGTGTGGGGATGCCAGCGACCAGGGACGACAGCCGCATCCTCTCGCATGCCGACGCCGCCGCCATTGCCTACGAGGTCCCCTACGACCGTTACCCAGCGCCTGGGTCGCGTGGCCTTCCGCTTCCAAGGACGACCGTCGAGGCCATGAGCATGGTCGCCTTTGCACGGCAGCAGGTGCATTTAACCTCTCGAACACACACCACGGGCTGCATTGCTTTGGTACACAAGCCGCAACGCTCAGTGTTGCAATCTGTTTTCTTTTGTCATTCAGGGCGTCTACGGCTTCTGGGCCGCGTCGCCAAACACGGACGCCGGCGACGTCACCATGAGCTGGGTGACCGAAGGAGGGGACAACCTCGTCTTTCGGCAGGCGGAGAGCAGATGCATACTGGTCAGCAGGTCAGCAGCAGACGAGCATGCCTTTTCCTCTTGAACCCATCACCTTGGTACAGAAGACCTCACGTCTTTGCTCTTCGTGTGTGTGATCAGCGGCGTCGGTCCAAACGAACGCATGTACGCTCGGCTGCGTCCTTGCGACGGCAAGCTTGCCTCTGGGATTGTCACCGTGGCAGCCGCGGCGGCGCCTCCGCCTCCCCCTGGCGACACGACCAAGCACTGGTACGATCCACGGCAAGCGCCGCCGCCGCCTCCGTCGATCAAGCGCGCCAGCTTCGAGCTGTTTGTTCGGAACCAGATCCGCCCTCGCGTCGAGGCCATCTGCACCGGTGGGCTCGAGGGGATTCAGCACCAGCAGATCTGCCTCGCCGTCGCCAACAAGCTCGCGACCTGGCAGCCCCTCTTTGGCGCCGGCATCGTCGCGCCGTTTTGCGAGCGCATCTGCTGGCACTCCTGCAAGGGCGAGGGCCACATTGGCGGGGCGGACGATGGATTTCTGGAATGCCCCTCCGAGAGCTGCGCCCAGGACTCCTGCATCGATTTCTTGATCCGGGAGTGCCCACCGATTCAGCATGCCAAACTGCAGAGCCTCTACGACAAGAGCTGCTCGCTCGTCCCGCCGAGCCCGCCACGGCCACCGTCTTCGCCGCCGCCGCCGCCGTGCTCGACACCGCCGCCACCAAAGCCACCGCCACCGGCGCCTTACTTTCAGGCCCGTACCAAGGCCGCGGAGACCGACTTTGACGACAACTGCACGCTGGTGTCCTACGCCACCTGCCGTGGCATCGTCGCCGACCATGCCCGGGACTTTGGGACGGCCGACGTGCTCAAGGTCTCGACGGCGCCGTGCGAAGGACTCGGTGCGCTCAAAACCAAAACTCAAACAACGCAGACAATGCTCGTGACTCATACTCTGACGCGCTCGTTTCCTTGCTCGCAGACGACGAGCCTGGCTGCTTTTTGGTAAGCATCGCAATCGAACACTCTCCCTCAGATTCTATCAATGCAGCCAGTATTTGCCACCCTCGCTCCAATCTTCTGACCACTCTCTCGTTTTTTCCGCCACTCAGGGTTGTCAATACGGTAGCGCAAACGGCGGGTACGATCAGCGCTCCCGCCCTCACCTCTCACGAGCCGCAAGGCATGCTCTCACTTTTTATTTTTCTTTTTTTTGTGCTCTTCAGGATCTTTCGGTTCTTGCTTCCCGACATGCAGGCCGAGTTTGGCGACAAGAACCCGCAGCGGTGCAAGTACGCCGAGATGCCCTTTTGCGCCTGTGCCAATCCGGCGTCGCCACCGCCGTTTTCGTTTGCGCCGCCGCCTCCGCTCACGTTTTCCGAAGACTACCACGCGACGTCTCCGTACGCCGAGGGCGAGACGACCATGGGCGGTGCCGACCTGACGCGCGATCCGGACCACGGCGTCGCGTCGGCCCTGGTGAAACGCCTTGTCAACGCTCGTACGATTTCGCTCTCCCTCAGAAGCAGCCACCGCGTCGGTGCCTGTCCTGGCGCCGACAACGACGGCGAGAGCATGTGCGGGCGGTACTGCGCGGCCGAGCATCTGACGGGGCTTCGGGCCTTCACCGTCACCGGCTCGCACCAGAGCTCGCCGCCGCCCTCGCCCCCACCGCCCGAGCCGGCCCCGGGTCCGCCGCCTTTGCCGCCCTTTGCGCCCTTTACCGAGTGCGCCAACACCTGCCGCGAGTTTCTTGGAGACGTCATGCTCAGCACGGACACGACCTGTCGCGACGGCGGCAAAGGCAGCTTCCTCCCGACGCTGTGCGAGTACAGCAGCAGCTGCCGGGAGTGTGGGTTTCGGTCGAATACCCGCGTCATCGAGCAGGACGACTCGTGCGTCGACCACAGCAACAACGGCGTCTGTGAGGACGGCGGGCCCGGGTCGTCGTTCCTGCCGTCGAGCCTCTACGAGAATGGCCTGACCTCGCTCTGTGGACTCGGGACAGACAAGTATGCATTTTTCATCTCGAACACACACACATTCAGACAACACGAACATTCATCCCATTCCTGGGATCTTTCTGGCAGGACCGACTGCGCGGGCCTGGGCGATCGTCTCACTCAGGAGATTGGCGCCGACGCCTTTCAGGGGCTGAGCAACTTCTCGCGTCCGTCGCCGCCGCCGCCGCTGCCGACGCCGCCGCCGCCGCCGCTGCCGCCGCCGCCCGATTTCGATCCGTGCCTCTACGAGTGCAAGGCCTTCTTTGTAGTCTTGGAATCGGGCGACACGCTCTTTGAGTGCTCCGGCACGGATACTCAGATTACAGAAAAACGAGGCGACGGGCGGTGTGCCAGCTCCGAGCCAACGAGTGTCGTTGAGCTCTGCTCCGACGGTGGTTTCGACGCCCACGCCATTCGCTGGGGTGGCGACCCGCTGACCAACCTGGCCGATCAGACAACGTTTGGATGTCGCTACGGTACTCAATGCTCGGCATGCTCCAGCCGGATGAGCACGGCGACCACCGACGAGGAGTGCGTCAAGGAGACGAATGCCGACGGCGAGTGCCGCGACTCCTGCTGGGTCGACCCGACAGGTGTAGTCCATCACAGCGAGGAGGCCTTTGACAGCGCCGCCGTCAACAACGTAGACACTCGGTGCTTCGACGGTGGACCCGGCTCGGTTGGGAACAGATGCGGGTTTGGAACGCAGTCGACCCGCTGCGGGATCACGCGCACGATTCGATACGACAGTCCCAACCATCCGAAGCGACGACGCGCAAACGACGTCTACGGCGACGCGCAGTCGATTGACCTGGTGGCGCCGCCGCCGCCTCCACCCAAACCGCCTCCACCGAGCCCGTCTCCCAATGCGGCGGTGGTCGCGGTGCTGGGGACCGAGCCGCGGGTCGCCGACAACCAGCCACCACCCTTTCCCCCGCTGCCACCGCCACCGCCGCCCCCGTCGCCACCGCCGCCGCCTCCGCCGACGCCGCTGGCGCCGAGCATGTTTGACAGCTGCATGTGCTCCTGCTTCACCGAGGACGCGACCCGGGACGAGATCACCAACCAGGCCGGGTGGTCGGACATTGCCACCCGCGCGCGGGCGACGAGCGTCGTTCCCTCGGCGGTGCTCTATGGCGCCCATGCCGTCCTGACCCGAGGACGGAGCCTGGCGGCCACGGGGCACGTCTTTGTCAACGGGATCGGATCGCTGGTGTCCCGATACGTCCATTCCCAGGCGAGTGCCGGCAAAACGGCGCATCTGGTCGCCGGATGGAAGCAGGACACGACCGCCGCCGCGAGCATGCTGCTCAGCATCAACGAGCTCCGTGCCTACATGGGACATGTACCAGAATGGTGGAAGATCGGCTACGGCGACTCGCGTGTCCTTCCCGACACCGTCGGCGGCTTGGCAGCCAGGGCCTACTGGCGCGACGTCTGCATGGCGCTCTGCTTTCGCAAGCACGACGACGACGTCGAGATCGTCGAGGTCGACCTTCGCCCCGGGCTCTTTGATGGTACGAACGCGGCTACCAACCCTTCCACGTGTCTTTGCTACGCCTACGACAATCTGGCCAAGTTGAACCAAAACGCCACGAGCGAGCCGTCGCATGCCGCGCCCAACGACATTGCCATGGCCAACTTTTTGCGTACGGCCTCGCTCGTCGACCACTACCGGGGTAAGGCTCTTGTCGACGGCAACCTGATCTACCGCCAGTTCTTGAACACCTACGCCGTCCACCGCGACCAGTGGGACGAGCTCTTCGTGTCCGAGGAGCAGTCGACCATCTTCTTCAAGCTCGCCTTTGAGGTCGAGTATGGACCTACGGATGCCGCGCGGAACAACGACACTGGCATCTACTACTACTACTCCACCATCTCCGACCGCAACGCGTGCCTGCGCGAATGCGTCGGTCACAGCGGTGGCAACGACACTGTCATAGAGAAACGCATGGAGGCGGCGTCCATGGTCTTCGATGCCAGCAGCGGTCTCTGCGTCTGCACCACGACCAACTGGCTCGCCCTCGACAACGACGGTTCGATCCAACACCATCCTTCGCGTCCGGACCTGCGCACCTACCGCATCAAGTTTTGCCCCGGTGTGGCCGGTGGGTCGACCCGTTCCGTCGTCTACCGCAAAAACGTGCCTGGCGACAATGCCGTCTGTTTCGGGATGCCCGTCCAGGGCGGAGCCATCCTCGCCAACGGGTCGATCTTCTTCAGCCGCGACGCCGGCGACCATTCCTTACCCATCGACTCGCAGTGCCGCGCCGCCTGCGACGCCAACCCCGACTGTGGGATGGCCCACTCCCAGGTCGAGACGTTTGAGATGCACGACCTGGCCCACGCGCTGCCGCCGCCTCCGGAGCCGCCGGCGCCGCCTCGGCCGCCGCCGCCGTTTGTGCCGCCGCTGCCGCCCTTTCCACCGGCGCCGCCGCCCGACGGCGCCGTCGGGCTGCGGGTATGGTCCCCTGGGGGCTACAACGAGGCACCCGAGGGCAGCGACGACGCCTCGGATGCCAACTTCCACATCTACTGTGGTTTTGGCGTGGGCTGCGACCACTTCCGCGCCAGCATCTTCAAGTCGCCGTCGCAGATTGCGGTGCTGGAGACGGCGCGGCGCATGATTGACGAGGGCACCTATCGGGACAGCGTCTGCCCCTTTGAGTGCGAACGCAGGATCACCCGCCATGTCGTGTCGACGGCCAACGCGCTCAACCTGCTGGGCGGCGCCGGGCTCCAGGGCGAGGGCTTCCTGTACCCCGGCGCCGACGCCGCGTCTGGATTCCAGCGGTTTGCCTCGGCGTCGGGATCGGGGACGGTCCTGCACACGCTGCGCATGGCGCGGGGCGTGACGATGGAGGAATGCTCGGCAATCGTCGACTCCCACCGTCTGCTGGCGCCGCATGCGGTCTGGCTGATTGACCCCAGCGCCGTGGACGCCGACGTCGACGCGGAGCGCATTGGCGAGTGTGGTCTCTTCCTGGGCGCGCGGTCGCCACTCGAGGCGCAGCTCTGGCGTGCCTTTTACCGATATGGGCGACTCGTGTTGAGACTTGGACACGTCGATCGCTTCGTGGACGAGGACATCAAACACAGCATCGTCCACACGGCGTCGGAAGGGTCCTGCCTGGCTGGAAGCTCCACCGTGTGCGTCTGGTGGTCGGAGTTTGCGCTCGACGACGAGGGGTACTCCTGCCGCGTCAAGGAGGACGCCAGCAACGTGGTGACGCCGGCGGTGCTGCTGGCGTCGCTGGAGGCGGCCGGGGTCCTGTACCCGCCGCCGACGCCGCCCCCACCGTCGCCGCCAGTAGATCCGCCGTCGCCGTCGCCGCCACCGGGGCAGCTGCGCTGCGATCTAAAGGCAGTGCCGACCACCGACCGACGCAAGGTCATCGACGTCGACTCCCATGGAGAAAAAGTTCTCGTCGACCAGAAATGTTGGCGATGGGACCCGGAGAATGACTGGCCACCCTTTGAGGTACACCGGGACATCTACGACGACGAGTCGCGCTGCGGAGGATCTCGCAGCCGAAGCGTCCGATTCGACAGCTTCCGTCAGTCGTTGATGCCCAACGACGCCTACGATCCACGCGGACAGAACAACGACCTCTGTCCGTTCAGGGAGCTTCTCGCACAGAAGTCGAGGTTCGATCTGGTCTACAATAAGGAGTCACAGACATACGATGGTGCCCTCTGTTTCGACGGAACGTCGAACGATACGACGCTTCCCAAGATTTGTTCGATTGGGACACAGATGCGCAGCTGTGGAGTCCATCGCAACCTTGTCAGCTTTGGTATTGCCGCGTTTACGCCTCAAGAAAACACGACTGACTCCTGCGTCGAAAAGGCCTATACTTCTTACAGAGTCCTAAGCACGGAAGGACATTGCAGCGAAAATTATCTGCGTGGAAACTGCAATGACCAAAACAATCCGAGTCCAGCCGATGAAACAGCGTGCGAATCCCTGGTCAATTGTCAAACCCAATGTAATGCTGAAGATGAATGCCTGTTCATATCGTTTGGGTCAGGCAATGACGGTCAGCGTCACTGTGCGCGATACAGTGGGACGTGCAGCTCATTCGTGGGCGGGGGATACTCTACATACGAGAAGCCCGTTTTATCGCGCACCGACGGCGAGATTATATCCCTCGTGGGAAGGGGCACGTTGTGCTCAGATGGAGGACCAGGTTCAAGCGGTGAGGACTGTTACTATGGCACCGACGTTTCCCGCTGCGGGACACGCTCGTTCAACTTTCGGCCGGAAGAGGCTGGGCCAGACGAACCCGACGACTCCTGTGGCAACAGCAACAACGGCATCTGTGAGGACGGACTCATGTGGTCGAAGCATCCGCCGGGATCCAATGTCTGTCAACCCAACACCGACCTCACAGACTGTGGATGGCGTATGCCAAAGAGAATGGCCAGGGTTGGAGTCGGACGAGAGAACACGTGTATGAACGATTGCAGCGACCAGATGCTGACAAATGTTTCGTTCCAGAAGTCCACACCGTCTGGCAGCTGTGCCGGTGGATGTTCCGACTTTACCGACTACGTCTCGGCACCGTTGGAAACGTGGCGACCCACCGACAGCACAATTGGCGAACATTTCTGTCCTCGTGGTACACAGACATCCGTGTGTCAACAGGTGGCTGCCATTGCTCTTGAAGCCGGTGACAACACGTTCGGGTCGATGGATCGCAACAAATATGCATACAGGGAACGTGTTCTGTACGTACAAGCAAAGACGATCGCTCGGGAACAGACGTGCGTGGCACCGGACAATCTTTACAATGAAAGCGAGGGCCCTCAGAATGTATGCAGCGACGGTGGTGTCGGGTCGTCTCGTGTCATGCTTAAAATACCATTGCGTGCAAGCCTGGCGAACAAGAACAATGGAGTCTTCCTTCACGCCGACTTCATCTGTCCCTACGGGTCGCAACCGACCGTCTGTCCAGACCGCAACATCAAGATATTTCAGAGCGTTCAGGACGAGCTCGCGCAGCCCAGTGGTCCCTTATTCCGAAGCTGCTCCGACCCCGATGTTCCGGACTATGAATGCTGCCGCGCTGAGAATACGTTTCGTATCTCGGGAAAGGTCGGTAACGAGGGTGATGACAACTGTGCATACCCATGTACAGATGCTACAGGGGGTGTTGAGTGCATTCTTCCACCAGATGTACCGCCTCCACCCTCGCCGCCGCCGCCGCCCTTGCCGCCGCCGCCGCCGGAGGCGCCCTTGCCGCCGCCGCCGCCCAAACCGCGGCAGCCGCCGCCCTCGCCGCGGCCGCCGCCGCCGGAAGACGACGCTATTATTCTGCGTCGGCTCAGCGAGGGCAACTCACCCTCGCCGCAACGGCCGCCGCCGCCGACCCCCCCTCGAGCGTATTGCCTACGCTGTGACAAGACAAGGGAATGCCCAGCACACTGGACCAGCTACCACAACACGTCCACCGGATGCAAGGCGTACTGCAACGTCGCCTTCCAGCGTGAGGGCAACGACGACACCTGCGTCCCTGCCGTCCCCGAATGTGCCAACTGGCTGAATGCTGCCAGCTTCCCTAAAGAGAACATTGACGTCAATGCCATCTGCATATGCGGCGCTCGCCTCCCAGTCTACGTCAACGCCGGTGAGTACGTCAATGAGGGTACGATTCTGTTTGGTCGTCGACTCGGGGAATGGACATGGCCAGACTCACTCGACGAACCAGTCAACCAGTACCACGGTGGGCATTTTGACGTCGAGGACGCCTGCTACAAAGACATCATGGAGTTCAGGACGACGCACATACCGGAAGACGCGACCTGCGCCGATTACATGGACCTCACTCCCAGTCAGCTGCCCCTCAGATCGTGGAGCCCAGAAGGTGAAAACAATGTGAGCTACTGCACCGAAGACAGAGACGAGGGGGGATGCTGCGTCACTGGCCGTGGCGCGCCCAGCATGAGTCGTGTCTGGCGACAGGTCGTCGATGCGTCCACCGTCTCCATGGCAAGCGCCTTCACGTCGTCGGTCGGCGTTGGGACGGCGGTGCACACCTCGCGCGTCGCGGCCGTCGGCAACTTTAACAACGACGACCACCTCGACATCGTCATCGGCAACCGGCTCTATCCGAGTGACGGGAGGGTCGGGTTCCTTTGGAACGCGGCGGTTCCCATTGGTAGCCGCGAGTTCGTGCAGGTGTACGCGGGTGACGTCAATGGCGTCGCACCCGACGACGTGGTCGCCGTGTACGACGATGGTTCAGTGGAGATCTTCCTCACCGTCTTCGACGAGAGTAATTCGTTCCTAAATGCCAGCAGAGGCATCGGGTTCCATTCCATGGGCATTGTACTCCCCGCCGGACAGGCCATTGTGACGACGGTCAGCTTCATCGGCACACTGCATGGCTACGGCACGAACTGCCGCGGGCGCGACTTT
>Ga0302117_10001545_pt1 | contig 11066 bp, 8 predicted proteins | sample AG5_322_MG_FD_203112 | JGI IMG/M metagenome (GOLD analysis project Ga0302117, IMG submission 203112) | Marine microbial communities from Western Arctic Ocean, Canada - AG5_32.2 | ecosystem: Environmental > Aquatic > Marine > Oceanic | place: Canada: Western Arctic Ocean | collected 2017-10-01 | reverse complement strand
CGAGGGTCGAATAGCTTCTCCTCCTTGCGGGTGCCGCTACGGGGGATGTCGATGGCGGGATAAAGTCGCCGCTCGGAAAGTTTGCGATCGAGGATAAGCTCCATGTTGCCCGTGCCCTTGAACTCCTGAAAGATGAGTTCATCCATGCGCGAGCCGGTGTCGACCAGCGCCGTGGCGATAATCGTCAACGATCCGCCGTCCTCGATCTTGCGGGCGGAAGCGAACATTTTCCGTGGGATCTCCAGAGCTCGTGCGTCGACGCCGCCGGTCATGGTGCGACCGCTGCCGCCGTGCACACTGTTATAGGCGCGAGCGACGCGGGTGAGGGAGTCCAACAATACGAAAACATCCTGGCCCTGCTCGACCATGCGGCGGCATCTCTCGATGGTGAAACGGGAGAGACGCACATGCGTTTCCAGCTCCATATCATTTGAGGATGCAATGACTTCCGCATCGACCGAGCGCTCAAAGTCCGTGACTTCTTCGGGGCGTTCGTCGATCAGCAACACGATCACCTTTACATCGGGATGATTCGTGGTGATGGCATTTGCGATCTGCTTGAGAATCGTGGTTTTGCCGGTGCGTGGCGGAGCGACGATGATTCCGCGCGTGCCTCGTCCGATCGGCGTCACCAGATCGATGACGCGCGTCTCAAGAATGTCGGGTGTGGTTTCGAGCTTGAATTTCTCAATCGGATCAATGCTCGTGAGGTTTTCGAAGCGAACCGTTTTCAGGTACTCTGTGAAAGGGGTGCCGTTGACCTCCAGCACTTCGCGCAGCTGGGGGCTGCTTCCGCGGTGCGGAGCCTGAAGCGTGCCTTTGATTTCAGATCCTTCGCGCAGATAATTACGCTTGATGGTGTCCGGTGTGACGAAGATATCGGTGGGCGTAGGCTGATAGCGATTTTCCAGGGACCGGAGAAAGCCAAAACCTTTTTCAGAGATCTCCAGGAACCCTATGCCGGGTTCCGGAAAAATCTTGTCGCTCTTAGTATTATCTCTTCTTTTGTGACCACTCTTAGCCATAGAATATAAAACCCCAAAATGGTTAAACGGATGTTGAACTCGGGAATGTGTCGTCTCGAATCGTGCTGAAGTGGAGTCCTGAAGACGATTGATAAGACTTGAACCGGGAGGATCTTTAAACAGTACCCGAGTGGAACGCAACCCCTTTTTTTGGATTGGAAAACCCCGCTAAATAATAAGCCCGCGGTTGTGGACAACCGCGGGCGTTGATTGGCGTCGGGAACGGCATTCAGCTTCCGACTGCGGCGCGGGCTTCGTCCGCGAGGGGCGTGCTCAAGTAGCGTTCGCCCGTCGAACAGGCGATCGTCACGATGGTCTTGCCTTGGTTCTCCGGGCGTTTCGCGACTTCTATCGCGGCACAGACGTTTGCGCCGGTGGAAATGCCGACGAGAATGCCTTCTTCCTTGGCGATTCGCCGAGCCATGGCAAAAGAATCGTCATTGCTGACTTTGATGCACTCGGTGATCTGGGCGGCGCCGTCCGCGTCCTTGAGGTGAAGGTTGCCGGGAATGAAGCCGGCGCCTGTGCCTTGGATCTTGTGCGGACCGGGAGTGAGTTCCTCACCGGCTAGAGTCTGAGAAATGACGGGGGAGTCGGCGGGTTCCACGGCGATGGCCTGAAAGGAGGCCTTGCGTGGCTTGATCACTTCGTAACAACCGGAAATGGTGCCGCCAGTTCCTACGCCGGAAACCAATATGTCGACGCCGCCGTCGGTGTCGTCCCAGATTTCTTCGGCGGTCGTGCGTCGGTGAATATCCGGATTGGCGTCGTTTTCAAACTGGGAGGGAATCCAGGAGTTTTCTGATTCGGCTGCGATCTCCTCGGCTCGCGCAATGGCTCCTTTCATACCCTTGGGGCCGGGCGTCAATACGACTTTCGCGCCGAGTAGAGCCAGCAGGGTGCGCCTTTCGAGCGACATGGTTTCCGGCATCGTCAGCGTCAGCTTGTAGCCACGGGAGGCGCAAACGAAGGCGAGAGCGATGCCGGTGTTGCCGCTGGTGGGCTCGACGATTGCGGTGTCCTTGTTGATCAGACCTTTCTTCTCGCCGTCTTCGATCATGGCCATGCCGATGCGATCTTTGACGCTGCCAAGCGGATTGAAAAACTCACACTTGAGAAGAATGGTGGCGTCGACTCCGTCGGTCACGCTATTGAGTTTGACCAAGGGCGTTCGGCCGATGGTTTCGATGATGTCGTTGTAGATTCTTCCCATAAAACTGGTTTTTTTGCGGTTTTCGTTTCGATGCCAGAATTGTGATTTGGGCTGCGTCGCCCAAAGAACACAAGCCGCGATTCTGTTCGATTGCCGGGGCAGGGCAAGTCTTTTCCGGGTCGCGATCGGATTCCGGATTTGCTCCGACTCGCTATTGAGCGGACTCCAGGGCGGACACCAATCCGGCGATCGTATGCTCGGCAGCTTCGATGTCGGGCTTGAGGCCGAGCGTCTTGATCGCCTTGCTGGTTTCAGGGCCGATGGAGGCAAGCCGCAGATCGGGGAATTGCGCAACTTTCGCGGGGAGGTCGAACCGCGCGTGAAAATTCTCGACGGTTGAACTGCTGGTGAAGGTGATCCAATCCGCGCCGTTCGTCTGGAAATCTTCGGCAGTTCCGGTTCGGTCGTCTGTTTCTTTGACGGTCCGATAACAGGGGACATCGTCGACGATGGCTCCCAGGCTTTCGAGTTTATCGGGCAACTCGGGATTGGCCACTTCGGCCCGCAGGAGCAGGATCTTCAAATTCTCGACGCTTTCATACTCGTTGATCGCCTTCGCGACTTCGGACGCGAGATACTTTTCCGGCATGACGTCCACTGTGAGATGCAGGGCCTTGAGTTTGGCGGCGGTCGCGGGGCCCACCGCCGCGATACGGACGCCGCCGATATCCCGAAGATCGGGAAAGGCCTTGAAGAACATTTCGAAAAAGCTGTCGACGCCATTGGGACTGGTGAAGACGAGCCAGTTGTAGGAATTCAATTCCATCAGCGCGTCGATGATCGTCTGGCGGTCTTCGGAAGGTTCGATGCGAATGGTTGGGATTTCCAGCACGTCGCCGCCGAGTTCGAGCAATTGTCGGGAAAGCTGACTAGCTTGTTTGCGCGTGCGGGTGACGACGATTCGTCGACCAAATAGAGGACGTTTCTCCGACCAGTTCAATCGATCTCGAAGTGTAACGACGCCGCCGATGACGGTCACCGCCGGCGCCTTGAAATTCGTTTTGGCGACCACGTCGGCGATGTTGCTGAGCGTCCCTTCGATCGTGCGCTGGCGTCCGGTGGTGCCCCAGCGAACCATGGCAACCGGTGTGTTGTCGGGCATGCCGTTTTCGATGAGCTGTTCGGCGATGCGCCCAATTCGCTCGACGCCCATCAGCACGACCTTCGTGCCGGAGGATTTCGCGAGTTGTTCCCAGTCGATGCTGCTTTCATCCTTGGTGGGATCTTCGTGGCCCGTGATGACGGTGAAGCCGGAACAGTGATCTCGATGGGTGACCGGAATTCCCGCGTAATTGGGCGCGGCGTAGATCGAAGAGATTCCGGGGACGACTTCGAAGGGCACGCCGGCGTCGTTCAATTCTTCGGCCTCCTCGCCGCCGCGGCCGAAAAGGTAGGGATCGCCTCCCTTGAGGCGCACGACGGTTTTGCCTTCTTTAGCCTTGTCGATGAGCAATTGATTCAGCTGATCCTGGGGAATGGCGTGCGCCTTGGCGCGTTTGCCCCCGTAGATGATTTCGGCGGCGTCGGGCGCGAGCCGGAGGAGGGAGGTGTTGACCAGCGCGTCATAAACGACGACATCGGCGCGCGCCATCAGCTCGGCGCCGCGCATTGTAAAGAGTCCGGCGTCGCCCGGGCCGGCGCCTACGAGATAAACTGTGCCTGTCTTGTCGTTCATGAGGCGGGGGAATCTAGAGAGTCGTGGGCCGCAGGGCAATCACTTCAATGCGGCGGCTGCATCGGCGCCCAGTTTCGCCGCGTCTTTGGCCGCTCCCGTCCCGGCAAATTCGCGGAATTGATCGTCGATGAAGGAGTTGGCCCGAAGCGACAGGGTCGCTTCCCTTATCTCGGCCAGCGCGGCCACGGGTGTCGAGCAACCTCCGCCTGTCGTCCGGAGGAAGGCGCGTTCGGCGGTGACGCAGACCAGCGTTTCGGAGTGATTGAGTTTGTCGCAGATCGCGTCGATGCGCGGGTCGTTCTCGCGGGTCTCGATGCCGATGGCTGCCTGGCCGACGCAGGGCAGCATTTCTTCGGTCGTGAGAAATCGGGTTTGGATTCCCTCGGGCACATCGTCTCCAGCCAACGCGCCGTTTTCTTCAATTGTGAAACCCAGCCGTTTGAGACCCGCAGCCGCCAACACGGTTGCATGCAGTTCGGGCTGCTCCTTCACTTTTCGCAGACGCGTTCCGACGTTTCCTCGAATTTCCACGATGGTGAAATCGGGACGAAGCCGCAGAAGTTGCGCCTTCCGGCGATTGCTGCTGGTGGCAATGGTCGCGCCCTCGGGGAGCTCGGGCAAAGGGCCGTCGAAGACGCCGACTTTGTGCGTCGGGAATACGAGCACGTCACGTGGATCCTCCCTCATCGGAGTCGCGCCGAGCTTCAGGCCGTCAGGCAATTCTGTGGGGAGATCCTTCAGGCTGTGAACGGCCAGATCGGCTTCTCCATTGAGCAGGGCGACTTCGAGTTCCTTCGTGAAAAGTCCTTTGGGCAGTAAGGCTCCGGGATTGGCGAGTGACGCCGTCAGATTCTTGTCGCCAGTGGTCTTGATGATTTTGATCGCGAACTGAAATTCGGGGCAAGCCGCGCGGCATTGGGCCAGGATCTGGTTGGCCTGCGCGAGGGCGAGGGCGCTGCCTCGGGTGGCGAGGTGAATGACTTCCGGAGTTGGCATGGCGGCGGGGGCTTCGGGCAGATTACTCATGGCCGTAGGCGAATTCGCCGCGGTTCGATGAATTCGGCGGACGATTCGTCATCACGGCCCTGGCCTTTTTCTGAATGATCGCCTCGCAACGGGAAATCTCTTCCTTGCGCTGCGCGAGGGATTCGTCGGCGGTGGATTGCAGGTGGTCGACGTTGTAAAGATAAACGTTGTCCAGATACTCCACATCGGGCGCGATGTCGCGCGGGACGGCAATGTCGATGAGCAGGAGGTTGCGGTTCTTGCGATGTCGTATGAACGGCTCGAGTTTGGCGCGATCGAGAACATAGTGCGGCGCGGAAGTGCTGCTGATCACGATGTCGACGTCGCCAAACACCTTTTCCCATTCTTCAAAGTGAATGGCGGCGCCGTCGAGTTCCTGCGCCAGTTCCTGAGCGCGTTCGTAGGAACGATTGGAGACGAGGATGCTGTGGGCTCCGCGGCTGAGCAGGGCGCGCGCGGTTTTTTCGCTGGTGTCACCGGCCCCGATTACCATGACCTTGCAATCGGCCAGCGAGGAAAAAACCTGTTCGGCCAGCGTCACAGCGACGGACGCCACGGACACATTGCCGCGTTGGATATTCGTGTTGGTGCGGATGTGCTTGGCGACATTGAACGCCGTTTGGAACGCCTTGTTCAACTTGCCGCCCGTGAATTTCTCTTCCAACGCGAGTTTGTAGGCCTGCTTTATCTGACCGAGGATTTCGGTCTCTCCGAGGACCATGGAGTCCAGACCTGAGGCGACCTTGAAAAGGTGTTCGACGCTGTGCGGTTCGGCATGGGTGTAAATTTCGTCGGTGATGGCCTGATCGTGAGAACCGTGTTCGAGGAAAAAATCACGGATGCCGGCGGCTCCATTGGGATCGTCGGTATAGGCGTAGATTTCGACTCGATTGCAGGTGGACAAGATGACGGCTTCCTTGGCGACGCCGGATTTGAGCAGTTGATCCATGGATTCCACGAGCCGCGTTTCGGAAAAGGCAAATCTCTCCCGCAGTTCGACCGGAGCGGAATGGTGGCTGAGACCTGTGGCGATGATCGGCATGGATCAGGGATTGTGAACCGGCGAAAGTAGGTTGACGCCCCAAAAGGTCAACATGACGAAGGCGAAACAAGCCACTGAGGAGATTGCAAAGCGCCGGCCGCCCGGAGAAAACTTCCAATGGACGAACATCAGCGCGAGATAGCCGAGCCAGACGAAGAACGACCAAATCACTTTCGGATCGCCCTTGAGATTCAGGGTGGAGTTCTGACTCAACATCGCCGGGACCAGGAGCAGGCCGGCGGTCCAAAGCACGAATCCGACCTCGAGCATGCGTTGGATGACCTTCTCCAACATTTGAACCGGGGGCATGATCGCCTGGATCGCGCGCATCTTGTTGATTCTCAGGTCGTGGTCCTGGGTGAGGTACATGAGCCCGGCGACAGCGCTGAGACCGAAGGCTCCGTAGCCGAGCAGTATGAGAGCTCCGTGGAGGCTCGCCCACTTGACGTCGCTCGCGGCTCCATCGGTCGGCGGCTTGTCGAAGCCAGGCAGCAGAGCTAACAAGACGATTGCGAAGATCACCGGCGAAGCGAAGGCGCCCAGGAAACGAAAACGCGCGGACAACCCAATGGCAAGGTAGCTGGCGACAATGGTCCAGGCGATGAAGGCGATCGCTTCGGCGAGGTTTTGGATCGGGCAGCGGGAGAGGGAATAACCCCGCGTAAGCATGGCGCCGGTGTGAAACAGGAAAGCCAGCCAATACAGTCCGTAAATCACCCAGTCGTTCCGCCTAAAGCCCTTGCGCCAAAGTCGGACTGAGTAAACGACACTGACGCCGTAGATGAGCACGGCGATCAGAAAGTAGCCTTTGTCGGTTAGCAGATTCAAAGACGGGCAAGTTAGAGGACCAAAGACGCTGGGAAAAGAGGAATTGTTCAACCGCGATTGGCCGATTGTCCGGCGAGCGTTCAATTGTTGAAGCCTGGGACACCGAGGACGGGGTCCGTCTCAGACGCTGAGAGGGACGCCGCCCCCGGCGTCCCATGTCATTCGCGGTGGTCGAACTGGCTCACGAAGATTGAAAATGCCTGATCCCGGACGGGCTATAAGCCGAATCCTGTCTGCTCCGCGAACGGAGGAGAGAATCATTTGTCTTAGCGACCCTACCCGAAACTCTGTTCCGCGAACGGAACGCGGAGCGGGCAGCTCCTTAGTTTCCTATTTGGTCTTGCACCCGATGGGGCTTGCCGTGCCCTCTTGATTACTCTCGAGGCGGTGGGCTCTTACCCCACCATTTCACCCTTACCCGGCCGAAGCCGGGCGGTATATTTTCTGCGGCGCTATCCGTCGGGACGCCTCGCGGCGTCTTCTCCCGCGTGTATCCCGGGTCAAAACCCGGGTTACGCGGCATCGTGCCCTGTGGTGTTCGGACTTTCCTCCCTCGCATCGCCGAGGCGCACGAGAGCGATTCCCCACCCATCCGGAATCAGGCGCGGGGAAGGTAGCGTAGAAGTAGGAAGACGACAAGAGCCGTGGGGCTCAGGCCGTTTCGACGTAGTCGGCCTCTTCAGTGAAGAAGAGGATGCGGCCGCAGTTGGGGCAATTGATGAGGTCCTGATCCTGGCGTGTGGAAACCACGACTTGCACCGGCATCAGCATGTGGCAGCCGCCGCAAATGTTCTCGGTGGTGACGCCGACTACAGGGTCGGGTTTGACCTTGAGCAGCCGCTCGTAAAGTCGCAAAGCCGGGCGGTCCACTGCTTCGGCCAGATCGCCGCGATCGGATTTCAGTTCATCCACCTCGGTCTGAAGCTCTTTCTCGCGATCGTCCATCTTGCCGATCTGAGCGTCGATGTTGTCCTGGATTTCAGCGGCTTCCTTCTTGGCGTTCGCGACGACCACCGCGACATTTTCTGCCTCTTCCATCAAATCCAGCTGCTTGTCCTCCAGTTCGACGATCGCCTTCTTGCAGGTCTCGATCTGGTTGTTCAGCGCCTTGTATTCCTCGTTCTTCTTCGTATCGAGCTGTTGCTGGGAATACTTGTTGATCTGGTCCTTCTTGGCCGAAACCTCGTTCTCCAGATCCTTACGCGCGGACTCGACGTGATTGGACTGAGTCTTGGCGTTTTCGAGAATGGCTTCGCATTTGGACATCTTGTCGCGCATGGCCACGCGCTGCGGCTCAATGGACTCCAGTTCCGTCTTGGTTCTGAAAATCTTCTGGTCGCGATCCTGAAGGACGATGAGTTTTTTTATGACGTCGAGCATGTTGACTTGCGAATTTGGATGTGAAAACCTATCGGGCTAAACTCGGCAAGTCAATCGCCAGTCTGGGAATTCACAAACCGCGATTTTTCCGCTAAAAACACACGGTAGAGACGCGTCCAGCCGGCGTCGAAATCCAACCGAAATCATGAAGCTCGCCCGGAATTTGATATTTGTCGCGCTCGGCCTGCTGGGCTGGGTGGGGGGCGGTTTGGCGGCGGAATCGAGTGGGCGTTCAGCCGATGTTTCTGAGGCGCTGCGCCATGCCCGACTGCTGAATCAGGCCTTCGTCGAAGCCGTGGACAAGGCTTCGCCCGCCGTCGTGGTGTTGGTCGTGGAGCATCGGTCGGAACATACGACGGCCGGTCGTGACCGCGGCCGGCCAGTCCGGGAGTCACGCGGAGCCCCGGAGGATTATCGCGAGTGGTGGCGGCGGCAGCTCGAGCAATCTCCGATAGAGGGGAGCGGTTCCGGCATCGTCATCCGGGAAGACGGATACATCCTCACCAATACCCACGTCGTCAAGGGAGCCGACAAGATTACCGTTCGATTCAAGGATGGGCGGCGTTACCCGGCGACGATCAGAGGGATCGACCCGCAATCGGAAGTCGCAGTCGTCAAGATTGAAGCCAAGGCGCTGGTGACGGCGAAAATCGGAGATTCCTCGAAGACTCGCGTGGGTGAATTCGCGATCGCGATCGGGGCTCCCTTCGAATTGGATTACAGCGCCACCTTTGGCCATATCAGCGCGCTGGGCCGATCTGAGATTTTCAGTCAGGCCGAGATGATCGATCAGAATTTCTTTCAAACCGACGCCAGCATCAACCCGGGCAACAGCGGCGGGCCGCTGATCAATATTGAGGGCGAGGTCATCGGCATCAACACCATCATCCGCGGCATCGGCACGGGCGTCGGCTTCGCCATTCCGAGCAATTTCGCGATGAAAGTGGCGGAACAATTGATCGAAAAGGGGCGCTACGTCCGGTCGTGGATCGGCCTCGAAGTGACCGATTTTGGCGAGTTTCCTAAAATGAGCGATTTCACCGGCGGCGTCAGCGACGGCGTGATCGTGATTGCGGTCGATCCGTTGGGACCTGCCGCCGCTTCGGAGCTTTCCGCCGGCGATATCATCCGCCGGGTCGCCAGCAAGCCGGTGAACACTCGCAACGAAATGGCGAGGGCGGTGCGCGGCCGTTCGGTTGGAGAGGACGTGACGTTTGAGTTCATTCGGCTGAACGCGGAAAGGAAGCCGATTCCGATGAGCGCAAAACTGAAGCCCGGCGAATTTCCAGAACGGATTTTTCGGCGGGCGAGGAGCCGTTGGCCGGGAGGTCAGGCAGAAGCGAATGAGAGCGGTTTGTCCATCATGGACATGACCGAGCAACTGGCGCGAAGCTACCGGCTCCCGCTGGAGACCGGAGTCGTGATCACGGCGCTTCAAAAAGGCCTGGATCCGGAGTTCCTCGGCCCGGGAGACATCGTCACCAAGATTGACGGTCATCGCGTCACCGGGGTTGAAAGTTTTTTGCGCGCCGCCAGGAATGCGGATTTGCGCAAAGGTGTCTTGATACAATATGTCAGCGATCATCCTTTGCGGCAGGATTGGGAACGCATCGAGATCGTCAGCTCCATTGATTGATCCGCGACCCTTATTGCACCGCGCCTTGCGTTATTTCATTTCACAGAAAAACGCCCCGAGAGTTAAACCCAACAGCTGAATTGCAAACATGCCCTTGCCGCTAAAACTGAATCCCGCGCTCGACGTTCTTCCCGTTTACCAACCTGGCCGCCCGATCGAAGAAGTCGCGCGCGAATTGGGCCTCCCCTTCGGCAGCATCGACAAGCTCGCTTCGAACGAGAATCCGCTTGGCCCTTCCCCGATGGCGATGGAGGCGGTGCGGGAGGCGGCTGGGAATATGCATCTTTATCCCGACGGCAATTGCCATTACCTGCGGGGGAAACTGGCCCGGAAACTGGTTGTCGAGCCGGAGAATCTCATCTTCGGCAATGGCTCCAATGAAGTTCTCGAATTGCTTGGGCACGCGCTGTTGCAGCCGGGAGATGAGATCGTCATCGCGCAGTATTGTTTCGTCGTCTATCCCATCGTCGGGCGCTTGTTCGGCGCGGATGTTGTGTCCGTTCCGGCGAAGGATTACGGGCATGACCTGCTGGGGATGTTGAATGCGGTCACGGATCGCACGCGCATTGTTTTTGTGGCGAATCCTAACAATCCCACCGGCACGTTGGCGTCTCGCGAGGATGTTGTCGCGCTGATCAGCGGATTGCCGGAGCACGTGCTGCTCGTGCTGGACGAAGCCTACGTTGAGTACCTGGACGACCCGGTCGAAGTGATGGGGTTGATCCGCAATGGCGACCGGCCGAATCTTTTCGTCACGCGCACGTTTTCAAAGATTTACGGGCTGGCCGGACTGCGGATTGGCTACGGCGTGGGACATCCGGAATTCATCGCGGCGCTAGAGAAGGTGCGTGAACCGTTCAACGTCAATTCGCTCGCGCAGGCGGGCGCGGCGGCGGCATTGGATGACGACGAACATCTGGGGCGAACCCGCGCGGTCAACGCCGCCGGGCTGGAGTATTTTCGCGTCGCGCTGCGCAAGCTGGGAATCAAATACGTTCCTTCAAGTGGCAACTTCATTCTCGCGCGGGTCGGCGATGTCGGTAGCGTGTTTGCCGAACTGCAAAAACGCGGCGTCATTACGCGGCCGGTCGCGGGTTACGGCCTGCCGGAGTGGCTGCGAATCTCAGTCGGAACGCCGGCGCAGAATGAACGATGCATCGCGGCGCTGGGGGAGATTGTGAGACGCGAAGAATAGTCCACTCGAAATCATGACACGGAAGCTGAAACGCGTTGCCTGGGTT
>Ga0302117_10001544_pt1 | contig 11068 bp, 7 predicted proteins | sample AG5_322_MG_FD_203112 | JGI IMG/M metagenome (GOLD analysis project Ga0302117, IMG submission 203112) | Marine microbial communities from Western Arctic Ocean, Canada - AG5_32.2 | ecosystem: Environmental > Aquatic > Marine > Oceanic | place: Canada: Western Arctic Ocean | collected 2017-10-01 | reverse complement strand
GGAGTTATAGATAATTCATCTAGAGTCCGTAAGCCATCATTACTAAGTCTCTTTATTACTGTAGATTCAACAAATTCTTGCACTGCGTCATTCTCTTCAGGTAATTTAGTATCAGAATCCCAAAGATGGAGTGCAAGTGGGTGGCCCCCTAATGATTCAATAATTTTTATGACGGAACTATCGGGTAAATCTTGTGGTAAAATTTTCTTAGCATCATCTAAATGTAATCCATTTATGCGAATATTTTCAAATTCAATTAAATTATCAAATGGACTAGGTGCCCTTACTAGTAACAAAATTGATGCTTGCGTTTTTGAAATTTCTAAAATAAGATTGTTTATTGAATTTATGTGCCTTATGTTTAGTTCCTGTATTTCATCAATAACAAGTAAATTTTTAGATGAATCAACGGCTGCTGAAATTGCTGTTGGTGACGACATACCAGATTGCTTTAACCACATATTTGCAATCGCTGAAACATCTGTATCATTATAGCATGTTGCCCATCGTAAAGTCCAATCTTTTAACATCATAACTTCTGCAATGTTACGTGCCAAACTAGACTTTCCAATACCCGGTAGGCCATTCAAAAGAACATTACGGCCTTGATTTAATAAATTGTAAATATTTGTTATTTCTTCATTTCTGCCATGAACAGTAGTAAGTTTAGGAAGTGGACCAAAAATACGATATTTCTTAATTTGGCTAGGAATTCCTATATCTGAAATAATATTAAGTCCTAATTCTGTAATGTGTATTACTTTACGTCGCCTAGATCCTTGGTCAGAAACTTTAGCATTCCTAGAAGTTACTAATCTTTTATTTTCTAAAGATGTGAGAGGTTTGTGAAGTGCTGACCTAACTACTCCTAATGCTTCTGCAATTCCTGGAAGTGATTGTTCCCTAGGTACATCCCATTTATGATCATAATTATCTCTAAATTTAGACAAATGAGCAAGAATTTTCAATCTAGTCCCGTCCACCATATTACACGGGACATGACTAGGGTTCATGGGTGTTAACTCATGGCGCATCAACAGAACATGCCTATTGACCAACTAAAATTAGACTTTCCCTCTAAGCCTGGAGTTTATCTTTTCCGAAGAGATGATGATCGAGTCATGTATGTTGGGAAGGCAACAAATTTACATTCTAGAGTTCGGTCTTATTTTACAGGGAAAAATGATCGGTTAATGATTCCAAAGCTTATTCAAAATTCAGAAAAGGTTGATTGTATTGTTACTCAAACACCCTCAGAAGCATTAATATTAGAAAGAGAATTAATTCGTAAACATAAACCAAAATATAATTCAAGATTAAAGGATGATAAATCCTATCCATTTATTTCATTAACAAAAGAAGAATATCCAAGAATTATTTATACTCGATTCCCTGCTGTTAATGATCTAAGGTGGGGGCCATTTCCAGATGCAGGTGCTGCAAAAAAAGTAATTCAACTCATAAGAAGGCAGTTTGGAATCAGGGATCAAGACTGCCGCGGAAAAGATGGTTGTTTAGCAAGTCATATTGGATTATGTAGAGGGCCTTGCGTAGATCCGGATGGATATCCAGAAAGGGTGAGGGCGGTAACTAAGGTATTAGACGGAGATGCAGCAATATTAATTAAAACCTTACAAACTGAAATGGACATAGCTTCTAAGAATTTAAGATATGAAAAAGCTGCCGTAACTAGAGATATGATTAGGACAATACAGATCACAATATCGCAACAGATAATTCATAGCAGATTCTATCAGGATTGTGATGCTGTAGGTTTTGCATTTAGAGGAGATTCAGCATCAGTAACAATATTACATGCCAAAGATGGAGTAATTCAGGGTCAAGTCAATTATCCATTGATTCATAGAGGAGAAGTTGCAGAATCTGTCGCATGCGTGTTAGCCGAACATTATGCAAGTAGACGGCCTCCTAAGACATTACTAATCCCTTACAAGTTAGGAAAGCCATTAGAAAATTGGTTATCTGAAAGGAGAGTTAATCCGTTAGAAATAAGAATTCCAAAACGTGGAGAATTATTTAAATTAAGAAAAATGGCAGATAAGAATGCAGAAATACATGTCGTAAGGCATCAAAATAATCGAACTGGTAATCTGGAACAAAATGCTGCAAATGAATGTGCAAAGTTACTTGGCATTGATTCAATAAATCATATTGTATGCTTTGATATGTCTCAAATGCTAGGTGAAGAACGAGTTGGTGCTTCAATAGTTTTCAGAAATGGTAGGCCTTCCAGAAAAGAATACAGGACATATAGAGTAAAAAAAGATGTTTTTGATGATCTGAGAATGATGTCAGAGGTCGTAGAACGCTGGATTAAAAGACAAGACGAGTGGCCGGATTTACTACTATTAGATGGAGGTAAAACTCACTTATCCGTAATTCTAGAAGTTTTACAAAAAAATGAGGTAAAAAATATGTTTCTGCTTGCTGCATTAGCAAAAAAGGAAGAGACTTTGTATAGGCCGAATAATGATCCGATAATATTGACACGTAGTGGCAGAGTCTTAGTTCATGCAAGAGATGAGGCACATAGATTTGTGAACAAATATCATAGAAAACGTAGAGGTAAAAAATCAATGTTAGATCCTTTGGAAGAAATCGAAGGATTGGGGGCAAAAAAAATACAGTCATTACTTAGACATTTCGGAGGAAGGCACGGGATAAATCATGCCGGCATCGAGGATTTAATGGCAGTACCAGGAATAGGTAAATCCATGGCTAAAATAATTTATGACCATCTTAATGAGTGATTCTATGCCCAAAGATAAACCACATGATACATTAAATTTTATGATATCAGAATACCTACTTTCAAATGGAATTGATGGAGAAAAAATTGATGATTTTATAATAGATATCCCAAAAAAATGGGAAAAATTCTCAGATGTAATACTTCTTCCGAATTCATCATTTGAGGAAAAAAAATGGGATAACCACAGGACCGAGTTATGGAATATTATTGTGCAAGCCCTGGGGGCAAAAAAGTTAGGAATAATGGGTGAAATTAAAGGTGAAAAGAGGGAAAGCACAGTTAAAATGCTACTTGGAGAGGATGATTGGGTAATTCGAAGAGAAAACGGAATTAAATATGGATATAGATTTACTAAATGTATGTTTTCATCTGGGAATATAAATGAAAGGATGAGGATGGGAGGTGTTGGAAAGCTTGACGAAGTTGTTGTAGACCTATATGCTGGAATAGGATACTATTCTTTACCTATCTTAGTTTTTTCTAAAATTAAACATTTACATTCATTTGAGTGGAATCCGGAGTCAGTAAGAGCTCTGGAAATAAATTTACAATCTAATGGGGTAACAAACCGATGTTCTATTCATTTGGGAGACAATAAAATTACGACAAATAAATTCAATAATATTGCAGACAGGGTTATTTTAGGATTATTGCCATCTGCTAAAGAAGGTTATATTCCTGCCCTAAATGTATTAAAAGATTCTGGAGTTTTACATATTCATGGCATTGCACAATCAAAAAATCATGATGAATGGATAAAGAAAACATTGACTGAGATAAATTTAATTAGACCGCAAGCAACGATATCTGAAATTAGTAGATTTAAAATCAAAAGTTATGCACCTCATTGGGACCACATTGTACTTGATGTTAAAGTAGAGTGATGCCTTTAATTTAGATGCATCGTCCTATTGCAGATATGGCAGAAGACTGGTTAACCCAATCTGCTATTGGATATAATAAACACTCACTTGAAAATAAGGACGGTTATAGTGCAATAATATTAATGCCTTTAGATACTTTGAGAATAATAATTGATTGGACATTTAAATCTCTTCCAGATGAGATACTTATTGGCATTGATCCTGATATATCTATTAAAAATCCCAAAAAGGTTGAAGATGAATATCTAGGACTTAATTTTCAAAATGATTTATTTGCTGGACAGGGGTACATACTTGGAAAACCCCATTTAGTTAACAGAGGTGATTCTTTTTCTGTTCACCATGTCCCTGAAGAATGGAATGATGGTTTGTTTACAAATGAAAGAGGAGCAAGGGGAAGTAGATTTACTCATTGGCTACATACTCACCCAAACGCACCTGCAATACCTAGTATTGCTGATGCTGATGCTGCACAGTGGACTGAGGGGTGTGACATAATATTAGGAATTAAATATACTCCAGAGGGTATTTTACCATGGTTTGATGATGTAAATGGAATTAGGAGACAATTAAATCCAGATGAAATAGATGAAAATAAAAATAGAAGTGGAAAATATATTGGAATAGTTAAAACAGGACATAAGATACATGATTTAGAATTAATATCTTTTCATAAAAGAGGTTTCGGGATCAATATAATTCTAACGGACCAAGATGGTTATCCAATATGATTGGAATTTTGGAAATCGGAAGTAGCAAACAAGCTCCTCACGGTTAATTAAGTGTAAAAAGTACACTAACTTTAAATGGTAAAGCACACATGGGTTACTGAGAGACATGGAAATATTAACCATCTTCAATTGCCCTGCTTGTAAATCGCCTTTGTTATATCAGGAATACATAACCAGAGAATTAAGAAGTACTACCTGTATGACTTGTGGAATTGTATCATTAACCTTAAATTGAAAAAGAGATTACATTTTGTAAACACCATTTTTACATACGCGCCTTCATATAGGTCGTTTGGAGGCAAACGGTCATGGATGCTAACACATGTTTGCTCGTTTCAGACCCAAAGAGAAGGATGCGAGTGCTGAAGAAATATGGCCAATGATTTTTTTTCTTTATACGAAAGATTCATTTCCTAATCTCTCAAAGTAATGCCATGTCTAGTAAGCCAATGGCGCTTGTAGTTATTCTTCTACTCAGCACAACAATAGGCCTAAGTACGACAGATTATGCTTCAGCAGAGACGGATTCAGATTCTGAAACAACTGATTCCCCCACACAAATAGTAGGAGATTGTGATCCCGAAATAGAACGTCCTTTGGAAGTAGAGCAAGCATCTTACTTACCACCGGGAAAACATCAGACAGAGCCTTCAGTAGTATTCATTGATGAGACTTTTACAATCACTTACCATTCACAATCTGGAGAGGGGCCATGGGGCCATTCACAACCTAAGATTCACAATGGCTGGTTTCAAATCGGTAACCAAAGCGGCGAGATAGAACTCTATGATGATGGAACTCACGGAGATGCTGTTTCAGGAGACGATGTATGGACGAGAGCATGCATCCATTGGCCTCAAAACTCCCTTAGTGCCGGAGAAACTTTCACAGAGAGAGCGGGAATTATTGGACTGGATTCAACTCTGAGAGGAACTGTCACATCTCAAGCAGTATCGGATACCATTAGAACCACAGAAGGTGGTTATTTCATCAATATTGGAGAATCCTATGGAGAGAGGTGGACTGATTCTTGGGAGCTTACGAGTCCATCTCTTTGCACCGCATGTTACGATGCTTGGAATGTTTCTGGACATGTTTTTGACTTTATTGCGATAAATAGTAGAGATTCTGTAGGGGGAGCAGGTTACATCCGAAATCATGATCCTGTTGGTAATATAGGGATGAATCCGCCGTGCTTGTACAACTCTCATTGTTACACGGTAATTGATGGCCTGGAACATCCTGAGTTTCGAGGTGTACTGAGTATGATGTACGTCAATAATGGGGGCTTAACTCATGAGTTGGGGCACGGACTCCTAGGACTTGACTCAGGAGAATTCCCCGAACAGGGAGTGGGTGCTTGGAATAGCGGCGACGGAATGCATCTCGACAGTGACACGACGGTGAGAGGCGACCTTTCAGGGCCATTCTGGGACCCCAATAGAGGATGGCCATATGCAGTACAAATAGAAGATGAGAATGGTGAACGTACTGAAGTCCGACTAATCCATGATAACGGCTCTTTCAGAATTATTCCTGACAACCGAGAGCGTTTTGAATGGTCAGATATCTTCCTTTATATGGCTGGCTTCCTCTCTTCAGAAAACGCAACTGAAGTCAATTACAAATTAGTCAATGAGACGATTGAGTCCTGTACTGAAGAGGAATATGCTCTCTTTTGTATCGAGACAAACGTTACTGCAGAACGAATCATTGAGTTTGATACTCAAGATTTCATCGACATGTACGGAGAGAGGAGGCCTTCTCATGAGGGTGATGAAAGTCAAATCAACCTAGGAGTTCTCCACATCAGCGATAGGAATCATACAGAAGCCGAAATGATATGGTTCACGGAGATGTATGTGGAATGGGCTCATTCTAATGAGTCTGTGCCGAGTAACTGGAATTTCACGGACACTGATCCATGGCCTGTTGTAACGAGAGGGCTCAGCTCGGTTACAATCGATCCTGCATTGATGACAGAGAGGCCATTAGCCAACACCACCTTGTTATCATCAAATGGGGCACCTAATCCTTGGGCTGAACCGGATAATTGTAAACAACAAGTTAAGGTAGATAATCCAGAAAATCTGACATCTACCAAAGTTTGTGCAATATATGTTAACAAGGTTTACGCAATTGATGCAATGCGTTTCGTTTACAGTGATGGGTCATATATTGACACAGGAGGGTCAATTGGAGATAGTAGGGCACATGTTCAATGGATATTGCCAGAAAATCATAGTATCATACAAGTAGAATACAGTATCCATGATCGTCTTTCTTGGAGTCCATATGATGCAGTAGATGGAATAATTAGCTCAATAACAGTACATATCCAAGGTAAGAATAATACTACTTCTATGAAAAATTTTGAGACTTTTACTTTCGATTTTTGGGAACCTGAACATACTTATGAGAATGAATCAGTCATTGAAACAGGTTCTTTCTCAGAGATTGGTCGGTTAATCTACTATGTTCAGTTTGAAAAAGAAGATTGTTGGAGTTGTAATTCTGTGACAGATGTTTTTTATCATACTTTAGATGAAGATGGCGACGGAGTTAACGATATTGATGAAGTGTTGGGATGTACTGATTCTACTGCAAATAACTACAATTCTCTAGCTACTGATGAGGATGGGTTGTGTGATTATGACCTTGATAATGATGGAGTTAACGATATTGATGAAGTGTTGGGATGTACTGATTCTACTGCAAATAACTACAATTATCTAGCTACTGATGAGGATGGGTTGTGTGATTATGATGTAGACAACGACGGAGTGAGTGATTCAGATGAAGTGCCTGGATGTACTGATTCTACTGCAAATAACTACAATTCTCTAGCTACTGATGAGGATGGGTTGTGTGATTATGAAGAGTCATTTGAATCCAAGGAAGTATTACCTGGTTTCGGCACTCTGATGACAACGTCTATGCTACTTTTGGCCTCAATGGTACGAAGTAGATACTTGGATGTAGATACGTCGCATCCTAAGGATAAAAAGCCATAAAATATTAGTAAAAAATACTAAAATTATTTTGAATCAAATACATGTTTTCTATAGTGATCTAATTCCTCAATACTACCCCTAACATCATCCATTGCTCTATGTCCTGAGCGTTTACTGAATCTTGGAGAATTAGGATACCATCTTCTGATTACTTCTTTGATTGAAGTTACATCTACGCTTCTGTAATGGAAGAAATTATGTAATTCAGGCATATATTTCCTTAGAAAACGACGATCTTGCCCTATTGTATTACCACATAGAGGGGGGACTCCTTCAAGGCAATGAAGCCTTAGAAATTCTATCGTTTGCTCTTCTGCTTCTTTCATAGAAACTCCATTATTACGCACTCTCTTAATTAGACCGTTTTCCGTATGATGTGTTTGATTCCATTCATCCATTTTATCAAGTTCTTCTTCTGGTTGAGAAATTGCTAAACTAGGACCTTCTGCAACAATATCAAGATTACCTTCAGTAACAATTGTTGCAATTTCAATAATAGTATTTTCTCCTGGATCTAGACCTGTCATCTCTAAATCTAACCATACTAAACGCTCTTCGGCCATATTTATCCGGCCTGTCCTTTGCTTCTTATGTATTCTCATCATAGTAGGGGATGATAGCCATTAGTACCTGCGTGGGGCTGTGTCAGAGGTAGGTTATCTTGAGCTTCTAAGGGACAATAGTCCGTTCCGCCGACTATTCTTAGCAAATATAATTTCATATATAGGAGATTGGTTTACTGTAATCGCACTTTTCATATTAGCTGGAGAAGCTACAGATAACTCTCCTATTGCAATTGCAGGAGTTTTGGTAACAAGAAGTTTTGGGATGGCTTTATGCGACCCTTTTGGAGGAATGTTGGCCGATAGGTACTCACGAAAAGGGCTAATGATGTTGTCTAATTTTTTAGCACTTCTTGCATTAACCTCAGTTGTTGCATTTGATTTATTAGATAGTTTAATTTCATATTATCTTCTTGCTCTGGTTATGGTTTTTGCTAAATCTTTGTTTGATCCTGCTGAATATGCATACTTACCGAATATTTGTAAAAAAAATGAGTTGATCTCTGCTAATGCATTGGGATCTGGAGGTTGGTCTATTGCTTTAGGAATAGGAGCAGGAATAGGTGGATTCACAATTTCAGAATTTGGAATTACTACTGCGCTTTGGATTGATTGCTTGACCTTCTTATTTTCCATACTGTTGATATCAACTTTGCCCGCTGGAGGGCCAGATAATTTAGATAAAGGTAAACTAACTCCTAAATTAGCAATCAATGAAATACTAGATGGGTGGAAATATATTCAAAATAATCCTCCTGTTAAGAGAGTAGTATTTGCAAAAGGAATGTGGGCTGCTGGAGGAGGAGCTCAAGTTTTCTTACTAATTCTAATTGGCATGGAAACTAATTTTGGAGAATTAGCAGCAGGCATAGGGTTGCTTTTCATGGTGAGAGGATTTGGCTCTGGTTTTGGACCAGTTATTGCTAAACCTTTAATGAAAAATAAGAGTGTACTACCCTACTTATTAGGTGCTTCAGTTGGATTAAGTGGCATGTTTTATGTCGTAGTTTCTCAAGTTGAGTGGACAAATATGCTTCTTATTCTTATTTTCTGTTCACATGCTAGTTCAGGAGTAAATTGGGTATATTCTACAACAATGTTACAAGCCCGTTCAGATGATGAATGGAGAGGAAGAGTGGCGGGAACTGATTTTTTAGTAATTACTTTCATGATGGGGTCATCAGCACTTGGTGCTGCGTTAATACTAGAAAATAACATACTTGAATTGCGAGAAGTCATAGCGATTACTGGAATTATACAGATAGCCATAGGAATATGTTGGACAATATTCATATCCCCGAGTGAGAAAAGGGATTTAATGTTGAATTAGTTGTTGAAGGCCAACTAAAACCAATAACGGGAATAATGAAAATAAAGTCGTCCTAATTAGTGATTTAGTAGAAGCTTTTGCCCTTTCCGTGACTTTAGTTTGTATATCTTCATCTATTTTATCCACTACTTCCACTGCTTGAGATTTTACTTGATCGAGTGCTAAGTCTAATGCATCAGCACCAACATCTAAAACTTGAGATATTGCATTTAAAATAAAATTTGGTTCAACAAGTCTTTGCCAAGGCCTAGGTATCTCCACATTAGACACTCCTTGAAGAATTTCTCTTCCAGTAACAGCAGTATCAACAACCCTTCGTGTTGTCTCTAAATTATATTTAGACAATGCCTTAATATCAATTCTTGATCTACTGATTTTTCCAAAATCAACAAAAACCCATGCTAAGCCAGCCAGCAATAATAGGAATAGGCCAATGTCAGGAGTATCTGCCCAACTGTTCCAACCAATTGGGCCAATGAAGTATCTAGCCACTAATGCAATGATAGCCGGGAGTATGAATGATAATATTTCATTAATTACTATAAGCCAAAACCCACGAATTGGTAGTCTCTTTATTTTTTCAAGAAACCATTTAATGTGTCTTGTTCTTTCACCAGGGGGCGCGTAAGTATTAATCAAGTCTAATAAAGGAGGGGCAACAAATATTAATCTAATAATAAATGGAATTATTAGTATGAGGATGTATGCATCCCAAGGAGACATCGGAGGGATATTCGGCATCACCGATGCATGATCCATATAACCTTAGGAAGGGGCAATGGCAATGAATCTCTCTGTCAAGTTGATTCAGTAATTATAATAATTCCACGCGAACAAACGTTTCTGAATAGGCTCTTTGGGCTTCATGATGATTCATTTAATTCTTTAATATTATAAAATATTTATATTTTTTTATTTATTATTTTTGGCTGGCCTAATACGAATAAATATGATTAATGAGCGGCCTAAAAATTAAAATTGTTAGTCATGTGCCTTTCTTGTTCTAAATACAATGATGCCTGTAGCTAATGCTGCCATCATCAAAGTGATTTCAAAGCCTGATGGTCCAGACTTTGCTGCTTCAATGGCGGCATTATGTTTTTCTGAATCTAAGGGGTAGTCATCTTTAGAATCTGGAAATCCATCATCATCTGTATCTGAATCCAAGGGATCGGTCCCTAGTATATATTCGTCTAGGTCCGATATCATGTCATTATCATCATCTGTATCTGCGTTATTTCCAATGTTGTCTAAATCTGTATCTGTATCTTCACTGAAATCTAATGGGAATGCGTCATCACTGTCTAGAGTTAGGTCCCCATCGTCATCTTCATCCAGTAAGTCACAAATTTTATCGGCATCCGTATCTAATGGTATATCATTATAATCCAAAGAATTAGTGCCACAATCTAACTCATTTTCATCCATCCATAAGTCTCCATCGTCATCTTCATCCACAACATCGCATTCTCCGTCTTCATCCGTATCCAAGGGAACTGAAGCAACATCAGCTGGGTTGGTTAAACATTCTACTTCTAAATAGTCACTCCAACCATCTCCATCATCATCTAGGTCTTCATTATCTCCAACGCCATCTCCATCAAGGTCATATTTTTCGTTAATATCAAGTGGGAACTTATCCTCTGTATCTATGGCGCCATCTCCATCATCATCTTCATCCATAACATCGCATTCTCCGTCTTCGTTTGTATCTAAGGGGACTGAGGATAAATCATCTGGATTGGTTAAGCATTCAACTTCTAAATAGTCACT
>Ga0302117_10001538_pt1 | contig 11088 bp, 10 predicted proteins | sample AG5_322_MG_FD_203112 | JGI IMG/M metagenome (GOLD analysis project Ga0302117, IMG submission 203112) | Marine microbial communities from Western Arctic Ocean, Canada - AG5_32.2 | ecosystem: Environmental > Aquatic > Marine > Oceanic | place: Canada: Western Arctic Ocean | collected 2017-10-01 | reverse complement strand
GCCATAGATTGCGGAGACTGTAGCGACCACCACTACATCACTTCTCTCGAGTAGCGCCTTGGTCGCGGAGAGCCTCATCTGCTCAATATGGTCGTTAATCGAAGAATCTTTCTCTATATAGACATCCGACGAGGGAACATAGGCCTCTGGCTGATAGTAGTCGTAATAGGATACGAAGTACTCGACCGCATTTTTGGGGAAAAACTCTTTAAACTCACCGTAGAGCTGCGCCGCAAGCGTCTTGTTAGGGGCCATAACCAACGTTGGCCGCTGCATGTGTTCGATGACATTGGCCACAGTAAAAGTTTTGCCAGATCCGGTGACTCCGAGCAGGGTTTGCGCATGCAGGCCGTCTTCCAGCCCCTCGATTAGGCCGGCTATGGCTTGAGGTTGATGGCCTGCAGGTTTGAAATTTGAGTGAAGCTTAAACTGGCTTGCCATTGGAAGTTTCCGACTAAAGCTAAACCCGTAAGAATACAACAGCCTCTGAGATTAAGACAGAAGAGCACTTCGCTGTTCGTGAGTATTGACCAATAGCGCTTTTCTCATTAGTATACGCGCGATTCGTAGCTATACTCGACTCAGCACAGATAGCGCGAACACAGATGATGCCCAATAGCTCAATGGTAGAGTAGGTGACTGTTAATCACTTGGTTCCAAGTTCGAGTCTTGGTTGGGCAGCCAAACAAAAACCCGTGTAGCCCAACAGCTACGCGGGTTTTCGCTTTCTGAGCCCTATTCTTTTTTCGGGCATTCCTTTTCCATGCCCTTTTATTTCCGCTCTTCTATCCCATGTAGGCGATTGACAAGTGGTAGATAGCTGCCAACTTGCTGGTCTAAAAAATATTTCATATATAGAAGAAAAGAAACTATGGTCGTCACTTTGATATAAACCCCACGCCGATAAGACACTATCAGCCCCTTTACAGCGACTACAATTCACCTGTGGTTAAGCCTGGGCGAATTAATGTATAGTTAGCGGCTCAGAAATTCAGGCATATCCGCTACATTGGAGGCACCTTATGCGAAAAACTTTACTATCACTACTTCTTATCATCCCTCTGATGATGAGTTCACTTTCCATGGCTCAGGACAACCCGATCGTTATCATAGAGACCAACAAAGGGACAATCACGATAGAACTTTGGGCGGACAAGGCCCCAGCCTCTGTCGAGAATTTTTTACGCTATACCGACAATAACTTCTTCGATGGCATGATCTTTCATCGCGTTATACCAGGCTTCATGATTCAAGGTGGTGGCTTTAGTCCCGACATGGTGCAGAAGTCTACCTATGACGCTATTAAGAACGAGGCTTCAGCCTCTGTGCCGAATGATCGTGGCACGCTAGCGATGGCCAGAACGAATATTGTCGATAGCGCTACCGCCCAATTCTTTGTCAACCTCGTTGACAATGACAATTTGAATCACACAAATGAGACATCTCGCGGTTTCGGCTATGCGGTATTCGGCGAAGTAACCGAGGGAATGGACGTAGTTGATGCTATTGCAAAAGTAGAGACGGGCACAGTTAAAGGCTATCAAAATGTACCAACTGATCCGGTAATTATCACCTCAGCAAAACGCCAGTAGCCTTTTCTGGCGCTTACAAAAAAGTCCGAATTCAAACCTTATGCTAAAGGCTTGAATTCGGACTTTTTTGCACCTAACTACCTAACGCTGCCTCAGTTAATCATCGAAGTCGTTTAGTCTTTAAACAGAGGTCTGACTTTTGGGCTCTGGTTATGAGTCTGTAACGATTTCTCCTCTCGATCTTCCCATTGCGGATCGCTGACTTTATCTTTTGGCTCGAATCCAACTACCGCTTTCATGAGTAGCTTGCGTATTTCTTTAAGGTCAATCTGCTTGCAAGCAAGCTCTAGCTTACTCAGCAAAATTTCCAATTCGCCCCAAGATAAGGTCTCTTCTTTTGCGCGCATAATTTTGGGGTGCCCGGTGCCAGTAACCGACTCACCAATCAATAACTCTTCATAGAGCTTCTCACCTGGTCGTAGACCGGTGTATTCGATGCCTATGTCACCTCTGTAGGAGTTTTCATCTTTTACCTCAAAACCCATCAGGTGAACCATCTTCTTCGCCAAGTCGATAATCTTTATCGGTTCGTGCATATCGAGAACAAACACATCCCCGCCAGTCGCCATCGAGCCGGCCTGAATCACAAGCTGCGCCGCCTCTTGGACCGTCATGAAATATCGAGTTACTTCTGGATGCGTAACTGTTACCGGCCCGCCCATGCCGATTTGTCGACGAAACAACGGCACTACAGAACCTGAAGACCCTAGTACGTTACCGAAGCGCACCATACTGAATTTTGTGCCACTATCGCGCGCTGCCAACGCTTGCAGCACTTGCTCTGCAAATCGCTTGGTAGCTCCCATAAAATTCGTCGGCCGCACAGCTTTATCTGTTGAAATAAGAACAAAGTTTTTAACCTTGAACTTTTCGGCCGCCTGCGCTGAGACAAGGGTGCCAAATATATTATTCTGCACGCCCTCCACAACATTTTTCTCAACCATCGGCACTTGTTTGTAGGCCGCTACGTGATAAACGGTATCGACCTTGAAGCTCCTGATCGCGTTTTCCATCTGCAGTCTATTCCCGACCGAGCCTAGCAAGGAGACAATCTCGATATTGTCTCCACCTTCGATGCTCTGCAGCTTCTCTATGAGTTCCGCTTCTAATTTGTAGAGGCCAAATTCGAAAGTATCTAATAGAATTAACCGCGACGGATTGATTGCTATGATCTGACGACATAACTCCGAACCAATTGAACCACCTGCTCCGGTTACCATAACCGATTGACCCGTAATACAGGCTCCCAATAATTCCGGGTTGGGAGGAACGATATCGCGCCCTAGGAGATCCTCGATATCGATGTCTCGAATCTCATCGACACCCATCTTCCCGGAAACCATATCAAACAAATCCGGCACCGTTTTCACATGTACCGGATGGTGTTCCAACCGATTCAAGATTTCTTTTCTCTCGCCATGGGTTGCAGAAGGAATTGCTAAAAATATCTGACGGACCGAGAAACTCTCAATGAGTTCATACAAAGAGTTAGGGCTATAGACACGGATGCCGTGCACCGTATTACCGATCATATTGCGACTGTCATCGACGAATGCGACCGGTAGATATTGATCACCATTTTGAAGCGCGACGAGAAGTTGCATGCCTGAACTACCAGCGCCGTAAATAATTACGGGCTCTTTGGGTCTGAAGTTTTGAATGAGGCTTTGCAACAAAACTTTGGCAAAAAATCTGGTGCCGCCGATTAGCAACAAGGCAATCATCCAGAAGATTGGCAAGATCGATAGATCTGAAGATTCCGGATTTTTTGCGAAAAAATAGGCAGCAGCAAGCAGGCAACTCGCTACCGTAACTCCCTGCAATATCAGAAACCCACTCTGCAAACCCATATACAGGACCAGCGCCCTGTAAAGGCCAATGCGGATGAAGACCAGAATGCTGACCGTCGTTGCTAGAGAAAGATAAAAATAGAATCGCTGATCTTGATCGAAGAAGTCCTTCCCAAGCAATACAAAAGAGAACACCAGCGCTAGTACTATCATAAGCGCATCGGCGATCATTATTAGGATCTGCTTCACAGAGCGTGATAATGGAATCGTATACGGATTCATGGCGTACCCTCTTTATCCTTCAATCAACTAATCATTTACCTGGTGGGTTGCTGAGTATTTTTCGTCTAGAATGAGAAATTCTCACGCCCCGCACCAAAGCGCTTCGCTAGTAACAACAACGGTATCAGGCCTATTACCGTTATGGCCAGCCCCATTTTAGGGTATTGCATAGACAGCCAAGCCAGTGGCCCGAGCCAAAAAAGATTTATCAATACAATGGCTATCGTCACTTTCGCGTGACTCTTGTAGTGCCTCGCTGCATTTTGATAGGCATGAGAGGCATGTCCTTCGTGCCAGCGCTGTTTACTCCTATAGCGAACTAACAAGGTTAGAGTCGCGTCTACAATAAATACGCCCAATAGTAAGACCCAAGTCCATACAACCATACTGCCATGGTGCAGTGACAATAGCGCCATCACCCCTAAGGTAAATCCAATAAAGCTGCTGCCCACATCTCCCATAAATATTTTGGCTGGCGCCCAGTTCCAAAGCAAGAACCCTCCTGCGGCAGCAGCAAAACTCGCGGATAACAGAGTCAAAACAGAATCACTGTTTATAACAATTATTAATGACACTACGTTTACAACGATCAATTCTGTTGCTGCGATACCATCTATCCCGTCCATAAAATTGTAAAGATTTAGCAACCAAACCAGTGCAAATATCGCCAATACATTCAGCAAGATCGATTCTGAAAAGACGAAGAGACCAAAATCTATGGCCGGCACATCTCCCAGACAATAGACTACGAAGGCTGAGGCTAGGAACTGAGCCGGAATGCGCCAACGCACATCCAACTGCTTAATATCGTCCACGATACCGATACCCGCGATTAAAATGCCGGCCATTAAGGCCGCAAACTCATTTGCAGGGATTTGGTCAGTAAAATAGCAGTAGGCAATAACCAAGAGAATCAAAGCTACTATCGAGACCCCTCCTCCGACTGGAACAGGCGTCGAATGAGCGCTTCTGGAGACAGGAACAGCTATAAGCCGGATTCCTTGAGCTGCCCAGCGAAATAGACCTGTTAGGATTGCAGAACCGAGAAACAGTAGGCTACATAACAGCAATAACGACATCAAATTCAAGCCTGTCGGCAATCAGTGTGGAGCCTCTATTATAACGAGCCTCAAGAAATATTCAGTAATAAAATCATGAGCTTTCAAAACCTAGTGAAAGTGCCCTATCGAGCATAACGACTACTTATTGAAGATTATTATGCGCTGCCTATTCTTCTCAACGGTCGCCACTTCTATGCCTTTTACATCTGCCAGCTCTTCCATTGAATGAAAGCTGCCAAACATTTCACGGTAGGCGATAATTTCTTGCGCCTAATTCAGGCCAACACCATCTAACGCTGCAGCTATTGCCGCTGCTTCGGCGCTATTAATATACAACATTTGAATTTGCTGCGTGCTATCGGGCTGGGACTCAAACGCTAGGCCAACTGTTGAGAATACCCGCAGGACAGCGACCATAGTCAATCTAGGAATGGCTAGTCTATTCATAGCAATGTCCTTATCGCTAAAATTAACAAAAAAAAAGTAAAGATAGTTAAGTAAAAACAGCTTTGGCTGCTTTTTATAGCTTAGTAAAGAAATTAGCTAACGCTAGCTATGGCGGAATTAAATTCTAATAGAGCTTCGTTTGGTGAATCCGCTTGAGTAATGGGTCTTCCAACAACAAGATAGTTACTTCCACTGCGCACGGCATCTGCAGGACCGAGCACACGCTTCTGATCACCGGCAGCATCAGTTGCACGACGTATACCGGGCGTTACAAGGAAAAATTCCTCGGGTAGCTGTGCCCTTAGCAGACGCGTTTCTGCGGCAGAACAGACAACGCCATCTAGACCTGCATCGCGAGTAAGCAATGCCAGTTTGCTCACCTGCTCTTCTGGACTAGAGTCGATACCTATCTGGTTTAGATCAAGCTGAACTAAGCTAGTTAGTACGGTAACCGCGATTAGCTTTGGTCGCTGGCTTCCAAATTCGAGCAAGGCTTCTCTCGCCGCTTCCATCATAGCTTGGCCGCCAGAAGCATGAACATTCAGCATCCAGACTCCCATGTTTCCGGCTACATTCACCGCCTTTGCCACAGTATTCGGAATATCATGGAACTTCAAATCGAGAAATACTTCGAAGCCTCTGTTCTGTATTTGCTTAAGCAAGTCGGGACCACAGGCCGTATACAATTCCTTACCGACCTTAAGGCGGCAAAGCTTGGGATCTAGGCTATCAACTAGGTTGAGAGCAATCTTGGCCCCATTAAAATCTAGAGCCACTATTATTCTTTTTTCCACAGGCACTCCGATACTACTTACAGTTTTAAAATTATAGTCAGAAACTAACTATTTAGAAGCACTACTTGCCTGCCGAGCCTACAGATCATTAATGGGACTAATCTTGTCCCACTGTTTACAACTGGGACACATCCAAAAAAAGTTCTTAGTCTCAAAACCGCAGTGATGACAGCGGTACTCCGAACTTCCCTGAGCCTGTGCTTTCACTAGATTCAGCAATGCTTCTAGACTACTAGCAACATTCTCACCGACTTCTTCCAATTGCAATCCTAGGAGCTCAATCAAGGCAGTGGAAGATGGCGAATGTTGGAGATGCTCCCTGAGCAGGCTAATAGCGTCAACGTTTCCCGAGCTTGCGCTAGTTATCTTGACGAGCATTAGCGCCGCTTCGGTGCTTGAGTCTTCTAGCACCATTGTCCTAAGCAGTTTTTCAAAGTCAGCTCTTGACCCGAGATTCTCATGACAAGACGCCAATGGCTCAAGTAATAGCGATATGAATTGTGGCTTTGCCGCTCGCACGCGCAGCAACTCCTTTATGGCCGCCTTAATTTTTCCTTCACGTTGTTCGATATCCGCTAGTAAGAGCATTGCCCGAATACTCTTGCGCTCGAATGTAAATGCGCGTTTTATTTGCAATCTAGCTCGACCGTCTTGATTATTATGAAGGTGCTGCTGCGCGATTTCGCAGCAGTAGTGAGCAGCTCCACCTAGCAATGCGAGGTCTTTTTTAAACTGCGTATTTTTTAGCAATGCAGATGAACAGGCTATTGCATTTTCCCATTCCTTCTCTGTCTGGTAGATCGTGATCAGCTGTCGAAGTGCATCCCATTTGGCTTCTCCACCATCGTCCAGCACCTCTTTTAAGAGGCGCTCGGCCCTATCGAGCAATCCAGCTGCAATATAATTGAGTGCTAGCTGCAATCGAACCGAATTGGAAAAACCGCGCTCTAGATTGGGTCTGGCGAGCAACGCTTGATGCACATTAATGGCCTTATCTACCTTCCCTCTCCTTCTTAGAAGAGCGCCAAGCGCTAAGTGCGTTTCGATAGTTTCGCTATTTATTTCCAAAGCTTTGATAAAGGTATCTATCGCTTCATCAGGCTCGTCGTTGAGCAGATAATTTAGTCCTACGAAGTAGTTTTGAAACAAGTCCGAGCTTGAAGCTTTTGTGTGAGTAGATTTTGAAGAGCCGAATCTACCTAATAGCCACCCTGCGATGATGGCTGTAAGTAAGAGCAAGTAGAACGTAAAACTTTCCATAATAATCCGATCGCTACTTCTTGGTATCGCGTAGCGAAAATGAGCGAAGATTCGAGATTTCCTCTTCCGCCTCAAGGAGCGCTTTCGCTAATCTGCGGATTTCTACTCGCGACTTTAAATTCCTAAACAGACCTAACCCAAGGAGCAGTCCCAATAATCCACCAAATACAAACCCGCCTATTATCCAGACCGACACCGGCAGGGGCTGGATCTGCCAATCCCCGATACCTATGGTTACGGGGATTGAATTGTAATAAGTAAATGTGACACTAACTGCGAACACGAGCAGCAGGAAAAAACCGGAAAGCAATTGAGTAAGCTGGCGCATCGGAGAAATCATCCAGGCTTGAAGCTTTGTATTGAGCTCGAAATAGTATCGAATTCGTAGTAATGACTAGGTTTCGTCTAGTACAAACAAAAACGGCATAACCTCAATGGCTATGCCGCGTAAAATGCAAAAGCCAAGGGTTTGTATCTAACTGTACTGTTCTGTCAGCATACTGGTATTAACTCGATCGCGCAGTTCCTTGCCTGGCTTGAAATGAGGCACGTACTTCCCGCTCAAAGCTACTGGCGTTCCGGTCTTTGGGTTTCGCCCAATGCGTGGAACGCGGTAGTGCAACGAGAAACTACCAAAACCTCGAATCTCTATTCTTTCGCCTTCAGATAAGACCTGAGACATGTATTCAATAACCGCCTTTACCGCGAGCTCTACGTCTTTCGAAGAAAGTTGCGTTTGCTTGGTAGCTATGCGATCTATGAGTTCAGATTTAGTCATAATTATCCCCTGTCCTAGTACGACCGACGGTTCGTATTACGGTTTTGCTTTCAGGTATCCCAGCCTAACACAAACATCTAGCCAGATTGAATCAGGAAATGACGCAAAGTATTGATAAATCTAGAATGTTCTCCTGCATCGTGATCTAAACAGTGCTGATCACGATGCAGGAGAAAGCAATTATTTCTAGCTTCTATCCATTTCAGCCTTGATCAGATCACCAATAGTGCCCGGCGAAACGTCAGCGACTTCGGTCTTATGGTCTTTAATCGCGCTCTTCTCGTCATCGATCTCAATCGCCTTAACCGAGAGGCTAAGCATACGATTCTTGCGATCAATACTAACGATCTTAACTTCAATCTCGGAACCTTCTGTCAATACAGTACGAGCATCTTCCACTTTATCGCGGCTGATTTCTGAGGTGCGCAACATACCTTCAACCCCCTCTTTCAACGTGATAATCGCAGATTTCGCTTCTACTGTTGTAACGGTGCCCTTCACAATGCTGCCTTTCTCAAATTCGCCAGCGTAGTTCATGAACGGATCGTCTTCTAATTGCTTCACACCCAAGGAGATACGCTCTCGCTCCGGGTCGACAGACAGGATAACAGTCTCGATCTCGTCGCCTTTCTTGAATTCGCGCACAGCTTCTTCGCCAGGCTCATCCCAAGATATATCTGAAAGATGCACCAGACCATCGATGTTTCCATCCAGGCCGATGAAGATTCCAAAGTCAGTAATAGACTTAATGCTGCCGGATATCTTATCGCCCTTCTTAAAGTTTTCAGCAAATCCATCCCAAGGATTCTGGAAGCACTGCTTGATGCCAAGGGAGATTCGACGGCGTTCTTCGTCAATGTCCAAGACCATAACTTCGACTTCATCACCAAGATTAACAACCTTCGAAGGATGAATGTTCTTGTTAGTCCAATCCATTTCAGACACGTGTACTAGACCTTCAACACCCTCTTCCAGCTCGGCGAAACAACCATAGTCTGTAAGATTAGTAACAATGGCCTTAACCTGAGTCTTCTCAGGGTAACGCGCCTTGATAGCAACCCAAGGATCTTCACCCAGTTGCTTAAGTCCAAGAGAGACGCGATTTCGGTCTCTATCGTACTTCAATACTTTAACGTCGATCTCGTCACCAACATTCACGATCTCGTTTGGATGCTTGATACGCTTCCAAGACATATCCGTAATGTGTAGTAGGCCATCAACACCGCCCAGATCAACAAAGGCACCGTAGTCAGTAAGGTTCTTAACGATACCCTTAACGGACATACCTTCTTGTAGCTTCTCGAGAAGAGCATCTCTTTCTTCTGTGCTCACAGACTCAAGAACCGCGCGCCTTGATACCACGACGTTGTTGCGCTTGCGATCAAGCTTAATCAGTCTAAATTCGAGTAACTGTCCTTCCAGGTGCAGCGTATCTCGGACTGGTCGAACATCGACCAAGGATCCTGGTAGGAAGGCTCTTATATTGTTCAAATCAACAGTAAAACCGCCTTTCACCTTACCGTTGATAATACCGGTTACGATGTCATTCTTCTCGTGCGCAGCCTCAAGCTCCATCCAGGATTCAGCACGCTTGGCTTTTTCACGGGATAGTTTAGTAGCACCGGTTCCATCTTCTACAGTCTCAAGCGCAACTTTAACTTCGTTGCCAACTTCTAGAGAGAAGTTGCCTTGCTCGTCGAGGAATTCAATGCGGGGAATAACGCCTTCAGATTTGAGGCCGGCGTGGACTGTTACCCAGTCCGAATCTATTTCTATAACGGTGCCGGTTACGATGGCACCTGGGTTCATGTCTATTTCGGTTAGGGATTGTTCAAATAGTTCTGCAAAATTTTCGTTCATTGATATTTCCAATATTTTCAATAAGTTACAAAACACAGTTAGTGTGAATAGCAACTCGCCGTGTACCAGTTTCACGGGGTGATTAAGTTAAATTCCAAGACTGCCAATTCTGGGGATGCAGCCTAGAAACAATTTACAACACTTTTCTTACTACGTTTTGCCACTATGCCAGGGGTAGTTTTCCAAGACTTGTTTCACTACCTGCTCTATAGTCAAGTCCGTGGTATCTATAACGATAGCATCTTCAGCGGGCTTGAGGGGAGAGACGGTTCGTTCACTGTCGCGTCTGTCTCGCTCTTTTAGGTCTCGCAAAAGGGCGGGAAGAGTAGCATTAATACCCTTACCTATCAACTGCTTGTATCGCCTCTGCGCCCTCGCTTCCAAGCTGGCTGTCAGAAAGATTTTGAGGGTCGCATCAGGGAATACAGTAGTCCCCATGTCCCTGCCGTCTGCAACCAGCCCAGGTGCTTCTCGAAATGCCAGTTGACGCTGGAAAAGTGCCTCTCTTGCCTCCTCAATTACTCCAACTTTGGATGCCATGTCGCTACCCAGGTCGGTCCGAATTGCGAAGCTAACATCTTCTCCATCTACGCAAACACTGCCTTCACCTCTTAATCCGAACTGTATATCTAGGTCTCTAGCAAGATTTGCCACCGCTAGTGAGTCTGTGAGGTCAATACCATGCCGATCACAGGCAATACCCAAAACACGATAGAGCGCGCCGCTATCGAGCAAGGAAAAGCCCAGAGATTCAGCTACACGCGAGGATATTGTTCCCTTGCCGGAGCCCGAAGGCCCATCGATTGCTATAACGGGCGCTTTATTCATCAAAGACTCTTTAGCTAGTTACTTTTGGTAACTTCTGGGCGGATACCTGAATGCCAACTTCTGCCGCGAGTTGTACAAAATTCGGGAATGAGGTGGCAACGTTCGCACAGTTCGCTATATCGATAGGCGACTCTGATCGTAGGCCTGCTACGGTAAAGGCCATGGCGATTCTATGGTCGCCGAAGCTGTCTACAGCCCCACCGCCCATCTGCCCACCAGTAATCTTAATGCCATCGTCGAAAGTTTCCACGACAACGCCGAGCTTCTCCAGTCCCTGCGCCATCGCATCGAGTCGATCGCTCTCTTTCACACGCAACTCCTTCGCTCCGCGCAGTAAGGTTTCTCCTTCAGCACAGGCAGCGGCAACGAATAAGACTGGGAATTCGTCTATCGCGA
>Ga0302117_10001537_pt1 | contig 11090 bp, 12 predicted proteins | sample AG5_322_MG_FD_203112 | JGI IMG/M metagenome (GOLD analysis project Ga0302117, IMG submission 203112) | Marine microbial communities from Western Arctic Ocean, Canada - AG5_32.2 | ecosystem: Environmental > Aquatic > Marine > Oceanic | place: Canada: Western Arctic Ocean | collected 2017-10-01 | reverse complement strand
AAAAGAAGATTTGCTAATCGATGACATTGCCGAACCAGCAATCGATGTACTGCGCATTGCATACCTGACTCAAGATGATTACGAGAATCCGAACGAGAATCCTCAAACCTTGGCAACTTACCTTGGTGAAAAACTTGGGATGGAGGTTGAACTGTACCAAGTTACCAGCGATGGAATGGCAATCGAAGCCCTCCGCTTCGGCCATGCAGATGTTGCATTTATGGATGGAGCATCCGGCTGGGTCGGTTGGCAAAAATACAATCTCGATGTCTTAGCAGCAGATCAAAAATCCGATGGTCGCACTTACTATAATGCCCATGCTTGGGTTCTCAACGGGTCCGATATAGCAAATGCATACCTCGATGACAATGAATCGACCGATCCTTTTGCAATGATGGCAGGCAAGACCTCTTGCCATACAGGTTGGTTAAAATCTGCTGGAATGCTGATGCCAATGGGATACCTCATCGGTAATGAATACGCTCCGATAGTAGGAGATTCAAACGATATTTCCTCATTGCGAGGTACCATAGAATCCTACTTCTCTGAAAGTGCATCTATTCCGGATAAAGGGACCCCTTATTTTGGCTACGGCGGTGCGATTAATTGCCTATCAGATGGAACTGGTGAGGTTGCATTTGCTAAAGATTCTACCGTGAATTCATATTGTGCAAACGAAATTGCTTCCGAAAACGAAGACTGGTGTTTAGCTCACGATGAATATATCAAACTTCCAACCTTCGGAAAAAGTCCAAGTCATCCAATCATGTATAACCCGGATACAATCTCAATCGATGCTTCTACATTACAAACTGTGCTGGTCGCAATGAATCAAGACGAATTAGGGCGATCGATTTTGAGCGACTTGCTTTCCACAGATGGCTTCTCTGCAACCGATGCAGAAACTCATTTAGGCTCTTACGGCGGTTTGATTGATGAGATTCCGGGCATCGACGCTTATTATAATGATAAATATGAAATTACCCAAGAGTGATAATCGATGAAACAACTACCTCTTGTCCAATTAACCAATCTTTGTATTGGTTATGATAAAGCTCTTGTTAGCAATATCAATTTAAAGGTCGGAAGAGGCGAGGTAATCGCAGTTTTGGGCCCTTCGGGGTTAGGCAAAACAACCTTGTTGCGGACGATTGCAGGTTTGGTTGCACCATTGGAAGGCCAAGTCGATCTCAATGTGAATCGACGCGGCGGCTTAGGATATATTCCACAGCGCCTCGGTTTGGTTCGTCACTCAAGTGTTTGGACAAATGTTGGATTAGGTGCAAAGGTAACCCGCTTGAACCGAACTCAGAGAGATGATATAATCGCCCAGTCGATCAAAAAAATGAGTCTTGAAGATAAGATAACTGAGCCGGTAAGACGCTTATCAGGCGGCCAACAGCGCCGTGTTGCTACCGCAAGAACTCTTGCTCAAAACCCACCTCTTATCCTCGCCGATGAATTTCTCGGTGAGCTCGATGATGAAAATGTCGAATTGGTGATGGCAGCAGTACTGGATTTGGTCAAAAAAGGCTCTACGCTAATCATGGTTGAACATCATGAGGAGCGGGCTATCGAGGTCGCCGATAGGATTTGGCGAATCATCGATAATAGATTGGAGGAGGAGTCGCCATGAAGAAACGAGTCTTCGCAATCACCCTTTCTCTTATCCTATTAGCGATTTTTATCTTGAACGATTTTATGGGCCAGCGAATAACAATCGCTGGGTCATGGAACAATTTGGTTATCTTTACCTTTGATAGTTTACTTCCTCCAGATTGGAGTGTTGCTCAGTCAGAAGAATGCGGATTTTTTTGTTCAGATGCTTGGTTAGGCATGTGGGAAACCTTGAAAATTGCATTTGTAGCCACGGTCTTTGGGTTCATTTTCGCCCTGTCAATTTCGGTTTTTGCCGCTTCGAATCTTTCCCCTTTATGGGTCTCGTTGCTCGCAAGAGCAGTGTTAGCGGCGATGAGAACGATTCCTTCTATAATTTGGGCGACGATTTTCTTGGTTGCTATCGGTCTTGGACCGGTCGCCGGAATAATGGCGATGACATTCTACACTATCGGCTATCTTGGAAAGTTACAATATGAGGCGATCGAAGGGATGGAGACCGCACCACTAGAGGCGGCAAAAGCGATGGGTATGAGGCGGCACGAAGCTGCGATTTACGTCGCGGTCCCCGAGGTTGCAAACAATTTGTTATCTCAGTTGATTTTTATGTTTGAATATAATGTCCGTCATGGCACGGTTTTGGGGTTGGTTGGCGCCGGTGGTATCGGCTTGACAATTTCTAATTCTTTGAACTCTCTTCAATATGATCGAGTGACTGCTTTATTGATAATTATCTTCGTAGTAGTGCTAATTATAGAAGGCATCAGCATGGTTGCTAGGTCTTTTGTAACCGAAGAGGGTGATGTAAAACGCCCCTCTTGGTTTACGATTTTCCTAAGCCCGAATCGAGCGGCAAAATATCATCACTTTGGTGATGAGAGCGAGTGACGTAATTTCGAAATAACAATGTAGACCAAATCCCTAATCGGTAATGGGACTAGCCAAGCAAAAGGGTATAGCCATTTCCAATTCCATTTCATATAGAGCAAACAGCGAATCGCAGCCGCAGATCGAATGTATTCCTTTTGATTGCGAATCAGAATCATAGTATCAGGAATCACACCCTCTGGCGGTTCTAATTCCTTTATTTCTAATGGGATTGATAATCTTTGACTAAGAAAATAACCCATCTTGGTACACATAGCACAATGGCCATCGAGAAAGAGAGTATCGGCCATCTTACTCAGCTGCTATACGCAAACTTCCATCCTGGTAGAACACTTGAATCCGGTTTGGAATTTTTTTGGTCAAAGCCGCAACCGCCTGGTAGATATCGTCCTCTTTGACCTTGAAGGATTTAGCCGCTGATTTGGTCGACCATGCAACCTGTTCAAAATCAGATTGACGAATCCACTCAAAAAGACGTAGTTCGAAGTCGGTCAAATCCTCTGCCATGTATACGGCCAAGCGCTAGGGGCACATCAATCCTACCTTTCAAGAAAGAGCGACCATTCTTCGGCAACATTCTTCGGCTTCGATATAACCATCGAGTAAGGTATTGAGTGCTTTTACGAATGGAACCTCGATTCCAAGATCTTGGGCTCTTTCGGTAAACATCCTGGTCGCTCTAACTCCTTCGGCTACCATCACCATCTCCTCAAGTGCTTGTTCTAGGGTTAAACCGCGGCCTAATTTTTCGCCCATTAGGCGGTTTCGCCCATGAGGTGAGGTTGCTGTAACATAGAGATCACCAAGACCTGCTGGGCCGAATGCGACCTCTGCTCTGGCTCCCAGTTGAGGCAAAAGCAGACAACCCTCTCTAAAGCCAGCATTGAAAATAGCAGCTTTAAGATTATCACCTCCGAGGCTTCCAATAATTTTCAATCCGTCGACCAAGCCACATGCTAAAGCGACGACATTCTTGAACGCACCCCAAAGTTCGGCACCTGCAGGGTCGGATGCCGGATGGAGGATGAATGTCGATGTGGTCAGAGTTGTTGCTAAGCGGGTTGCTACCGATTCATCTTCGCTGGCGACCAATGCGGTTGTCATCACCCCTGCTGCTGCTTCAGGTGCGATGGTTGGGCCGGTCAGAACCGCAAGTGGATTATGCATATCTCTCTCTTTTAGCATCGAGTTAATCACCTCACTAATCAACCGGTTTTCCGATGCTAAGCCCTTTGCTAAGTCCAAGAGGACATGGCCAGGCCTTAGATGCGGGAGAATTTGTTCAACAACTTTTAGAATTACTGAAGAGGGTAATGCTAATACCACGATCTCGGTTCCCTCGAGTGCTTCTTCAATGTGCATTGTAACATCTAATCCCTCTAGGGAATGGCCAGGCAGATATTTGTGATTCATGCCTTCCATCATTATAGATTCGTAGACCTCTTGCTCGATGGTCCAACCTTTTACTTGATGACCTTCGGCGACCCATAACTTTGCTATTGCGCTGCCCCAATTTCCAAGACCGAGTACTGCGATATGAGCCATAAACCCTCGTGGCTCCACTTTCACCTTTATGGGATTCCCCCAATCGGTATGGTAAAAGAGGGTTTTGAAGACGCTCAGAACAGGTCGTTGTCTTCATCGTCAGCGCCGAAGAGGCTGTCATCACTCTCTTCTTTCTTCTTTGGCGCTTCCTTTTCCTCAACTGGCTCAACAACTGCTTCTGGCGTAACTTCTTCGGTTTGAAGAGCATCAGCAGCTTGGGCTGCAGCAATCTTTTTCGCTTGTTCTGCTTGTTGCTCAGGCGATAAATTCGACTGAGCGGCAAGAGCACGACGGCGGTCTTCTCGAGCTTTGCGCTCGAGTAGGCGGTGGCGCGCTTTCTCGATATTTTGCATCATGAACATCGCATCGTGCTCAAGTAGAGGAGAGTCCGAGATCAAGGTGACATCGAGCCAAGATCCATCTTCGATGAGGAATTCGGCCAAAGGCTCGAAACTCAAGTCAGATTTCTTGATTTGAGTATAGTGCATTGCATTACCCATGCTATGCTCTACTCCCGAGAAATGACAATAGAACTCTTTGGTTCCAATAGTTTCTCTGACTTGGTCGAACAATTCGCCATAATCTTCAGAAGTACGTAAGCGGCCGTGGCCGCGTGCATGGATATGAGCAAGGTTGAGTACCGGAATTGTCCCTTCGACGTGATTCACTACTTCGAGCACCTCTTCGAGGCTACCCCACAATTCTTGTCGGCCACTTGTCTCGACCCCTATCTTCGAGGCGGTGCCGTCTTTGAGCCATGGGAATACCGGGTATTTGTCATCATCATCATTCCAAATATCGTGAATTCTTTCAACGATTCCTTTGTAGACGGTTGCAACTTGTTCGTTGGCATCTTTACCTCGGCTATATTCGCAATAATGACCAGCGTGTAAAGTAACATGTCGGGCATTGATTGTCTTGGCTGCTTGAAGAGCTGCTTCAACCTTGGCTAAACTTCGGTTTCGCTCGAGTCGGTTGCCCAAAAGCTCGGAATAATAAGGGCCGTGGATATTCATTTCAAAGCCGGTTTTATGTGCTAGCACTCCTGCTTGCCAATATTGTTCAAAGTGCTGAGGTGCAACCATTCTGACGGTTTGGACCTCCATCGTTTCCAATCCTAAGGAAATGATATCATCCATTCCTTCGACTATAGTTCTGCCCTTACATGACAAGGGAACGCCGGCTGGTCCGAGTTTGACTGGCATGGTAGGTGCTTCCCGCAGGTCAGGCCCAAGGGCTGTCCTATGTTAACCCCTTTCCGTCAACCGCTCCAAAATATGAGCAAATGGTGAAAAAAGGATTAGTAATTTCACAAAATCCATCAAAACCGCCTTGCAGGAAATATATTCGAGCATTAATTCATTGGGAAAATTAGTACCATCTTGAATTTGCTAGTAAAATGATTTTACTGTCATTTTTAAAAACTAAATCGATTGGGAACAAACATGGAGCCACATGTAGAGGCGGCGGTCGCGGCTTTCCGCCAAGGAAACCCGGTTTGCTTATTCGATGCTGAGAACCGTGAAGGAGAGACCGATCTTTTATTCCCCGCTCAATCTGCAACCCCCGAAATAATGCGGCAATTACGCTTTGATTGTGGCGGCCTTCTTTTTTTGGCGATCGGCAATGAGGTCGGGCAAAAATTCGCCTTACCATACCTCCAAGATCTCCACACCGATTCTCGCTTGATGGCGGACTATCCCGTCCTTGCCCATCTGCAGACCAACGATCTACAATATGATACCAAAAGTGCATTCACCCTCTCGATAAACCACCGTGATACATTCACCGGAATCACCGATCGTGACCGTGCTCTCACCACAAGGAGATTTGCTGAATTATATGCTGAACTAAAGCCTGAAGATGATGCATTAACCGCTTTGGGTAAGGAGTTTAGAACACCAGGACATATTCCGGTTTGCAGAGAATCATTGGGCGGTCTTTCCAAAAGACAAGGTCATACCGAATTAGCAGTAGGCCTGGCTCGTCTAGCAGGAATGACACCTGTGGTAATCGGGGCTGAAATGCTACAACCGGATGGCGACCTTGCACTTGGCCTAGATGATGCTAGAGTTTGGGCAAATGGGCACAGCATTCCTTTCCTTACCGGAGCCGAATTGATTTCAGCCCTAGGTCTCTAAGTGTTAAACCGATGTAGGCATAACAGGTGGAAGCGATATGACTCGAGTTATGGCAGTAGGTGTTTTCGACTTACTCCATGCGGGCCATCTCCATTATCTAGAGCAAGCAAAAGCCCTTGGAGACCATCTGACCGTGGTTGTGGCTCACGATGAAACCGTGCGCAAATCCAAACATGAGCCAGTTACCGGTCAAGATCTGCGTCAACGGATGGTCCAAGGCTTAAAACCGGTCGATCAAACAATAATTGGCAATCCACCCCAAGTACCCATTTTCGATATTTTGCCCCAAGTAAATCCTGACATTATCGCTTTGGGCTATGACCAAGAACACGCGGTCGATAAAATTCAATCAAAGCTTAATGATGCTGGCTTAGGTCAAATCAGAGTTTGTAGAGTTGAAGGCTTGAGTGATGATCTCGATGGTACCCGCAAAATTATCGCTCGGATTTTAGATCTAGCGGCCACAAGAAAGCGACTTGACAAGGAAGGGATCTGATGTTCACCGGAATTGTAGCTGGAATGGGCCGAATCGAATATCTCGGTAGCGAAGAGGTGATCAGAATGGTCCTTGACTTCGGTATTGTAAGCACTAGCGGACTTGTCACCGGTGCCTCGGTTTCGGTCGAAGGTGTCTGCTTAACAGTCGTTGAGATAAACGGGTCTTTAGTATCTTTCGATCTAATTCCGGAAACACTCATTTCGACTACTTTGGGTGAAAAATCGGTTGGGAATTGGGTCAATCTCGAACGAGCATTAAAATTCGGCGATGAAATCGGAGGGCATCTCTTATCTGGCCATATAATGGGTACTGGAGAAATAATTCTCAAAGATGAAGGAGACGGTATGATCGATTTACTGATCGACTGTCCAGCCGATATGATGAATTTCATCCAAGAAAAAGGCTTCATCGCTATCGATGGAGTCTCCTTAACAGTTGGTTTTGTTGAACAGAGCGCATTCGCCCTCCACCTAATCCCAGAGACCTTGCGCCTAACCTCTCTAGGAGCAAAACATCTCGGCGATAATGTCAATATCGAAATTGATTCGATGACTCAAACTATTGTCAATACGGTCGAACGATTGATGGAGGAAAATTTATGAGCAATATTGCAATAATCTGTGCAAGTTTTCACAAAAAACAGATCGAAAGAATGCTGGCATACGCAACCGAACAAGCGACCGAAGAAGGATTGGCTGTCGAAAAAATTGTTTGGGTCCCTGGCGCTATGGAGGTCCCACTCGCATTAGACCGTTTGTTGGGGTCCGACGATATCGATGGCGTGGCCTGCTTAGGGATTATCGAAAAAGGACAAACACAGCACGGACTAGCGATGGGCCAAGCTGTGATTAAGACGATAATAGAACTCCAATTAGTTCATGAAAAACCAGTCGGTCTAGGCATAATCGGGCCAGGGGCAGAACCTCAACATCTCGATGATAGATTAGAGCCTCATGCAAGAGCGGCTGTTTCTGCGCTCAGATCGATGCTTTGAGCATCTCTCTCGCGTTTGAGTACCAAGGTCCAGCCGAGTATTAGTAGGCCTAGATTAGTAAACCAAATCCAAGGGTTTGACCATCTAATACCGTCGATCATAAAATCGCTGAATGGATGGAGGAAGGGTGTTGGGAAAAATCGTAGAGTATGGCTCGGAATATCAGCGATGATATGGGCGATCCAAGGTACGACCAAGATAAATGCCGTTTTTGAAGAATCGTCTTTTTTCCTCAATACATATAATGCGATAATAAAAATAATCAAAGGCATGATGAACGAATGGGTCCACTGATAAAGTTGCCAAGCGAGGGGATTAAGATCGCCAGTTACCGTACTATCGTCGATTTTGACTCGTTCCATTCCCTGTGACATCGAGATGATGCTTGCTGGAATGAAGACTAGCAAATCGGGAAGGACTCCCATTGGCCCCGCAATCTTCCAAGAGATTTTTTTCCGAGTTAGAAGTAGGCCCCAGAACCAATGAGAAATCACGTCCATATCTACCTCCAATACCTAATTTGCTTTCAAGTGTTTTAGACAATGTTCAAAGATGGCTCGCCCTTGGCTTAAGCCATGACCACTCAAGTTCGAAATGTCATTATCATCGGAAGTGGCCCGGCGGGCTATACTGCAGGCTTATACAATGCCAGAGCAATGCTTGACCCTTTGATGTTTGGCGGCTATATGTCCGGTGGACAATTGATGTTGACCAGCGACGTCGAAAATTTCCCAGGTTACCCCGAAGGAATCGGGGGACCGGAGATGATGATGCAATTGCGAGAACAAGCAGAACGCTTTGGATTAGAGGTTCAAGATCGTAATGTCGAGAAAATCGACGCATCCACTCGCCCGTTCAAAGTTTGGTCAGAAGGCGAAGAATTCCAAGCCCATGCCCTCATCATCTGCACCGGTGCAGAGGCGATCTGGCTCGGAGTAGAAGGCGAGGATGCTCAAAAAGGTCGAGGTATCTCAACTTGTGCTACTTGTGATGGTGCATTTTTCAAAGATCAAGAAATAATGGTTATTGGCGGCGGTGACTCGGCAATGGAAGAGGCAACTTTCCTAACTCGCTTCGCTACAAAGGTCACACTTATCCATCGTCGCGATGTGTTCAAAGCATCTAAAGTCATGTATGAGCGAGCGATAAATAATGAAAAGATCGAGTTCAAAACCTTCCGTTCGGTAACCGAGTGGCTCTCCGATGAGACCGGATTGACCGGTGCTATCCTCGAGGACCCACGCGATGGCTCAACCGAGAAACTCGATATTACCGGTGCGTTCATCGCCATCGGGCATAAGCCGATAACCGGATTTTTGGACGGTCAATTAGAGACCGATGAAGAAGGATATTTGATCCATAAAGAGCTCACTATGACCTCGGTTCCGGGGATCTTCGCTGCAGGTGATGTGGTCGATACCCGCTACAAGCAAGCGATTACAGCCGCAGGACTAGGTTGTCAAGCTGCAATGGATGCCGAGCGCTGGCTTGAAGACAACCACCGCTGAGGCCCTGATATCATGGTTGACCTTACCCGCCACTCTCGCCATATCCTTTTGCCCCAAGTCGGGGCCCAAGGACAGGATAAATTGAGCAAAGCGAAGGTGGTTTGTATTGGTGCAGGCGGTCTAGGTTCTCCAGTATTACAATATTTGGCCGCTGCAGGTATTGGTCAAATTACCATAATTGACAATGATGTGGTCGATCTCAGTAATCTACAGCGTCAAGTAATTCATCGGACTCAAGATGTAGGACTTGCAAAAGTGGAATCTGCAAAGCGGTTTATCAACAATTTAGATCCCACTATCGATGTGAGAATTCACAATCAAAGATTGGTTGAAAACAACGCAATATCTTTGATTGAAGGCCATGATGTTTTAATCGATGGTACCGATAATTTACCGACTCGTTATCTTATCGATGACACCTGTAAAAAAATCGGTATTCCATGGGTATATGGCTCGGTATATAGATTCGAGGGCCAAGCATCAGTATTCAATTTCAACCAGGGCCCAATCTACCGTGATCTCTTTCCAGTCCCGCCCCCACTCGAATTGATCCCTTCTTGTTCTGATGCCGGCGTGTTAGGAGTACTGCCTGGGATGATAGGCAGTATTCAAGCTAGTGAAGCAATCAAAATCATCCTTGGTATTGGCCAACCTCTGGTCGGTAGATTATTATTGATAGATGCGATGGACATGAAGATGAAAACCTTGTCATTCTCGGGTCCAAATGGCGACAAGGTTGAAAAATCAAATCCGGCCCGAGAGGAATCAATGTTCCACTCGATAACTGCAGAAGATGCAAAAACCAAAATGGATAATGGCTGGAAGCCATATTTTATCGATGTAAGAACTCTCATTGAGTATAATAAATATAGAATCTTATGCGTCGATGATATTTGTATGCATGAGGACATATTATCTGCGATCGGACGCATCCCAAAAGATCGAGATGTGTTGGTTCATTGTAAATCCGGGCAACGCTCACAGATTGCTATCCTATATCTCATTAAAGCGGGATATCTAGGTGATAGGTTATACAATTTAGACGGCGGTATCATCGCTTGGTCTGGTGTCGACCCAGAGGGTATAATCTACGGCTGAAAGCCACCACCGGTGGCTAAACCTCTAAGGGGATTAGCATACCCACGGCAATTGTGCCGAAAATCATTGTAGCCGACGAGAACGAAGGTCGGCGAAATTTACTCGCCGGGACCTTGGAACGTTCAGGCTACGAAGTAACCCGTGCAGGAACCCTACGCCAAGCCGAAGGTACCGCGTTGGCAACAATGCCAGAAATTGTCTTGATGGATGGAGAGTGGCAAAGCGGTGATGCGATAGATGCAGCTCAACGCCTAATGGGCGATCCTGAATTTGCATTCAAATGTCGGATTGTAATGTTGTCGCGCGATAATTCTCCGGATTATCTCGCCGGTGCCGCTCGAGCCGGGATTAGTGAAGTGATTTCAAAACCGGTAGACATGAATCATCTGATAAGCCAATTAGAGAAACATTCCAAAAAGCAATTCGTCGCTCCACCAGCCGATGTTAGTAATGCGACTGGAACCGGTGGTGGCGGTTCTTTTGATGTTGGGATGGTGATGGGTGATGGGTCTTGGGCCCTGCCGGTTCTCAAAGGATTGGTAAGTCCAGAAAAAATAAATGTAAATTTCATAAACGAAATCCTTCAACAATTAGGTGATGAAGGCATCACAGTAGATGCTGACATCGACCCTGGTTTGATGTCGAATGTATTACGGGTTGCTCTGAACAATTTAGTTACTGCCGCGGATGAGTCAAAAAAGGTAGATCTCGAATTACCAGGGAATAAAAAGGGTCCAACTCTAGGCTCTGGTAAGAGTTCAAAAATAAGCATGGAGGAAATCCTTCAAAACCAGGCCGAT
>Ga0302117_10001532_pt1 | contig 11108 bp, 5 predicted proteins | sample AG5_322_MG_FD_203112 | JGI IMG/M metagenome (GOLD analysis project Ga0302117, IMG submission 203112) | Marine microbial communities from Western Arctic Ocean, Canada - AG5_32.2 | ecosystem: Environmental > Aquatic > Marine > Oceanic | place: Canada: Western Arctic Ocean | collected 2017-10-01 | reverse complement strand
TTTTACCTGGGCCCCCCCCCCCCCCCCCCCCCCACCGGGTTTTTGGATTCGATTCCGTTATTCAAACTCTCTATACATGCCGGCATGGACGCGCACTACCTTGCCTGTGACCTGGGCGCTGAAAGCGGCCGGCTGATGCTCGCGACCTTGGCTGATGGTCGGCTCACGTTGGAGGAAGTTCACCGTTTTCCAAACGCCGTTATCCAGACCGACGAAGGCTCGCTGCACTGGGATATTCCCGCGTTGTTTGCCGAGGTGAAGGTTGGTCTGAAAAAGGCGGCCGCATTGGGTGTCGAGATTTCCGGTTTCAGCGTCGATTCCTGGGGCGTTGACTACACTTTGTTCGACGCAGAGGGCAAGCTCATGTCGCCGACATTTTGTTATCGCGATCCGCGCACCGAGCGAGGCGTGAAGAACGCCTACGAGAAAACCGATTGGGAAACGATCTTCGCCGAGACCGGGATTCAATACATGCCGCTGAACACCTTGTTTCAGTTGATGGCCGAATCGCCGGAGCGTCTGTCACAGGCTGCCCTGCTGCTGGGCGTCGGCGATGGATTTCATTTCATGCTGTCGGGCCGGCGCGTCATCGAGGAATCGATGGCCAGCACCTTTCAACTCTACAATCCGACGACGCGCGACTGGTCGGACAAGCTGATCGAAACGCTCGGTCTGCCTCGGGCGATCTTTCCTGCCATCGTGCCATCCGGTGAGAAGCTCGGGCCGATGTTGCCGGAGATTGTTGAGGAAACCGGACTTGGCGGCGTGGAAGTCGTGGCGACCTGTTCGCATGACACGGGCACGGCCGTCGCGGCCGTTCCAGCGACAGAAGAAGGAAGCTGGGCCTACATCAGCTCGGGAACCTGGTCGCTGATGGGCGTTGAAACCGAGGAGCCGATTCTGACGGACGCATGCCGTGAAATGAATTTCACCAACGAGATCGGCTACGGCGGGACCGTGCGCTTGCTGAAGAACATCATCGGCCTGTGGTTGGTGCAGGAATGCCGCCGCGAATGGGAGCGTCGGGGCGAAATCTACGATTATGCGGAACTCACGCGGTTGGCCGAGGAAGCGGAGCCATTGGCGTCATTGATCGATCCCTCCGATCCGCGATTCGTGGCTCCCGGCGACATGCCCGGCCGGATTGCGAAATTCTGCCAGGAGACCGACCAGGCCGCGCCGGAAGGGCCGGGCGCGACGATCCGCTGCGCGCTCGAGAGTCTGGCGCTGCTTTACGGCAAAACCCTGCGGCAGGTGGAGGAAGTGACGGAAGTATCCGTCGATCGTCTGCACATCGTGGGTGGCGGGTCGAAGAATCAACTGCTGAATCAACTCACCGCCAATGCGGTGGGGATTCCCGTGATCGCGGGGCCCGGCGAAGCCACCGCCGCCGGCAACGCGCTCATTCAGGCAATCACGCTCGGGCAATTGGATGCGTTGGCCGACGCGCGCAGGGTTGTGCGCAATTCCTTCGAGCTGAAGACATTTGAGGCGCGTGACACCGGGGCGTGGAGCGCGGCAGGAAAACGGTTCGAGGCGATACTGAAATAAAATAGTGAGAGGGATCACCAAATAGCATTCTCGCGATGAGTCTCGAGTAATTGACCGGCTCGGTGGGTCGCGCATGGGAGTCAACCCAAGGCCAACTTGCTCTGGGATTGAGGCTTGCCCTGCCAATCCCGGCGCGAAAAGCGGCAGAGGACAGCCGCGCTCCACGACCCTGCCGCGTTATCAATTGCTCGTCCGTGAGCCGACAGGTCTTGGACTGCGGCTGTCCTCTGCCGCTTTTGTCTGCAATCCCGCCATGACACACGCCGCTAATGGGAACAAATCGGTGAAATTACCCAAACCGAGTCTCTCGACTCTCAGCTCAATCTTTACTCTCAACTCCTCCGCCTACTTCGACATCAGATAAGCCACCAGGTGATTGATCTGCTCCGGTTTGAGAACGTCGCCGAAGTTTCCCGGCATGAGCGAGAGCGCGGATTTCTGGCGGGACACGATGTCGGACTTGCGAATTTGAATCTCCTTGCCGGTGGTGTCGACGACGATGAGCAACTGTCCTTCTTCGCGCAGCGGCAATCCGGTGATCACGGTGTCGTCTTTCAAGTCGATGTTTTCCGCGTGGAACGCGGGATCGAGATTGCGATTGGGATCAAGGAGGTCTTCGAGAATTCGATGCGAACCGCGGCCGCCGATGCCGTCGAGTTGCGGGCCGACCTTTCCGCCCTCGCCGCCCAGGGAATGGCAGGCGGCGCAGTTTTGTTTGAAAAGATTTTCCCCGCTCGGTAACCAGGCCTTGCCGGGCGCGTAGGCTTTGGATGCGGCGGCGATCAGCGCTTCCAGTTTCTTGTCGAGCGGCTGAAGTCCGGCCGAGAGTTTCGTGATGCGTTGTTCGCTGGCCTTGTCGACGGCCTTGAGCCTGGCCGCGAGCGCGCGGTCGAGCAGCAGTTGCGGCGAGGCCTTTCCGCCGCCGATCAAATCGAGCAACTGCCTCGCTCCCGCCTGGCTGCCGGCGAGTGTCCCGGCGAGTCGAAGTTGGACCGGGCCGGGCGCGAGGGTCAGGGCGTCGGCCAGAATCCGCGCGGTCTTGTCCGCGTCGCGATCGGTCATGGCGGCGCCGATGCGCGAGCGCAGCGCGGGCGAGATGGCGTTGTCGCCGATCAGCGCGGCCAGCGCCTTGAGGGTCGGATCCGGCTTGAGCGCGAGCAGGGCGTTCGCGGCCTCGGCGCGCACTTCGGGGGCGATGCCATCGTCAGCCAGCAATTTCGAAACGGTGGGTTGCAAATCCTCCAGCCGCAGGAGGCCGGTGAGGTTGGCGGCGATCTTCAGTCTGGAAACGACCGTTTTCGGAGCGAGCTTTGGCATGCGGACAATCGGCGGGTCGAAGCGTCCGGCGGCGATCCATGCAAAGGAGCTGGCGTTGTCGGCGTCGGTGATTTCCAGAAAGACTTGCGCGTTGGTCGCGGCGGTCTTGCTGAGATCCCAGGTGACTTTTCGCGCGGTGTCGTGGCGGGGCGCATAAGCCTCGGCGAGAACGGCGCGAGTTTTGGCGTCGCGCAGGCGGACGGCGTTCTTCTTTTTCGCCGGCTTGTCGGGAAAACCGTCGTGGCCGGCCAGGAAGAAGCTGAGCTTCGCTGGCGCGGAAAACGTTTTCGAACGGAGTATGCCGGTCAGGCGTTCGCCGCGTGGAGGCAGGCTGCACAGGAAAATGGAATTGGTGTCCCCATCGTTCGATTTGCGCCTTTGCGTGAACCAGGGAATGTCGGCGGACTTGAGGCCTTCGATGGGGAAGGGCTGCCAGGTCCTGGAATCGTCGTCGATGGAGGCGAACAGCTCGCGACTCAATTCGCCGCCCCATTGTTTTCCGGCGGGGCTGATGTCCGATCCCCGCTGAGTTGCGCCGCCGAGAATCGAGCGATACAGATCGAGTCGGAGATCGATGTTCCCGGGGAAACGGTTGCGCGCAAATTGAATCAGTTCCTCGTCGCGGTCGTGCGGAGCGTGTCGGGCGGCGTGTTGGATCTGTTTGATCAGGGCGCCGCCCGTTTCTTCATGGCGTTGCACATGGTCGAGCAGGAATTCTCCGGCGTCGGCGTTGGGGATGCCGATCATGATGTCCGCCGCGGCGCGGGCGTCGGATTCGGTGAGATTTCGTTTGCGAAGCGTCGCGAGATTGTCGCCGCGCGCGAGCAGGTCTCTCAGGGCGAGGCGTGAGGAATAGCGAGTGTGGACGTCGTCGTCGGCCAGATCCTCACGGGCTTGAATGAGACGATGAAATTCGGCGAGGTCGCCGCGCTGGCCAGCGGCGTCGGCGGCCGCCTTGACGACGTGTGGATCAGAATCCGCGAGGAGGCCCATCGCAAGGCTGTGTTCGCGGGAGCTCCAATAGGGCGTCTCGGAAAGGACGCGGGCCAGGTGGTTGCGGACCAGTGGGCTGTCGTGGGATGCCGCTCGGTTCATGGCCGTGGAATCAAGTCCGTCGCGACGATGGAGAATCCAAAGGGCGTGCGCGCTGGCATGTTCGGAGGCGTCGGCGCTGAGGACGATTTCACGCGCTTTGCTGGCAGCCGCTTCGTCGCCGCTGTCCGCGAGGTGGTGCGTCGCCAGCATGCGGCGGGAAAGATTCGCGTGGTTCAGGTCCCGGAACCAGCCGCCCGTGTCGTCAAGCGCGGGCAGTGTGCGCTCTTCTGTGAGGTGGGGGTTCCCGAGATAAGTGAGGCTCCAGATGCGTCCGCTTTCTCGGTCTCGGCCGGGGTGATCCAGCGGCACTTCGTAGTGGCCGATGATCTTGTTGTAGAAGTCGGCGATGTAGAGTTTCTCATCGGGCCCCATTTGCAGGTTCACCGGGCGGAACCAGGGGTCGGTGGTTTTGACGAGGTCGGGCAGTTCTGTCCCTTTCGGGCTGGCGCCATGGAAGTCGATGCGGTCGCGATTGACGCGGCTGGTCATGACGTTGCCGATGAGGACGTTATTTTGAAATTCCTTTGGCCAGGAATCATTGTCGACGTAGACGATGCCGGAAATAGCGGTGGAGTCGTGGGTGTGTTGGATCACCAACGGCGTAAAGCCGAGTCCGTCGTGCGCGCGACCAAAGCCGGGATACTGGCCGTTGCGAATCAGCTGGTAGACGGGCGAGCTGTGACAGTCGGCGGTGTAGAGATTGCCCCAGGGATCGATGCACATGCCGAAGGGATTCACCTGGCCGTGCGTGAAATGCTCCACCCGCGAGCCGTCGAGCTGGATGCGGTAGGTGTTGCCGGAATTGAGCTCCACTTCATTCCCGTCGGCGCCCTTGAACTTGGATTGATTGCGAAAGCCGTGAGTGATGTAGAGCCAGCCGTCAAAGCCGCGAGTGAAGGAGGAATTCATTCCGTGCGTGTCGCGGGTGTGATCGAGCGGGCCGTAGAGTTTGACGCGCTCGTCGCATTTGCCGTCGCCGTCGTTGTCCTTGAAATGCCAGAGGTAGGGGATGCTCCAGGCGATGCATCCGCCCTGGTAGGGGTAGATGCCGATGGGAATGTTCAAGCCGTCGACGAAGGTGGTGATCTTATCGGCGCGGCCGTCGCCGGTGGTGTCCTCCAGAACCTTGATGGAGTCGCGGCCCGGCTTGTCGAGCGGCGCGGCCGTCGGGTATTCCTTCGTGACGGTGGCCCAGACCCGGCCGCGCTCGTCGAAGGCGAGGTTCATCGGTTTGGCGATGTCGTTCTCGGCGGCGAAGAGCTGAATCTTGAAACCCGCAGGGACGGTGAAGGTCTTCTCCTGCGCGGCGGGGCTGAGCTTGTCCGTGGGGCGAACGCCCGCTTTGAAAGGGTCATCAGCGGCGGATGCGCTGAGCGTCAGGAAAGCCGCCAGGGAGAGGTGAATCGTCGTTCGAAAGAGGGTTTGAGAGTTCATAAAGCGATGAGGATATTAGCCAATTCTCCTTCGGCTCCAAGTATGAAACGAGGGCCATGCTGTCGGCCGCGCTGTGGTTTCCAGAGGAATGGGACACCGAGGACGGCGTTCGTCTCGATGGGTGAGAGGGACGCCGTCCTCGGTGTCCCATTTTACATAATCAGGCCGAACAGGCATAAATCCAGCGTTGCGCGGAGGGTGTTGGCCGCCTACAAAACGAGTGCTCGCCGCGCGGCGAGCCTGACATTCCATGAACTGAAATGGGACGAGGCGGAACTCATCCCTGGCGCGACAAAATGAAACAACTCGGCTCTAACATATCTTCACGGCTCGCAGTGGGCTTTTTAACAATCGCGCTTGCGTTCGCGGCGGCGCCTTTCGCGCACGGCGCGGACCTGACCGCATCCGGGACGGTTTACGCGGACATCAACAAGAACGGAGCCCGCGATGACGGCGAGCCGGGTTTGCCGAATATTCGCGTTTCCAATCAGGAGGAGATTGTCTTCACCGACGAGGCCGGCCGATGGGAATTGCCGGCGTCCGACGACACGATTTTTTTTGTCATCAAGCCGAGCGGTTGGACTTCGCCGTTGAACGAGAACAAGCTCCCCCAGTTTTTCTACATTCACAAACCGGCCGGTTCGCCGAAGTCGAAGTATCCCGGAGTCAAGCCGACGGGCCCGCTGCCGGAGTCGATTAATTTTCCGCTGCAACGTCAGCGGGAGCCGGACAAGTTTCAGGCGATCTTCTTTGGCGATCCGCAGCCGACGTCGCAGAAGCAGATCGACTACATCGCGCATGACGTGGTGGAGGAGTTGATCGGCTCGAACGCGAAGTTCGGCGTGACGCTGGGCGACATCATGTTCGACAACCTCTCGCTGTTTGAGAGCTACAATCGCACCGTGGCGCTGGTCGGTGTGCCCTGGTTTGGCGTGGTGGGCAATCACGACATCAACACCGACGCGCCGACTGACGAGTTGTCGGACGAGACATTTGAGAGCCATTACGGACCAGCCTATTATTCGTTCGATTACGGGCAGGTGCATTTCATCACGCTGGACAATGTTGAGTGGCTGGGCGCGAAGCCGGCGGGGAAGGGGACCTATCGCGGTGGGCTCGGTCCGAAGCAGATCGCCTTTGTGAAGAACGATTTGAAACTCGTGCCGGAAGAGAAATTGGTCGTGCTGATGATGCACATCCCCCTGGACGGAGTCGTCGATCGCGGGGAGCTTTTTCGGCTGATTGAGAAACGCCCCTATACCTTGTCGATTTCGGGGCACACACACACACAGGAGCATCGTTTCCTGGGCAAGGAAAACGGTTGGCGGGGTGATAGCCCGCACCATCACATTGTCAACGTCACGGTGTCCGGGACCTGGTGGAAGGGCGAGTTGGATGAGCGGGGCATCCCGCACGCGACGATGCGCGACGGCGCGCCCAACGGCCATTCGATCATTACCTTCGACGGCAAACGCACGATGTTTGATTTCAAGGCGGCGGGTCGTCCGGCGGATTATCAGATGAATGTCTTTGCGCCCGAGGTTGTGGCCGTGGCCGATTCGGGCAAGACGGATGTGTATGTGAATGTATTTGCCGGCTCAGAACGATCCGTCGTCGAGTTGCGCATCGGCTGGGATGGCGAGTGGAAACAAATTAAGCAGGTTCACGAAAAGGATCCGTACTATGCGGCGGTCCGCGAACGGGAGATGGCCAGAAAGCCGGCGCCGCCCGCGTTGAACGCGCCGATCAATTCGTCACATCTTTGGAAGGGCAAGCTGCCAGCCGGGCTGACGGCGGGGACGCACACGATCTTCGTCCGCACGCGCGATATGAATGGCCGTTATTTCCATGCGCGGCGGGTGATCCGCGTGAAGTAGTAAGGACGGCGGCGCCTGCGCGCCGGGCGTTTGGCCGTTGCCATTTGCCGGGGCATGATGCTTTGATGCTGTTATGAGAATCGGCATCATCGCCTTGTCCTTCGCGGCGTCGTTTTGCGCGGCGAGCCTTCACGCCGCGCCCTCCGTTGAACTCGAACTCACCGCGGGCGATCATGATCGCGATCAGACGCCGATCACGTTTCTGCTACCGAAGAAGCTGGCGGAGTTTCAGCATTTCAAACTGGTTCGCGCGCCCGACAAGCAGGAGATAGCCGTTCAGCGTTATCCGGGAAAAACGGCAAAGATTGGTTGGGTGTTGGCGCGCCCGCTCGACAAAGGTGAGACGCGCCAGTATCGGCTGACGGCGCAGGAGCAGGCGCCTTTGTCGGCGGGAGCGTCGGGTGTTTCGGTTGAAGACGATGGCAGATCTCTGTTGGTCAATGTCGGCGAGCGGCCGGCCTTGCGCTACAACTACGAGGTCAATGAAGGCCCGAAAGGGATGGATCCGATTTATCGGCGCAGCGGCTACATTCATCCTTTGTTCACGCCGTCGGGGAGAGAGTTGACCGGCGACTTCCCCGCCGATCATCCGCATCAGCACGCGGTGTTCTTCGCCTGGACGAACACGTCGCTGGACGGCAGGCCGCTCAATTTCTGGGATCAGAAGGGCCGGACCGGGCGCATCGAACACGTCAAGTTGGAGGGCGAGCGGGAGCGCGGACCGGTGTTCGCGCAATTCGGCGCGCGCCTGCGTCATCTCGACATCACCACGCCCGAAAGTCCGCAACCCGTGCTGAACGAAAACTGGGTCGTGCGGGTTTACAACACGAAGGGGTATTTCCTGGTCGATCTCTATTCCCGGCAGCGCAACACCTCGGTCTGGCCGCTCGTGCTCAATAAATATCACTACGGCGCGATGGCGATTCGCGGCAACGACCAATGGTTTGGCAAGCCGAACGCGATGAAGGGCTTCCTGACCAGCGACGGCAAGGGGCGTGAGGACGGCAACGCGACGCGCGCGCGCTGGGTGGAAATGCACGGCGACCTCGACGGCCAGCCGGCGGGCGTGGCGATCATGGGCCATCCCAAGAACTTCCGTGCGCCGCAGCCGGTGCGCCTGCATCCCTCCAAGCCCTATTTTTGTTTCGCGCCCATGGCGCTGGGCGAGTTTGAGATCAAGCCGGATGAATCCTATGTCTCGCAATTTCGGTTTTATCTCCACGACGGCCCCGTCGACGCGAAGGAGTCAGAGCGGTTGTGGAACGATTACGCCAATCCTCCGAAAGTAGTCATTGTTAAACCATGAAGAAATCGATCGTCAGTTTGTTGTTGGCCGCCCTTGCGACCCTGTCCGTGTCCGCCGCCGACATTCGTGTCGTTGTCTGGGATGAGCAGCAGCCTCGTCAGAAGCAGGCCTACGAGAATTATCTTGGCAACGCCATCGCCGAACACTTGAAAAAGCAACCGGGCCTGTCGGTGAAATCCGTGAGGCTCGCCGACCCCAACAAGGGCATGGGCGCCGACGTCATCGACAACTGCGATGTGTTGATTTGGTGGGGGCACGCGAAGAATAGCGCGGTGTCGCTCGAGGAATCCAAACCGATCGTAGAACGCATCAAGGCGGGCAAGCTGTCGCTGATTGCGCTGCATTCCTCGCACTGGGCGTCGCCGTTCATGGCGGCGATGAATGAGCGGACCCGGACGGATGCGAAGAAGCGTTATCCGCAGACAAGAAGACAGCGGAAGGTGACTTTTGAATTCGTGCCGCCGCCCGGCCGGTTTCCACCCGCGCGGGATTCGATTATCTCTCCGGCGCATTATGCGTTCAAGCGGGGCGGCGTAGTGACGAGTGTCCGCGTCGACCTGCCAAACTGTTGTTTCCCAGATTACCGCAACGACGGCAAGCCCAGTCAGATCGAAACGTTGAAGCCCGATCATCCGATCGCGAAGGGCCTGCCAAAGACCTGGGCGATCCCGAAGTCGGAGATGTACAACGAGCCCTTTCATGTGCCGGAGCCGGACGAAGTGGTGTTCAAGGAAACCTGGGCGACGGGCGAGTGGTTTCGCAGCGGCAGTGTCTGGAATATCGGCAAGGGCAAGGTGTTTTACTTCCGGCCGGGTCACGAGACCTATCCCGTCTTCAAGCAGGAGGAGCCGTTGAATGTGATCGTCAATGCGGCGCTCTGGCTGGGCGGGGAATTGCCAAAAAACTAACCCGCGTTCGATATGCAAACTTTACGTTCGATTCTCCTTTGTGTTGCCGCCCTCTCGCTGGCAGTGATTGTGGCCTCGGCCCGCCAGCCCAATGTCGTCATTCTCTTTACCGACGATCAGGGGACGTTGGATGCAAACTGCTACGGCTCGCGCGATCTGCACACGCCCAATATCGACCGGCTCGCGGCGACGGGGGTTCGCTTCACTCAGGCGTATTCGCACACGGTCTGTTGTCCGGCGCGCGCGGCGTTGTTGACCGGCCGTCATCCTCAACGCGGGGGCGTCAATCATTGGACCCAGGGCGATATGAAGGGCGCCGACGGCATTAACATGGCCCTGGAGGAAGTGACGCTCGCCGAGGCGTTGAAGGACGCCGGCTATCGCACCGCTCTGTTTGGGAAATGGCACCTCGGCGCACATCGCGACTTCGGGCCAAAGAAGCAGGGCTTCGATGAATTCTTCGGCATTCGCGACGGATTCATCGACAACTACAACCACTACTTTCTCCATCGAAACGGATTTCACGATCTCTATGAAGGCACGAAGGAAGTTCACGCGAGGGGAAAGTATTTTCCGGAACTGATGACCGAGCGCGCCTTGAAATTCATCGATGAGAACCAGGATCGCCCCTTCTTCCTCTATGTCCCGTTCAACATCCCGCACTACCCGGAGCAGGCGCTCAAGAAACACGAGGCGCTCTACAAGGATGTCAAAGATCCGGCCCGCCGATCCTACGGCGCGGTCATGACGACGACGGATCACTACATCGGCCAGGTGATCGATAAACTGGAGGCGCTCGAGCTGCGCGAGAACACGATCGTGATCTTCATGAGCGACAACGGCCATTCGGAGGAGGTCACGAACAAGATCCGCGTCGACAATCACAAGAGCGGCTACCCGAAGGATCACTTTTATGGAGCCAGCGGCGGCGGCAGCACGGGCAAATGGATCGGCCGAAAGGGAACGTTCCTGGAGGGCGGCGTCCGAGTGCCGGCGATTGTCAGTTATCCCGGCGCGCTGCCTCAGGGCGTCGTCCGGGATCAGATCGTCACAGCGATGGACTGGTTTCCGACGGTCATGGATCTCTGCGGAATCAAGCACAAGGGTCCTCAGCTGGATGGACACAGCCTGGCGCCGATTGTGAACTCCATCGACGCCGAATCGGGCTACGGCGGCCGGCTGCATTTTCAGTGGCACGTCAACTGGGCCGTCCGCGACGGCGACTGGAAACTCATCGGCAACGATCGCAGCAAAAAGATGACTCTGCACAATCTCGTGGGCGACGAACCCGAGAAGAAGAATTGGCTCAAGGAAAAGCCGGAAATCATCGCGCGATTGAAGAAGCTCCACGAAGCCTGGGCAAAGGAAGTTTCGCCGGAGCCGAAGTAGACTGAATGCCAGAAAGGGTTTCCGAGAAGAGCTAAGACTACGAATCGGCGCGGTGGGGCGAAGCTCCCGCTGAGCGCATGCGCGTCAGGATTAGGGGCGCCGGTGACAAATCGTCGGGATATTTGATGGAAATCCGGAGAATGGTTGAAAGTTCGAACGGGAAAGCGGCAGAGGACAGCCGCACTCCAAAACCTGTCGGAACGTGGAAGGCCATTCGATTTCGCGGGAGCG
>Ga0302117_10001529_pt1 | contig 11123 bp, 10 predicted proteins | sample AG5_322_MG_FD_203112 | JGI IMG/M metagenome (GOLD analysis project Ga0302117, IMG submission 203112) | Marine microbial communities from Western Arctic Ocean, Canada - AG5_32.2 | ecosystem: Environmental > Aquatic > Marine > Oceanic | place: Canada: Western Arctic Ocean | collected 2017-10-01 | reverse complement strand
GCCGAAAGATTGACCGATCGGCTATTGATCCGTCTAGAAGAACAACTTCATAGTCCATTTTTTCGGGGGTGAAACGAATGTTCATTACATGGTGACCTCTGGCAACCATGCCAGGAGAGCGCAAATACCAACGCCCGGCATCAGGTTTTCGCTGCGAGACACCAAGACCGCCCTCACCGACATAGACAACACCAGTGGAATCCTCCTTTTCGTTACGGATGGGAACGGTTCTTTTGATGACGTGACCGTCGGATTCCACAACCAAGTCGACGTCGAATTCCTCGAACAAAGGCACCCAGAATTCTTGAGCGGCACCGGGCCTTTTGACTGCGGGCCATGCGGGCCGATGATACTCCGCCAACAACCAACGAACCTCGGGGCGTAAAGACTGAAGGGTCTTTCCCAACCACGTCCGCTGGGCTCCTCCCGCTTTTGTTTCGGAATTAAGGGTAACGAGAGCTACCTGTGGAGACAGTTTAGTCGAAAAGTAGTTTTCTCGTTCCTTCCCGCCGGGACTATCAAATATTTCATCGAAGAGCGGTCCGCTGTCATGATTTCCACGGGTAGGGATGATGGGCAACACTTTGCCCGATCCCGCAACCGTCAATTCATGCTGGCTAAGCCAGCGCGACCATTGATCCCAGTTTTTCCCACTGGAAACGTAGTCGCCGCCATGAGCGAATGCGAGGAGGTCCTCAGTTTCTTCCGATAGGCTAGCCATCAATAAATTGATCTGGGCTCTCGCGAAATGACCGGAGCGGGAATCCCCACCGAAGAGTACGCTAAAGGGACGATCGTCGGAAGGGGCAGTAGTAAAATGCATTTCGGGAGAGTGTTCACTATCGGACTCGATCACGAACCAGTAAGTCGTGGAAGGTTTTAGATCCGTGAGACGGGCGTGATGAAAATGCTCGCCACGGGAGTCGGAAAAGCGACCGTCGCGGTCGGAAACTTTGCGAAAGGAACAAGTCTCCGGGTTGCCTCCGCAGGACTTCAGGTCGTAGTGAACGATGTGACTTTCGCCTTTTTTCTCTGTACTCCAAGAGATGGTGGCTTGGGAGGACGGGTCGGTCTCCCAGATAACGCGCCACTGGGCGGGTCGAGAACCTACCAACTTTGCGATGCCGTTGGTTTTTTCGATGACGAACTTTTCTTCTAGCCAAGGTGCATTGCCTTTGTCCGGATTCCCTTTAAGTGGAAAGATCCAAAGCAGGAGAGCGACATATTGTAATATAGGTTTCATAAGGAGTGCGGACGGTTAGACGAGGTTTTCCATTCAAGCCAAAGCAGCAAGGGTAATCCACCGTTGGCCATACGGATCAAAATGTCGGGCCAGCGTTCCCAGCCAAAAGCCGTCACACGGGAAACCGCTGTAACTAAGCCCCAAATCGCCATCCACAAGGCCACTGTCCGTAAGCGTTTGAAAGGGATCAGAATCAAGGCGGCTAATAGAAAGTCAAGTCGGCCGATCCAAGGCAGCATGACGAGAGCAAAGCTTTCTCGTTGCCCTGCCAATCGCCAGTCATCCCCCAAAAAAGTATCCATTGTGCCAATGATCAAGTCCACAAAGCCGGGCTTCAACCAATACGCGGCTTGACCATGCCCGATGAAGGTTGAAGCAATCGCAATGCGCAAGAGCCACTCAAGTTTCAGGTAGGAACATCTCCCTGTCCCGAAGACAAGTAACACGACTGGAGCGACAAAGCGAACGGCGTGGCCAAAAGGATCCGTTGCGGCAAACTCATCTTCAACATTCATTTGCCATGAAAGAACCGAATTGGCAAAAGCCCATCCGGCTACAAAGCATAGCAATGCAGCATCGCATCTAGCGACAGGACATGACCATTGGGCTTGGGAGGTCGGCAAAGATGCACGGCCTAGAAAAGGAAGCGCACAACCTGCCAGCCAAAGTATTAGGGCAATAGTTATGTCCACTGCTCCGGCAAAGGCGTCCCCCTGCAAAGGCAACAACCAGCTATTAAGATGAGAAGGAACCGCAAGCGAGGCGGCGTAACCGAAACACTGCAAGGAAATGACCCAACGCAGGCCCCATGCCAAGCGAGCGTAAGAGTAATGATTGTTGAAGGAGTTCACTATTTAACTATTCCTCAGCCATGGAAAAGGTCTCGGACAATGCCGGAACTCAGCATTTCGGCCAGACCAAAGGCGCCCTTCCGAACTTGCGCGATCTAAAAGAAGTCACTTTCATCGCCTCCTATTCAATTTTATGAACAAACGAATTTTCGGTAATAGTAATTTTCATGTCTCAGAGGTAGGGCTCGGTTGCTGGCAGTTGGGTGGTGATTGCTGGGGCGATCTCGATGAAGCAGAAGCCCTAGGCATTTTGCGAGCAGCCGTTGAAAGTGGCGTCAACTTTCTCGACACCGCAGACGTGTATGGAGGTGGACGGAGCGAGCAGTTGATTGGAAAATTCCTGAAGGAAAATCCAGGTGAGTTATTCGTCGCGACCAAGCTAGGTCGACGCGACCATGTGTTCCCTGATAACTTCACTCCTGAAAATCTACGTGGTTGTACGGAAGACTCGCTCAAACATCTTGGCGTCGAAAGCCTTGATCTCACGCAACTACATTGTCTACCGACTGAAGTTTTGAGACAAGGAGAAGTTTTTGACGAAATGCGAAAGCAACAGGCAGCCGGCTTAATCCGCCACTGGGGAGTAAGCGTGGAGAGTATGGAGGAAGCCCTGATCTGTATGGAACAAGACGGTCTGACCTCTCTCCAAATCATCTTCAACGTTTTCCGCCGTAAACCGGCCGAAATACTATTCGAAAAGGCGAAGGCGATGAATATTGCAATTATAGTCAGGTTGCCGCTGGCCAGCGGACTTTTGTCGGGCAAGCTTTCATCCAATTCCACCTTCGCAGAGAACGACCACCGAGATTTCAACGCAGACGGTCAATTCTTCAACGTCGGTGAAACATTCGCGGGACTCGGCTTAGACAAAGGCACGGAACTGGCGGATGAGCTGAAGCAATTCGTTCCCGAAGACATGAGAATGGCGACGATGGCTCTTCGATGGATACTCGATTTCGACGGCATCACGACGATAATCCCGGGAGCGAGTCGCGTGGAGCAAGCTCAAGGTAACGCCTCCGCTTCAAAGCTTCCCTCTCTCCCCGACGAACTTCACCAAAAGCTCAAGGCCTTCTATAACGAAAAAGTGACGTCTCAAATCCGAGGACCTTATTGAGGAGTACGATGCTCAAGACTCGACTAAGTAAAATTCTCGCATCGATTTTTCTCTTTGCCCTCATTATGGGACCGGGTCCAGGTTTATATCTGGTAAACCCATCGCCCGACAATCCATCCTCCACCACGTTTCTCGGCATGCCCGTGCTCTTCGCTTGGGCGTCGTTCTGGTTTTTTGTACAAGCAGGGGTGGTTTTGGTGGCCTACCGAAAGCTCTGGACAAACGGAAACGATCTTGACGAATGAGTCATTGTCACATTCTCGCAGTCACCGATATCGCAGGAGGGCATCTTCCCCATTTCATGCTCGGGGGATACATGCTGCTACTGGTCTGGTTGTGTTACCTCGGTTACCGCAAGGGAAAGGCGACGGAGGAAGACTACTACCTCGCCGGACGCGGGCAGGGCGCAATCGTCACCTCGCTCACGATCATGGCCACCTTTTTCTCCAGCGCGGCGTTGCTGGGCATTCCCGGGGTGGTGTATCGTGACGGTGTCAGCTTTTTTCTGTTCGCCCTCAACCTTCCAGTAGCCGGAGCCGCCGTTTATTTACTTGGCGACCGCATCCGAAAACTAGGCAAGGCCAGAGGCTACGTAACACCAGCCGACCTAGTCGGGGATTATTACGGCGGAACGGAGGTCAGACTTTTGGCGGCGGCCACAAGTGCACTTTACGTGTTGCCCTACGTCATCATGCAAATCAAGGCGGGCGGCTACCTTGCCCAACGTCTTTTTCCCGAAACGCCACCTCTGGAATTTTCCGGAAGCTCTTTCACGATGTACGAGACAGGCGTGTGGGCTCTTTCTTTCCTGACCATGGCCTATGTGCTGGTAGGAGGCATGCGTTCGGTGGCGTGGACGGATGTAATCCAAGGCATCCTACTAATTTTCGGCATGCTGGTGGCAGGTCTTGCCACCATCGCATATTTCGGTGGTCTCGGCGGCTATTTCGAGGCGGTCTCGGCACTTCCCGCGAAGGCTCTTTCCGCTCCCGGATATTCAGACAAGTGGAATGCAGGGATGCTCTTCACTATTTGTGCTTTTGCCTCTCTCGGATCCATCATACAGCCAGGGCAATGGATGCGTTTCTATGCAGCCAAGGATTCGAATACTTTACGCAAATCGGGACTCGTATTTGCAGTCGTCTTGCCAGTCTGCTTTCTCTTCGGCATCATGCTCGTAGCCTTGGGTGGGCAAGTCCTGTTCCCGCCTGAAATCACGGCAGAGGGAATCATTCCGCATCCCTCGGTCGGAACGAAATCAAGCGAGGTGGACCAAATTGTCATCGTCATGATTCAGCGGGTGGTGCCTGAGATGCTAGGCATTACCTTCGGCGCAGTTGTGGTAACCATGATTTTGATTGCAGTACTGGCTGCCTCCATGAGCACTGCCGACAGCAATTTGCACGCCTTAAGCGCCGTCCTGACCCGCGACGTCTATGACCGTTTCATCCGCCCGCAAGCCGACGAACGAGAAAGGACATGGGTCGGTCGAATCGTAATTGTTATAGCGACAATGGCCGCGGTCGCGTTGGTGGAGTGGAGTCAAAAGGCAGGAGCGTTCAATCCGCTAGAACTCATATCCCAACTCATGCTATTGGCCATCGCCTTCTCTAGTCAGTTACTCCCTATCGCCATCGACGTCTTATTTCTGAACAAGGGAACCCGTCAAGGAGCCATCGCCGGTTTGACCGCAGGCATCGGATTGGTCCTCCTTCTAACAATAAAACCCGAATGGAGCTTTGGTATCACGAAGATCGTTCACGTCAGCGCCGTAGGCATCGCTGCCAACGCAATCGTGTTCGGTCTCGTAAGCCGAGTAACGAAAAAGGTACCGCAAAAGCACATTGACGAGTTCCGCAGGATAATCAAAGCCAAGGGGTGATCCTTCACCATTAATTATTATGAGCGCTCCACGCATCCAAGTTTCCACCGTTGGTTCCTATCCCGTTCCCGATTGGCTTGCCGCCTACCCGAACGAACAATCATTAGTAGATGCCACCCGCGTTATCTTTGCAACCCAGCGGGACGCAGGCGTCGATCTGCCGACCGATGGGGAACTTTACCGTTTCGATGTCAATCATCCCGACACCAATGGCATGATCGAATACTTCACGGGCAAGCTCGGGGGCATCGATTCCCAAGTCGGTCGTGCAGACCACGAAGCCTTTCGGGCCAAGGCAGAGATGGGGTTTCGGGCCAAGCCGGCCGGCATCGTGCGTAGCGAGTTAGACGAGGGCGTACTGAACCTTCCGGAAGATTGCTCGCGAGCTGCAAGCGTAGCGGGCGGCGCCTTCAAGTTCACCGTCACTTCTCCCTACATGCTGGCCCGCACTCTCCTAGACCTTCATTACCGGGACTTTGAGAAACTAACCCTTGGCCTCGCCGACGTACTTGCCAAGCAAGCCTCATCCCTATCTTGTGCCTGCCTACAGGTGGACGAAGCAAACGTTCCCGGGAACCCCGCCCATGGTCCCCTTGCCGCCGAGGCCATCAACCGTATTCTCGATGCCTTCGAAGGGGAAAAAGCCGTCCACCTCTGCTTCGGCAACTATGGCGGTCAAACCATCCAGGGAGGAACCTGGGAAGCCTTGCTTGCTTTCCTCAATGCCCTTCGAACCGACCATGTCGTCCTGGAACTTGCCCACCGTCCGAGCGAAGATCTAGAATCTCTCGCCAAAGTAGACGACCGCATCGCACTCGGCATCGGGGTGGTCGACGTAAAGGCAAACCAAGTCGAGACGGCAGACGAAGTCGCCAAAGCCCTCGAACAAGCGGAGTCCAAGCTCGGGGAGGGACGAATCCGCTGGATTCACCCCGACTGTGGTTTTTGGATGCTCAAGCGCTCTGTGGCCGACCGCAAGATCGCCGCCCTCGCCGCAGGACGCGATCTTTACCTCGGGAAGTGACGGCCACCCTTCCCACGCTCGACCTGAAGCAGGTCGATTTCCGCGTCCTCCCAATGCGGACGCGCTTCCCCTTCAAGTACGGCATCGCCAGCCTCACCGCCCTGCCCCACCTCGTTCTGCAGGCCACCGTCGAAGTAAACGGAACCCTCGCGGACGGCATCACCTCCGAAGGTCTGCCGCCGAAGTGGTTCACGAAAGCACCCGACACCACCTTCGAGCAAGACCTCCCCGCCATGCTCGCCGTCATCGAGAACGCTGTAAACGTCGCCCTCGCCTCCCCTTCCGCCACCTTCTTTAACCTTTGGAGAAACCTCTACGACGAACAAGCCGCCTGGGCATCCGCCGAAGGGCATCCACCTCTTCTCGCCAACCTCGGCGTAAGCCTTGTGGAACGCGCATTGCTCGATGCTCTCTGCCGCCACCTCGGGCACCCTATCCACGAAGTCATCCGCGAAAACCTGATTGGCATCCGTCTTGGCGACGTTCGCCCAGGGCTAAACGATCTTTCTCTCGCCGAAGCTCTGCCGGAAAAGCCACGGCCGACAATCATCGCTCGCCACACCATCGGTCTCGGCGATCCCCTGACGACCGACGACGTCACCGACGAAACCCGTGCAGACGACACTCTGCCCCTCGACCTCGAGTCCTGCATACGCTCTTATAAATTAAATTATTTTAAAATAAAAGTCTGCGGCGACCTCGCCACCGATCTTCCCCGCCTCCGTACCATCGCCGATCTTCTCGGTCCGCAAGCCCTTTTCACCCTCGACGGAAACGAGCAATACGCAAGCATCGCCGCCTTTCGAGAACACTGGGAAGTTTGGCGTGAGGATGAAAAGGTTCGTACATTCCTCGACACTGGTCTGCTTCTCGTCGAGCAACCCGCCCACCGCGACGAGACCTTCGCTCCCGAAGTCGCCGCCGATTTCTCCTGTTGGCCCAACCGGCCCTCCTTTATAATCGACGAGGCCGACGGTTCCCTCGATTCCCTACCCAACGCCCTCGACCTCGGCTACGACGGCTCCAGTCACAAGAACTGCAAAGGGATCGTCAAGGGCATCTCCAACGCCGCCACCCTCGCCCAAGCGGGAGCGTCACGGAAACGCCCCGTCCACCTCTCGGGAGAAGACCTTGCCAACGTCGGCCCTATCGCACTCCTCCAAGATCTCGCAATCATGGCCACCCTCGGCATCGAGCACGTCGAGCGCAACGGCCATCACTACTTCAAAGGTCTTTCCGCATGGCCCGAACCGATCCAAGAACCCATCCTCGCCCACCACGGCGACCTTTACCATCGCCACCCCGGCGGTTACCCCACCCTGCGCATCGAAAACGGCCGCCTTGACCTCGCTACCCTTAACTCTGCTCCCTTCGGTCCCGCCCCTAACCTCAACCTTTCCAATCTCGCCGAAGTGGACTTGAGCGACTCAAATAGCTTCATTCGAGAGGGCTTGCCTGACGTATAAACAACAGTCAGATTGGATATCTCTTATCCAAGAAACCGTAATTCATTTAAGTGTTGTGGTACCTCAACCTCCGTCACAAAATTTTACCAATATATATCCAAATCTTCAAAAAAAGTAAACCAAATGGCACTATCTGATTTTTTTCTTTCGGACGGGGAATATCACCTCAGGGAATTAGTAACCCTTCAGCGGCAACAAATGCGAAGAGACCGCAATAAGGAAAGAAGAAATAGCCGATCGGAGAAATCAGTTGATAAGAAAATAGAGCAACTGGAACACGACTTGGGGTTCGTATCACTCCTTTTGGCAAGTGTAATGGAATTGTTAAACGACAAAGGTGTGGTTAAGCGTAATGACGTTAAGGAAATCTTTAAGGACTTGGATTTGGTCGATGGCGTTAAAGACGGCAAGATAGACATCAATATGCTTCGTGTCATGACTGGAAGCAAAGAAGACTTCATGGACAGAGAAGACACCACCACCATGACTTACGATGACGCACCGTTGTATGTTAAGAAACAACATTTCGGCAACTATAGCACAGAGCAGTTGAAGAAAGGAAAGATCGTTTTATTTACAAAAGGCCCAAAGCAAGGAACCTCCGTCTTCATCGAAGCGGATACCGAACCTCCACCCCCACCCCTTTAAATTATAAAGAGATTCCCGCAGAGTCTCCAAAGTTCCAACGAGTTGTATCGTCTATCGCTAACGCATCAACCGAAAGGTCGGGTTGATGGTTCGGGAATTGGTCATTAGGCGGGCCATTTCCTTGATTAGATCGGGGTGTTTGTCGGCAAGGTTCTTGGTTTCGCCGATGTCGTTGGAAAGGTCGTAAAGTTCTATGGGACCGTCGGACTTCTTACGAACGTTAAGGCGGACGGCTTTCCACTTCCCTTTGCGGATGGCTTGCTTGCCGCCCTGTTCGTGGAACTCCCAGTAAACGTATTCTCGCTTAGCCTGCTTGCTTTTCTCGCCTCTGAGAGTGGGTGCGAAGGAGACACCGTCGATGCCGTCGGGAGCAGATATTCCGGCGAGTTCGCAAAATGTAGGCAGAACATCCCAACCCGCACCGATGTGGGAACTGGTCGAACCAGACTTGATTACGCCGGGCCACCATGCGGTGGTAGCTACGCGGATACCCCCTTCGTAGAGGTCTCGCTTGTAGCCACGCAGGGGACCGTTGCTGTCAAAGAAATCGGGTTTGTGACCTCCTTCCTTGTGAGGACCGTTGTCGGAGGTGAAGATGACAAGAGTGTCTTTGGCTATGCCTAGTTCGTTCAATAGGTCGAGGATACGCCCGACATCGTGGTCAAGAATGGTCATCATGCCGGCAAAGGCAGCGACGGGGTTGTTTATAACGGCTCCCCCATATTTTCCCTTCACATCTTCAAACTCTTGAAATTTCTTGCGCCATGGAAGCACGTGCTCCTCGGGTGCCTGCATGGCGGCATGGGGAATGGTGAAGGGGGCGTAGCAAAAGAAAGGCTTGTCCTTGTTCTTGCGGATGAACTTGAGACACTCCTCTGCAATCAGGCTATGGGAGTAGGACTTGCGATTCAGCTCAACCTTCGAGCGGTCACTCCAGAGATGGGTCGGATAGAAATTGTGAGCCTGGCGCTGGCAGTTGTATCCGTAAAAGCGATCGAAGCCTTGATTCATTGGATCGCCTTCGGAACCGGGAGACCCGAGACCCCATTTGCCGAACATACCCGAGACGTACCCCGCCTTGCCGAGGACTTCGGGCATAGTGAGGGCGGAGTCGGCGAGGGGAGCCTGTCCCTCAGGCTGAACCTCGCGATTACCCCGAACCAATGCATGCCCAGTGTGCACACCCGTCATAAGGCTGCAACGGGACGGTGCGCAGACAGTGCTGGCCGCGTAAAAATCGGTGAACTTCATGCCCTCGGTTGCCATACGATCGACACTTGGCGTCTTAAAGTGCTTTTGCCCGAAGCAGGAGAAATCTCCGTAACCGGCGTCATCAACCATGATGTAGACGAAATTGGGCTTGCGGGCAGTGGCATGGGAAAAGGTAAAGGCGGTGGCGCAAAGGATGGCCAAGGCGTGAATGTACTTCATGGTCTGAATTTGTTTTGGGTAAAGGAGAGAAGGGATATGGATAATCATCAAGACCCTGAGGTCACGCAGAAAGTTCATTTGCCGGGCAAGGACTCTATGTAGATGAATTGACGGAATTTCCAGGCACCATCGATCTTTCGAAAATTAATTTTGGCATGAAAGGATTCAACGCGGTTGGAATCTCGAATATTATCAGTTCCTTCAGCATGGACGTCGGCAGTGGTGGTGGCATCCGTCTCGCCCAAGGAAAGAATTTCGATATTTTCGAAACGGAGGCTGAGTCGCTTGGACTGAAGGCGGATTCGGCCGTAGAGTTGCATAAGTTCTCGGTCGGTATATTGGCCCGCAAGTCTGGCTCGCCCACCGGTCTCTAGAGAAACTTGGGGGGCGAAGAGATTACGGAAGTCTTCGAGAACGAGTGCATCTGCTATAGTTGAAGCTGAGCCAGACTTTGATGCAATATCGGAAAGTTCCTCAAACCGAGCTAGAATCTGCTCCTCTTCAGTTGGATAAAACAACCAAAAGAGCAGGAGTGCGACCGCAAAGAATATTAGCGAAAACATGCTGGTTCGGTTTCTCATTGAGGTCTTGAGGATTCTGAAAAGGAAAGGCGCAGAGACAAAGTCCCTTCTTGCTTCACTTCATGAAATGATAAAAGTCGGAGGTAATGAAGCTCCTTTTCTGCCCAGCTAAGTTACGAGCCAAGGGAACGGTTTGCCGTTTCAGCCGAGCACTCAAAAATACTCGACGTAATCGCTAAGCGCAAAGCCGCCGTCAAGCGGGTGGAGAACCCGCGGACCAAGGGTTGGCTAACGTACGAAGACTAGGCCAGTCTGGCCTTTTTCACCGTAGAAAACGAATTTCAGGTTGTAGCCGCCGTTGAGCAAATCCGCAGAACGGATTCTATAATCGCGAGATTGTTCGGGATAAATGATCTGCAAATCGTGACGGGTGGCTTGTCCCGAGAAAATGACCGCAGATAGAATAAGAATAATGCCGATTAGACCGTAGTGGAGTTTTTTCATAGGTTTGTTTTTTATTGCTTTTAGGTGATAAGATTCACTGAGGGGGAAAGCTAAGGCTCGTTACTTTCCTCTCGCTACGCAAAGGGTTCGTTGATCTCCAACGCCTTCCACAAAATAGGCTCTGACTCCAGATAGTTTTTGTACAAACTTGGTACCTCTTTCAGTCCCCAGAACACTGAGAGCGGAGGCAAGAGAATCTGCCCGGATGCCTGTCGAGGAAACCACCGTGACTTGGATCCCCATAGTGAGACCGATGCCGGTACTTGGATCTATAAGGTGGGAGTAACGTTTGCCAGCGATTTCAACGAATTGCTCCACATCGCCAGAAGTAGCTACGGCGCAACGGGCCAATTCCAAAACAGGGAGGTCGGGATGCTTGAGCCCCCCAATCTCGATTCGCCAACCTTTCCGCCCTGGAGGGGGATCACCTAGGACC
>Ga0302117_10001528_pt1 | contig 11132 bp, 9 predicted proteins | sample AG5_322_MG_FD_203112 | JGI IMG/M metagenome (GOLD analysis project Ga0302117, IMG submission 203112) | Marine microbial communities from Western Arctic Ocean, Canada - AG5_32.2 | ecosystem: Environmental > Aquatic > Marine > Oceanic | place: Canada: Western Arctic Ocean | collected 2017-10-01 | reverse complement strand
TCGCACGCTTCTACCGCACGGGCTGAGCGTCGCCAGGCTTGGGGGCCGGGATGCAGGGGACGGCCCGGGGAGGCTAGTATTTTTTCCCCACGATCGGCTGGCCCGCCCGTCGGCTCAACCGGCTGGGCAAAGGGTGGCTCGGTCGCGTCCGAATCACTTCAAGGAGAAAATGTGTCCCGGCATCCCCTGAGAGCAAGCGCCGCCGTGGTCGGCATCGGAGAGACCGATTACGTGCGCGGGGCGGATGCGACCCCGGTGCAGCTGATGCTGCAAGCCTCCTTGGACGCCATCGGGGATGCGGGGCTCAAGCCGAGTGAGATCGACGGAATTCTCCCGCCCCCGGGCTACACGTCCGCTGAGGAATTGGCCGCGAACCTCGGCATCGAGGACCTTCACTATGCCGCGACGGTGCACCTGGGCGGCGCGAGCCCGACGGCCTCGCTTCAGACCGCGGCCATGGCGATTCATTCGGGGGTGGCGAAAAATGTTCTGGTCGTGGTGGGCTGGAATGGTTTCTCCGCCTTCCGCCCCCGGCCCGGGGTGAAGCGTCCGCGCATGGGGCTCGACCCGGGCTCGGTGGGAAACGTCACCATGGACTACTACCTCCCCTACGGCGCACGCATCCCGGCACAGTTCTATTCCTTCATCCTGATGCGCTACAAGCAGCTCTATGGGATTCCCGACGAGGCGGCGGCCGAAGTGGCGTTGGCCTGCCGAGCCCACGCCCAGCTCAATGAAAAGGCCTTGATGCGTGGGCGTCCTCTGGATCTGGACGAATACATGGCGGCACCCTGGGTGGCCGAACCCCTGCGCAAATTCGATTGCTGCGTGGAGACCGATTGCGGCGCCGCGGTGGTACTGACCTCTGCCGAGCGCGCCAAGGATCGCCCCCACACCCCGGTGCTCTACCTCGGAGGCGCCGAGGGCCATCCCTATCCGGCGGACGACATTACGAACCGGCGGGATCCCTTCAAGGTGGGCCTGTCCTTCGCGGCCCCCCGGGCCTTCGCGATGGCGGGGGTGGGACCCGAAGAGATGGACTTCCTTCAGGTCTACGACTGCTTCACCTATGTGGTGCTGCTGCAACTCGAGGCCCTGGGACTCTGCGGCCCAGGGGAAGCGGGGGACTTCGTTCAGGGCGGCCGAATCCGCTTGGGAGGGGAGCAGCCCCTGAATACCCACGGCGGCCTGCTCTCCCAGGGCCATATGTGGGGGATGAATCACATCATCGAAGCCACGCGGCAATTGCGGCATGCCGGAGGTGCGGCTCAAGTGGAAGGGGCCGAACTGGGGCTGGTGACGGGCTGGGGGGATTATGGCGATGGCAGCATCGCGATCCTTGGACGGGGAGATTGAGATCCATGGGATTCCCTGGCACTCGATCCCTGGAGGCGAAGTCATGAGCGATGCACCCGCGAAGTACATTCCCGACCCCGACGGACGCAACGCGGATTTCTACCGCCACCTGGCGAGTGGAACTCTTCACTTGCAGGCCTGTGAGGGCTGCGCCCGGGTTCTGCATCCGCCGCGTTTTCTGTGCCCGGGTTGTGGTTCAGACGCTCTGGTCTTCAAGCCGTCGGCGGGGCAGGGGCGAATTTTCTCGTGGACACTGACCCACCGTCCGGTGGATCCGGGTTGGGCCGCCGAGGGGCTCCCCTACGCGACGGTGGTGGTGGAGATGGAAGAGGGCATTCGCCTGGTGGGCGGTTGGCGGGGCACCCCGGATGTATTGTGTCTTGACCTTCGGGTTCAAGCCGAAGTCGAGCCCGCCACTGAAGCCTTTGCCTTCCTCTATTTTAGGCCCCATGTCCCGCTCGATGTAGAAATTTAAGATAACGGCCATACCCGAACGTTGTGCCAGAGGACAGCTTGAAAGTCCTCTCCTCAATGACCTGCTCTTCGCCGGCGCGAATCAGATCGTCGATGTCTATCAGAAACCATGGGGGCCTCGGGCAGGGCAGGGTGGGGGATGGCATGGAGCACCGTTGTTTCTGGTGGATGGCTATCAGCTGTCGGATACGATGAACAATGTCTGTGCGAGCGTTTCCGGAGCTGCGCGACGAATTCGAATCTCCGGACAGTGGGAGATTGAGGCGGTCCGCAGGGTCACCCCTGAATTTCCTCCAAGTCGGAAACCGCTCGATGAGCCTCTTCAATCGCACTCGGAACCGCCGCCGAAGCCCCAGCATCGGAGTTGGCAACCGCGATGCGCCCGAATCGCTTTCGCCCAACCTCGTTCGGATACTCACCGTCGTCATAGGTCAAATCAGAGATCGGATCATAGGAATACGCATAACCATGTGCCCAACGATTGACCGTGATGGCTGCAATATCGGTGGCTGGATCGAATCCCCCCTCGGACAACATACCCCCGAGTTGCGAGCGGACTGAGCGCTCAATCGACTCAAACGGAGTCCGGAGAAGATCCCGACGCCCGGCCCGGTATTGGTCCCGTGCGGACGCGCTGCCATCCGTACCCTTTGGGAACCGTTCCATGTGCACGACGATCGGCTCGTCGGGGCCGGCCGAAAAACGGTAGTCGCCGAGACTGACCGGAAAATCGAGCATCGCGTTCGCGTGGTACCCACCTGGGGCCGCGAACGCCCCGATTCCCATCTTCTTCCAAGCCTTCCAGTTTCGAAGCAAGACATTCGTGTACACCACGGGCGATTTGATCGCGAGCGAAAGTGCATCGCGCTGACCCCCGGGCATCTCGGGGCAGAGATACGGAATCATCGAATTGTATCCCGCAAGGATGCACGCTCGGCCGCGTACGACGCGAGAGCGCGAAGAGACGGAAGAAGAAGCGCCGGTCACATAGGTAATCGAGACACTCTTCGACTTGGCCGGCCCCTCCTCATGGACGACCTTCACAACCGTCGCGTCCAATCGGACCCGTACGCCCGCCCCTGGATCGTCGAGTTTTCCATAATCGAACGGGGCCATCACGATGTCTTCCATCGTCTTGCCCGGCGCCACGGCCGGAATGAGACTCCTCACGAGAAGACGCGCGACGGAAGCGTTTCCATCAGGGAAGTGGTGGATGTATGGCGCGTAGTCTTCTTCGCCCCAAAAACCGACTGCTCTCGCGTTGGGCATGCCCACGTAGCCGATCACGCTTGCGGCAGTGGCACGCCGAAAATCGAGACCGATGTCGGTTGTCATACCCTGGAGCAATGCGATCGCGTCGGGGTCCGTCACTCCCATGTGACGCTCGAGGAATTCCCTGTAACTGATGCGCCGGAGATACTCTTCTCGCTCACCCTTCGGAACGTTGGGGATCACATCCTTCCTCGTGGTCATCAACTTCAGAAGATCCTTCCGGGCAGCCTCCGGGAGTGGCATCCTTCCAATCGCTTCTGCCGCTGACAATTTTGAGGGCTCGAGCGGGAGGTAATTTGAGAACTTCAGAATTTCGTAGGGAATGACGCGGTCGACACCATACGTTTGCCGATCGAAATAAATCCCCCCTCCCAGTCCATGGCGGCGATAGAACTCCTGGTCATAGGCGGTTTCGAATCGCTCCATCCTGATTCCCACATCGCGCAGAAGGCGCTTTGCGATCTCACTGTAGCCAGTAGGGTTCTCGAGAGTCTGCCCACCGCCGTAGCTCAGGATCGTGCGCCCATCGATCGAGAACTCGTTCCGTCTCGAATGTCCGCCGAAATCGTCGTGGTTGTCGAGAATCAAGATCCGCGACTCGGGATTCCGCTCGCGGAAATAATAGGCCGCGGCGAGCCCGCTGATGCCCGCGCCGACAACCACGAGGTCATACATATTCTCATCGGGTTCGATCGGCGTGCCCCAGTTTTTCCGTCCGGCAAGCACCAACTCGTGGGCGACGTCAAAGGATCCAGGTTGACTACCCCGCTGGCCCAGAAGCGCAGGTGGGTAGTAGGCTGGGGCTCCTGTCCCGGACCCGGCAGCTTTGCCCGATGTTTGAGCTTCTCCTGCCTGGGATTGTCCTGAGATGAGAGAGCCCACCGCAATCGTCCCGACACCTTCGATGAAGTCTCGACGTGTAACGGGGCGGTCCATCCCTAGATCACGATCCGAGTTGCTCATACGACTGAATCCGTTTCAAACGCTAAAAATCGAAGACCCATCTGGAAAACAATGCTCTTCCGGCCGCACACGACCCCAGATGACCCGGATCGTAGCCGATTCCCGGCCCACTTTTCGTTTTGCACCCCGCGCAGACTCCCGCGCAAGCCACGAACTCTTGCCCCCTAGCTGGGGAAATGTTGATGATCGCTTGAGCGCCCCCACAACGGGTGCCAAGCAGGCGGACAGGAACTTCAAAGGCCCGTGACAGGCTCCGGGCTATGCCGGCATATTCGAGACACGCTCCGGCTTCCCGATCTGCAGTTTCTTCCTCAGGTGCACCCCCAACACGACGTCTACCTCGCGCGGTTCCGCTTGCGCGCGGCAGAGTTTCTTTGGTCTAATAAGATCGGCTTCCGCTTCTATGTGGGGAGACAAGCAGAAAGCATCGGATCTCAATGAACTCCGACCATTGCCTAGGCGTGCAGCCCGGGGACCTCGACGGCAAGCCGTATGCGAAATATTGGCAGCCGGCGATGCGCCCGCTGCAACCACACGTCAGCGAGGCGGTGCTGCACGGAGAGGAAGCGGGCGCGTTGGCCTTTCCCCTGAGCGAGGCCGACCAACTCCTTGAGCCCGGCTATCTGGCGCTGGAAAACGGGTTCACGAAATTACCCGGCGGCAAGATCTTTGTCGCTGTCCGGACCGACATGGCCCGGGTGACCGGGGCAATGTTCGAGTGGTGGATGGGCTGGCATTATATGGAACACCAGCGCTACAAGCTTTGGCACCCTCGTGCCCATATCGCGAATGGGACCGACGGGATGCAGGGAGACAGCCCGCAACTCAGCGACCGCGAGAAGTACATGACCACCCACTTGGCCGGGGTCCACCTCGGCCGGGACATGCTCGTACATTGCGGCATGGAGATGCATCACTTAGCCGGATTCCTTCCCGACCTTTACGGTGATTATCATAAGGCCTGAGAGCGCCCCCGATGCCACAAGGGTGACTTCCTTGCGGGATGATAAAAATTACTCGGGCCTGGAACCCCTGCTGCCCGGAGTTACCGATTTCTCCTCACCACGCTCCCTGTCGCGAAGCCGGAAGTACGGAAATTCAGTCGCCTGTTCTAATGACCAGGGAGGTTCCATCGATCGGCGGACACCAGTAGTAGCCCCCGGTGATCGGCCGACTGAAACGCAACAGCCCATCGACGATGCCGTCGTCGAGGCCCAACATACGTCGGAGTTGGGCTTCGTAGGCGTCGAGACTCTTCCCAAAGGCGACGAACATCAGGCCGTGTTCTTCACTGTCGATCCACGGCATCGATCGACGCAACAAGAACGCCTCGGGGTCAAACGATTCCTGGGCGGTTCGTTTCACGTGCGCGAACTCGGGCGCGTCGTCGATCTCTTCATTGTCCTCGAGGCGCCGGCCGATGATATGATCCCGCTCCTCCTGGCTAAAAGACTCAAACTCATCCAGGTCGTGAACCCACTGCTGGACGGCCACGAAGCTCGATCCTTGCAACGGGCCTGCCTCCGCACTCACGGCGGCCTCAATCGCCTTCTCTCCCTCCGGGTTCTCGGTGCCGTCAATGTATCCCGAAAGGTCCCGGCCGTCGGTGAATGTGAACCCCTCCACCAGGTCGACCATGTCGAACTCGTCGCTGAGATCTTCACTAGTGCGGCGGGATTCGTGCAGCAACTCCCCCCGATCATGACCGCGCAGACAGATCCAGAGCGCTGACTGCGTTGAAGCCACGTCGATTCCGGGCGCCACCCAATGCGGAAAGGCGCGAAGCAGCGGGACCTCTACACCGAGTGCCATCGTAAGCGACGGCCCCAAGCCCACCACGATTCGATCGTTGATCTCGAGATCAGTGACCGCCTCGAGTGCATTTTTGAAGTCGCCATCGGATGCGATATCAAAACGCATATAGCATGCCACTGACTCGTTCGGGGCGAGAATGCCAGGCTGGCACCCCGTCGCTGCGGTCGGAAGCCTTGTGATCTTGGCCATTTTAATTTCGTCCTCTAGGTCTTTTTTTCGACGACTACCCGTTTTTCTGACGAGACGCCTGAGTCGATTTCGTTTCTAGCACAGAATACGAGGCCACAGTTTCGGAACATGCTTTCAGCCGAATAGAGTGGACGGACTAAAAATCCGTAGATCCGCGTAGCTCGGAAAAGTCGAGCATGATCTGACTGGGGTGGGCCGATCGTTGGCAGAGTCGTTCGTAGTAGCGTGGGACTGCTGACGGAGCAGCGACCCAATATCCCCTCTCGAAATACCGGTAGAGCGCAGTGCCGATGGGAATATTGCACGTCACGAAGATCTCTCCCGGGACGAATGGTCGCGTAGCGAGAGGGTCGGCAAGCAGGTCGAAGTCGGCGGCGCATCGGGTGGCAGCCGACTCGACTCGACGAATGTTGCGTTCCGCTTCAGGGGTTCGGTAGTAGCCCCAGAACAGCCCCATTAAATCGGGTTGGAGCGCGGTGTGTCCCCAGTCCATCCAGCGATCTGCATACCAGCGAGAGAACGGGTCTTCGATCCACAGTGCACCCACGCCCCATTTGGCAGCCGGAAACCGAATGATCGTATGCGACTCCCAGAGCACGACCTCAGCGTGCTGTAGCACCGCAACCCGCCCGTTTGGGTTCATCTCTTGGAACGCGGACGTTTCCAGGCCAGGCCCGAGAAGTGGCAGACCAGCGGTACCGTCCGAAGTTATTTTGCCGGCCTTTATCCATCGCGGGCGTGGAGCAGCCTATTGTAAAGCGACCTTCATGAGCGACGACGGCGTGCCATACTGAGGTCGGACCCGCTAGATTACTGCGATCCGTGGCTCTGGATCGGGGAAGACACGATGTACACGCGTCGAGAGATCATGAAACGGGCGGCCGCTATACCACTGGTTCTTTCTGCGAGGAGCCTGCTCGCCGCGGAGGAATCCATGAAGGATCGAATCGCACGGACGATCAGAGAGTATTCCGAGCAGGGCATTCACCGATCCGGGACCGATGGGGATCTGGAGAACGCCACCTGGCTCTCCGGACGAATCCGCTCCCTGGGCCTCGGACCGGAGCTGGACACGTTCCCCTTCAAACGCGTTCGCCCACTCGAATGCACTCTGGCGATCGACGGAAAGACGGTCGAAGCGATTCCCCTCTATGACTGCACCTACACGGACGGTGACGGGATTTCGGGACGCCTTGGTGAGATCGGCGGTGATGCAGACATCGGTGTCGTGTCGGCCTTTCCGATGGCGAGCTCACCCGGTGGACGACTCCTCGACAAGGCACGACGAGAAGAGCAGCACAAAGCGATCGTCGTCCTCACCGATGAAGGCATGGCTCCTGGAATCACGATCACAAACGCCGAAGACTTCGGCTCTCCCTTTGGCCCGCCCACCGTTCAAGTCTCGAACGCCGACGCCCGCTGGATTCGAAGCGCGGCCGCCTCTGGAACCGAGGCAAGGGTCGTTGCCCAATGCGACTACGTAGACGCAAAAGGGATCAACGTCGGGACAACGCTCCGCGGCAAGAACCCGAACCTTGCCCCCCTCGTTGTCATGACCCCGCGCAGCGGTTGGTGGTCCTGTGCTTCAGAGCGCGGCGGCGGCATCGCGGCCTGGCTCGAAATGATGCGGGCGATCTCCCAAAGCGGACCGGATCGCGATGTCATTTTCACCGCGAACACCGGGCACGAGCTGGGCCATATCGGCCTCGACCACTATCTGGAGTCCCACAAAGCGCTGATCAAAGACGCGCACATGTGGATTCATCTTGGCGCCAACTTCGCTGCCGCGATTTCGCCTGGCGTCGGAGTACAGTCGTCGGATGAACAGGCACGCAAGCTGATGTTCGGAGTTCTGTCACAGCAAGGCCTCGAGCCGGACGGTGAGACCGAGCCGGGACAGCGCCCCCTCGGCGAGGCACGGAACATCTACGATGGTGCCGGTCGCTATGTCTCTGTGCTGGGTCGCAATGGTCTCTTCCACCACCCCTCCGACATCTGGCCCGATCCCGTCGACCTGGAGAAGACAACCCGATGGGTGGGCGCCTTCACTGAGATCGGCTTGCGACTTTCAGGCCCGTGAATAGAACCGGCCCGGCAGAGAGCGCTGGCCCGGGACGGGGCTGATGTGCCTCGTCCGAGGGCTACTTGTCACAACACCCAGTATCGGTGGCGCGGGGGATAGGACATACAAGCTGGGTTCCGGCACATCGTCCGAGTCTGGGCGTTATGTCCCGGGGAGGTTCAGGCAATCGAGGATGCGCCGGGCGATGTCTGGGTCAGAGAAGTCAGTCTCTATGCGCTGGGGTGAGTTTAAGAGCCGAGATCATTTTCGGTATTGCTCTACGATGGGAGTGAGTTCGGAAGGGCTGGCGCCATGTAGGATCACACCATCGCAGCCGAGGTCGAGCTGGCCCCGTATCGCATCGGCACATTTTTGAGGGCTCCCGGTGGCGGAGCAGGAGAGCCAGGACTCTGGGATCAAAGACGATATATGCTCCAACTCTTCGGTTGAAGCGAGACTGTCGATTCCGCCCTGGAAACTTTGGACCACTGCATCGGATCGGAATGATTCCAGTATCTTGGGGTCCCAGCGGTTGGTCCGGATCAGGAGGTCGCCATACCCCTGGAGGTACGTGGCCATCCGGCCCACTGATTTCATCAGTCGTTTTTCTTCAGACAGGTGATCGCCCAGTGTGGCAAAGCAGGACCACACTTTAACGTCATCCGGGTTTCGGCCGGCCTGCTCTGCCGCTTGCTTTACTGTTTGCACGCAGCGTGCTGTTGTTTCGTCGGTAAAATAGGTGTGCAGGACAACCTCATCAAAGCATCGCCCTCCAAGTGCAAGTGAGTTCGGGCCAAAGGCAACGAGGAGCATGGGAACGGTGACCTCGACGTCTGAACCCAGCCTAAGGACTGGGTAGGCGCCCACCGGGCCGTCGTAGCCTACGACCATTTCTCCTGCCAGGACTCGACGCATCAGCCCGACAAAATCTTCCATCTGGGCGGTGGTGATGGGGGGGATGCCAAAGGCTTTTTGCATCGGCTCTATACCCCGCCCGAGTCCCAGGATGAAACGTCCACCGGTTAAGCTGTGCATGGTCAACGCGTAGCCAGCGGTCACCAGTGGGTGTCGGGTGTTGTGGTTGGTCGCTGCGGTGGCAATGCGAATGGAGCTTGTGACGGCGCCCGCCGCTCCCGAGAGCGTCGCTGCTTCCTTGGAGTGATAGCGCTCTGAAATAAAAGCCGTTCCAAATCCGAGGGCTTCAGCATCATGAAGTTCCTCGATGAGTTCTCGGGGAGACTCGGGTTGGCCGGCCAGCATATAAAAGCCAAGTTCCGGATTCGCGTGGATAGACATGGTGTGGCCCTTCCGTCCTGTTTTTCCCAGCGATCCGATCAGCGAAAAAGCCTGATCGATCCGTGTGCGGGTTTACGTTTAGAAAGTATTCGAGGCTCCAGCTTGAGCGTCGAGAAAGAGCGGCTCTTTTTTCGGCATCGAAAGTCTAGGTTTTGCGGATAAAGGCGTACATGAGCTCATCACTGAATTCTTCATTTTTAAAAATACGCTTCAGATGCCTTGCCTCGAGTGTGTAGCCGGCTTTTTCGAGTACCCGCTGGGAGGCTATATTTCGACCCAAAACGAGCGCTTCGATTCGCATAAAGTCGAAGTCCTGCCAGGCGTAATGACTGGCGCGCTTTAGGGCCTGAGTGGCAAGGCCTCTTCCCCAGTACTCTTCCCCAATCCAGTAGCCGATCTCGGCCGTACGACCGTGGGTGTCGGACAGGCGCTCAAATCCGATTCCCCCCGCGATCTCTTTTTCAACGATAATCGCCCAATGGACAGCATCGGCAGGCTGGGTATTGGCATTTGCGATCCAAAAGGCCGCATCGCTGACTTGGTAGGGATGGGGAAAACGATTTCTGAGATTTCGAGCGACCCGAGGATTGTGGGCGACCCGGACGAGACCTTCTTCATCGCCCTCCTGCCAGGGGCGCAAAATAGGTTCGCTTGAGATGTTCGGCATAGTCCGAGGCTAGATCCGAGCCTAGTTTTAGGCAAGGCAAAACAAGGGGGGATAGGACATTCAAGCTGGCTTCCGGCACAACGATCAAGCCTGACGATTCGACTTGCATGTTTTCAACGCAGTCGGTCGGCGCAATCGCGGCAGATAGGGTCGGGAAAATTCGAATCTTTATCAGTGATGTCCCCTCCCTTGGGTGTCAGTTTGTCAATGCGGTCGGATTTTCGAGATAGGTTGGTTGCTGAGCGCATGGCACGCGCAATCCACTCCGCTCCGGTCGACTCCCGACCAAGTCCTTCCTCGAAGTCAGACTCGAGTACTTCCCCGACCAACGAGTCGACTTCATTGCTCGGCAAAGAGAACGGGTAAGCAAATGCCTCTTGGGGAATACCCACGCAATCGGCACCCGTTCAGTCCGTTCCGAGAGAGGCGAATGCCACGACACTGGAATTGATGGGCTGTCACGTGTATTCACTGCTCAATTCGTTTGAATGCGTCATCCGTACTCTCGGTCGAATGTCTTACCCTCGGCGGGGTCGTGGCGCTAAAAGGTCGATTGATTTCAAGGAGGAACATCCATGCTCGACATCTGCAAGACCGTAACGCTCGAAATCCTTCGCACTGCTCCAATGGGGCTGATCCTGGGCGATTACGACGGCGAGGTGCTGCTCCCCACCCGTTACGTGCCCGAAGGGGTAGCGCCCGGGGACGAAATCGAGGTCTTCCTCTATACGGACTCCGAAGACCGCCCGATCGCAACAACCGAAAAGCCATTGGCCCAGGCCGACGAGTTCGCATGTCTGCGCGTTGTGTCGGTGACGAAGACCGGTGCATTTTTAGACTGGGGGCTTCCTAAAGATCTCTTGCTGCCGTTTGCGTATCAGGTCCACCCCGTGAGTGCAGACGAGCGAGTGGTGGTGCGCGTTTTGTTAGATGAAGTCTCCCAGCGCCCAGTCGCGACGGCGAAGTTCCAACGCTACGTGGATCTACCGCCCGAAGACTTGCGTGCGGGACAAGCCATTGAATGGATGGTTTTCGAAG
>Ga0302117_10001526_pt1 | contig 11137 bp, 6 predicted proteins | sample AG5_322_MG_FD_203112 | JGI IMG/M metagenome (GOLD analysis project Ga0302117, IMG submission 203112) | Marine microbial communities from Western Arctic Ocean, Canada - AG5_32.2 | ecosystem: Environmental > Aquatic > Marine > Oceanic | place: Canada: Western Arctic Ocean | collected 2017-10-01 | reverse complement strand
CTGTGCCGTAGCGGATTGACTCATGATCTGGTTACGAGTAAAAGTAGCCAGTTCCTGAGCCATATCAGTATCTCGAAGAGTAGACTCAGCAGAAGTCATGTTTTCTGCCGCTACTTGTAAACTAGTGAGATTAGATTCCAGTGTATGTTGCTGAAATGCACCTAATTCTCCCCGAACAGTAGCAACCTCAGTAATTGCTTGGTCGACCATTCTCAATGCATCCATAGCACCTTGCTCATTACTTACATCTATGTCTGCAAGTGACATAAAGTTGCTTTTATTTGGTTCATCTTGAGGTCTGCCAAGTTGATTACTGTTCATGTTCCTGATAGAGGTCGCTGCTGTGTGGCCGGCATCAGGTCCAACATGAAAACGGAGTCCTTCTATAGTTTTTTCAGACTCAATAATTTTATTACCCTTTTCATCTAAAATAAACTTTCCTTCAGGACCTTTTCTATAAGTGATTTCAACTTTTCTTTCATTTGTTCCATCCAGTAGTTTATATTGTCCGAATTGAGTGCTGGATACAATACGGTCCAATGAAAATAGTGCATTCTCAATCTCAGATTGATTAGCCATAGTCATAGCATCGTCGCTGGCACCCACGTTAGCAGCTGAAATTGCGCGCTGGCGTATACTAATTAAAAGGCTTGAAATTTCATTCATAGAACCTTCCGCTGTCTGTACAAGTGAAATGGCAACCTCATTATTCCTGATTGCTTGCTGCATTCCACTAATTTCTGCACGCATATGTTCAGAAATCACTAAAGCAGCCGGATCATCGGCGGCTCTGTTGACTTTCTGACCAGAAGCCAATCTTTCAAGTGACTTTGACATCGCGCGGTCGTTTTTTAACAGGTTGCGATGTGCAACCATTGCCTCAATATTATTATTGATTCTTACACCCATCTTATCTCCTTATTTTTTAAATGATAATGTTAATTCCAACCATAGAATAAATGTATTCCTTTCCAATGGAATACAGCAGGGACACAGGTCAGGATTAAACCATTCCTGTCTAAAGAGGACAACTCTCACCATGAAAGCTAAGCCCTTCCCTTGTTTCTCCAACGTGCACGGCACGCGAAGACTTTTGAAACACTACGGGCGGAAAGGCCTGCAGTGTCTGGGGCACTTCGCAACTGAAACCAGAATCTTTTGACTTCGTAATCAGTCTAAAATTCAGCTTCAGTCAGATCACTCCATGATTGTTCACGGAGCACCCCGCATATCCGGATTATCACCATGATTATCCGGCAATAAATTTAAGAAAAATAATATTTATATTAAATTTCTAAACATACGTATTACTTGATGTCAGACCATCTATAAAAGATCAATTTATCTCAAATAGTCACTCAGTTCTCAGCAATCCTTTGTCGCGAGCATATTTCGTAGTTTGTTTTCGGCACGTTTAATTTTTTCAGATTCTTTCTTTTGCTCGTTTTCCGTCAACGGGATAGCGAATGAGAACCCTTCTGGAATACGTCTATTAAGTTCGGTCCGTAAAAAATTCAAATTATTTTCAAGCCGCAGTGCTTTCAATAACGGCGGAGTCTTGAATGACAATTTGCGTATTGTGCCAAAGCTGGAATACTTTGCAGTTAGGTCAATTAATCCCAGAGCATGCTTTAAATTCACTTCATCCACCACTTTTGGGGGAGTTAACGCCGAAGAAAATGTTTGCGCGTGCTTACGCATCTGACGCAAGAGTACGGATTTATCTATCATTTTCCCTTTAGTCCTTTCACTGATGAGGAGCAATGAATACATCTCATTCCTCTGATTACAAACAATTTTAAATATTTTTAAAAATAATATACAATTTCAGATGTTTAACAAATTTATCCCTTCATATTTTATTCAGATCTCCTGATAAAATGCTTTCCGGCGAGATAGTTTTATCATCCGTGCTATCTCACCGAAAAGACTAGGAGGATCGGTTAACGCACCACCAAATCCAAAGGGTGACGCGAAAGGGATTCACATCCTGAATCATTTACCACGTAACTCTGTCCGACATATTTGCTTCCGGCCTCCGGATAAAATGCTTTCCGGCGAGATAGTTTTTATCATCCGTGCTATCTCACCGAAAAGACTAGGAGGGTCGGTTAACGCACCACCAAGTCCAAAGGGTGACGCGAAAGGCATTCACATCCTGAATCATTCACCACGTAACTCTGTCCGAAACACATCGCATTTCCTGAATCACTGTCCATCAAAATCATATGTAGAAAAAACACCATATTTTTTTCAGCAAGCACTTGATTGCCATGATAAAACATGGGCCAGTCCATCCAGTTTGGCGAAAAAGTTGTGCCCATACTGTATCCGGTCGCATTCAGCCGATGCTTCTGCATTCCGGAATTATCACAAGTCCTGGCGTAAGCATCGAAAACCTCACCGATGCTATTTCCCGGACGCAAAGCAGATTCGCAGGCCGCCATTGCTTCAAGACAAACCCCGTGCATCCTTCTATGTTGTTCAGTCACGCGTCCAACCGGAATTGTACGCATCATAGCTGCGTGATAGTGCCGGTAAACTCCGGCCCATTCCAAAGTCAACTGGTCTTCAGGATCCAGTTTTCGTCTTCCGGAATAATAGCGACATAGCAAAGCGTTTTCACCTGAACCGATGATAAATTCATTTCCCGGATAATCTCCGCCGCCTCTAAATACAGCACCCTGCATAACTGCCAATAGTTCGCCTTCATCGCATCCGGCCTTCACCAGTTTGTGTGCTTCATCCAGAGCGTCGTCTGCTAACTCAGCGGCTTTCCGGACATACACTAATTCTTCCTGACTTTTCACCACTCGTAGTCTGTTTACCAAATTAGATGCATCCTTCAGGTTGCAAAAACTAGCCAGCGCGGAGTCCAGCAATTTTCCATTTTTCGCAGTCAAACCATAAGAGTCGTATTCCACTCCCAACTGTTGCCCCTCACAAGCGCATTCCCGTAAAATATCCTTAAGCTGTAGAGCCGGATTGCTATCAGGACCATCCACCCAGATCCGGATATCCTCCAGAATGGATGTGTTTTCTGCCTGCCTTAAATCAGGAGCCCGGGTCAGTAAAATCAACTTTCCATCCAGACCCAAATATAGACACTGAAAAAAGACGTAGCCGAAAGTGTCATAACCGCTCAGATAAAACATGCTTTCCTGGCGGAAAAGCAGCATCCCATCCAGTTCATTTTCGGCCATCAACTCTCGTAATTTTTTTATACGTAGACCGAATTCCGCTCTCTCAAAATGTAAAGACATATTTCCTCACAATTACTGTTAGAAACAATTGCCAAAACTGCTCAACCTGTCAAAAAACCCAAGACCCTTTCATTCCAGACAAAGTGAAAAATTTTGAATAATTAACACTAATATCATTAAGTTAGCTCCATTATCTCCATCTTTTTTTGTTACTGGGGAAAATACGGATTTATCCCTTGTTCTGATAAAACTCTAAATATAATTCGCCATAAAAATAATATTTATCTTACAAAAATTGGAACACCCCTCCTCAATTTTAATATTACATATACACATATCTGTCGAAAAACCCTGCAGCAGTTAAATCCGAGTTCCTCACGGACAGAAATATTTCAACAAATAATTAACAGCATTCAAGAGGCATTGATCCACACCAATCAGGGAGTTCACCCCTGATGATGACCGTTACTCCGGATAGTATTCCACTTAAGGCAAAAATCCATAGGGTTCCACTTAAGGCAAAAATCCATAGGGTTCCACTTAATGCAGAAATTCATTGTATTCCACTTAATGCAGAAATCCATAGGGTTCTACTTAAGGCAGAAATCCATAGGGTTCTACTTAAGGCAGAAATCCATAGTATTCCACTTAATACAGGAATCCATAGTATTCCACTTAAGGCAGAAATCCATAGGGTTCCACTTAATGCAGAAATCCATAGGGTTCCACTTAATGCAGAAATCCATAGGGTTCTACTTAAGGCAGAAATCCATAGAATTCCACTTAATACAGGAATCCATAGGGTTCTACTTAAGGCAGAAATCCATAGTATTCCACTTAATACAGGAATCCATAGTATTCCACTTAAGGCAGAAATCCATAGGGTTCCACTTAAGGCAGAAATCCATAGGGTTCCACTTAAGGCAGAAATCCATAGGGTTCTACTTAAGGCAGAAATCCATAGTATTCCACTTAATACAGAAATCCATAGTATTCCACTTAATACAGAAATCCAGAGGGTTCCACTTAATGCAGAACATTTCCAAAATTTCCACTACCAGGTCACGAAAACTTCACGCAGAGATTTATCAAAGCTGAAAACTCCGGTTTTAACCGGAAAGTTTTCGGATCTACCCCTCCTCTAATATTATTGAAACACTGGACCATGGGTTTATTCCCCAGGTTCAGATATATCAAGGGTGGATTTATCCTGAGTTTCATAATTCAAAACGCAAGGATCCACCCTCTTCTCTGTACTTAGGAAATACTATGGCCGATGCTTCAGCAAAAAAGGAGGAGTCCCCCTTTGTGAGGTTTCGCCAGATTTAGTTTTCAAAGAGCTTTCATTCCATTTCAATTCATTTGTGCAGTCAACACCCGCACTTTGACATTAAAACGGCGGTTTATAATTATGAAGCCAGGGTCTCACGATAAATTTTAAATCCCCTAGCCTGATAATTTTTTAACGCATAAGGATGGTCAAGGCTTGAGGTATGTACCCAAACCCTGTTTGTTTCCGTTCCCCATGCATTTTCAATTGCGGCGGATAATAATCCACCACCTAATCCTTTACCCACAAAAGGAGGCAGCAGGCCAAAATAAGCCAGTTCCACATCCCTTCCCTCGGTATTCAATTCGAAATAACCTGCGGGCGTACCTTTATATAGTAACATCCAGGTCTGATGTTCTTTACGATCAGCCCAGTCCCGCCATTGTTCTTTGGTCCATGCTTCATGTTCTGTCCATTGCCACATTTTGCCAACCTCCAGATAAAAAAAGCGGTTCATGACAGGCAATGCTATGCCAAATTTCACCAGCTGTGTTTCCGGAGGAAGCCCCTTTGGACGCAATTCTTCCGACTTCTGCATTTCAAGATACCAGATCGTTTCCGGTTCACTATTCTGTATGTTCATTCCGTTCCTGGTTTACCAAAATTTCTTACGCAGTTTTAGCACGAAATAGTGACTCAACTTAGATTCAGTTTAATAATATATTTATCCAGTACTTTGTCATCTATTTTCAATTATTTCAGAATACAAGAGTTTCCATCCAATCAAATTTGCGAAACTGTAGGCAGAATCCTCTGCGTGAATTACTCACATCCTGGTCGAAGTACCTCTCACTAATTTAGCATCCCTAAAAACTCTCCTGACAAACTGCACGTACCTCAGCAACAGCTAAAGCTCAAAATAGTTAAGACCTCCATATGCAACTCTCAGCCGGGAAAATCCGGAAATTATGATATAGAAACAACAAAGCCAAAAAACAGCACAGGGCTATTCTTTGGCTTTGAGTTGTTCAGTATTTTTTTACAACTGTATTCCGTTCTCTCTCCGTATATTTATGGTTAACCCATATTCCTACATTAAACCGGCGCTGCTGAAAGCCCAGACAATTTTGGAAACAGTACTCCCTAGTTACAAGTCTGTGTAGAGTCTCCTCCTGAAAATCAACAGGCAGTAATCCATTAGACTAGATCCTTTAATTTTCAGTAAAACTCCAGTCAGTCAGCATATTTCTACTGTAAGACGTTTCCCGTGTTCTACTTGAGTCCGGTTTCACCTATCCATCTAAAAACACCAGTCGGCATATTTCTACTGTGAAACAATTCCCGTGTTCTACTTGAGCCACGCTTCACCTAGCCCTCTAAAAAAATCCAGTCAGCCAGCATATTTATACTGTGAGACATTTCCGGTGTTCTACTTGAGTCAAGCTTCACTTAGCCGTCTAAAGAAATCAAGGCCGCATATTTATACTGTGAGACAATTCCCGTGTTCTACTTGAGTCAAGCTTCACTTAGCCGTCTAAAGAAATCAAGGCCGCATATTTATACTGTGAGACAATTCCCGTGTTCTACTTGAGTCACCATTCACATAGCCGTCTAAAAACTCCAGGCAGTCTGCATATCTTTATAGAGACAAGTTTCAGGTTTTCTACTTGAGTCACGTTTCACGTAGCCGTATAAAAAACTCCAGTCAGCCAGCATATTTCTATAAGTGAAAAATTTCAGGTGTTCTACTTGAGTCACGTTTCACTTAACAGACTTAAACCTCCACAAAAAATAACACAATCACCTTCTGTAACTTTTAAAGATGATCCGTTTTAGCTGCATTTATCCATTGCAGTCTGGTCAGAAATAATAATCTGCCCGACCTTTTTGATTCAACAGTCTACAGTTGTCACCTTTGTCAAGGTTTTACGAGTGAGAAATTATTCAATTTTCAAAGAACGAAAGAGGCTTACTTATTCGTTTGCCTCTATTTAATTTACATGGTTTCGCAAAAAGTAATACACAGTTGCATCGCTTTTTACGAAGACCTCGTACAAGTTAAAATTTGCGGCAGGAGACACCCCCGTGTTTTTTTACATTGCATGATAGCGATAAAGATATCAGCACGCAATAGACCTCCAGGGTTTCCATTTTTCCGAAATTCTGCTTAGCTGATCTTTCCGATTCTTTTGGGGAAGATCATACTGCTTTTTGAAAGCGGATTCCATTGACTCCACTTCAGGCAATTCGTCATCATGAACCTGTATCAAGTTCTGAAAACGTGTCATTACGAGTAAAGCAAGAAATCTTGTCTCATCTATGAGACAAATATTATAAAGATTTCCACTCTAGTCAAAAGGACAAACAGCCTATTTCATACTTTTAAAGACTGAATCGGCTTTTAATAAAAAACCCGGCTGACAAACTGCACATGCCTCAGAAACATCTGTAACTCAAAACAGTTACGGCCTTGCATGTAAGGTTCGCAGCCGGGCAATTACCGGCGCAACTCAAATTTTAAACAACAAAGCCAAAAAATAGCGATTGCTACCTTTTGGCTTCAACTGTTAATTATGCTGTTTTTTACTAATTATTCAGCCTGTCACTCTGATCCTCTTCTCTGCATTTTCCTGATTCTGTTGCGGCATAGCTTGTGGAACTTGTTGTTGAGTTGTTTGAGTTTTATTCTTTTTATTTATTTGAACCCAGGCCGCACGCAATTCCTTAAGTAAATCAATGACAACAATGATCGGTTCTATCTTTTTTTCCATGTTTGCTTCAATCAGTTGACTAAACATGTAGCTGTAAAGTGACTGCAGGTTTTTTGCGATATCACCACCCTGTTCCATGTTAAGGGTCGCCATCAGTTCAGTCACAATGTTCTTGGCTTTGATCAGACAATTGTGGACTTTTTCAATTTCACCTGATTTCATGTGTTCAACAGCAAAACTGGAATTTTTTATTGCTCCATCATAGAGCATAATTATCAGTTTGTTTTGATCAAGTGTGTTGACAGAAGCCTTCTTATAGGCATTGTGATAGTTACCATAGCTGCTCATCGCATCTCCAGAATCATTTTAGTATTAATTTTTATTTCCTCCACCCATGGCGGAGAGTTGTTGACTGAGATAATTTTGTTGGGATTTTAATCTACCCATCGTACTGTCCAGCTTGGCAAATTTATTTTGCAGGCGTGAACGTTTGCTTTCTGCTCTTTTGTTTAAGCGTTTAATTTGATCGTCAAAACTACTCATCTGTCCGGTTATATCATCAGTGGCCCGCTTAACATTACCACCTAAAGGATCATTCAATTTGCTAAGTTTATCACCTAACTTAACTGCTACCCCTTTTGATATATTCACTGTAGCTTCTTCTTTATCAAGCAGATCGTTCTCAGCGAGGGTCACAAATATCCTCAAACCTTGAGCATTTGAGCCTTCCGCTCCTACGAGTAACTGTCCTCTGCCTTTTGCTTCAACGTTACCGATCGAGCCTGCGACATCCTCACCCTCAGTGCTTACTCCATCCACAAGACCTAAACCTGCCAGAATCATGCCCGAACCTCCCTCAACATCAATGGTGCTGTTGCTGCCGTAAGTACTGGAAACTATTTTCAAGCGGCCTTCTTCTTCACGGACCTGTATCCCTCGGCGACCTAAAACCTCGTCTTCCATCAAGCGGTTCTGAATGGTCTTTGCCAGACTTGAAGGAGTATAGATGTCCTTGCGCAACTCAAGCGGATCAGAAGCCCTGCCGTTCATTTTTACAACCAAAACGTTGTTTGTATCATCAACCTTGATTGTTCCAGTAAGTGGTGTCCCCAGATAAAATCCACGTTTGGCAGTATTTGAAATATCCACACGGTAACCGTTTGGATTTACCCTTGTGTCTTCAGTCATTCCCAGAAAACTGACTCCCGGATTATCCGTATTTCCGTGACTGCGGAATAAATTTGCCACATCCGAAAAATTATCAACAATTTTTTCGTTTAACTTCTTCTCATCAATCGACATGAGCCCGCGGTCATCGATTTTCAGTCCTATTGAAAAAAGCATATTAGTAGTCTGCGGTAAACCACTCACTGTAGCAATTGTAGTGGTCGCAACCTCGTTGACCATCTGTGCCAGATTTCTATCACTTAACAAAGGCGCGGCAGTGTTTGATGACTTGTCGAACCTTGACATCTCTTTTGCCGTTGCCTGAAATGTGTTGTAAGCATCAACAAAATCATAAATGCGTTCCTTGGCTACCTCAGTGTCACCCAGTACAGACACAATTATAGGCTCTTTGCTGGGTGAAAAAAACTCAAGATCAAGTCCTGCAATTACATCATTGGCTTCATTCTCAGAACGTCTAATCTCAAGTCCTTCTCCTGGCCTGGTAGCACCAAGACGCAGCACTAAATCCTGCGCAAGCCTGACTGTCGAGGTTTCTGTAGAGATGGTAAAAGAATCCTTTTCATACAAATCACCTTTCCCAATAGCCAGACTTAATTCTTCGTCAAACAATACAGGTGTACCAGGTACATATCCTTCTCCAACTTCCACTGTCCCTGTGCCGCCAAAGGTATCTTCCCATTTCAATTTTAACGCTCGTGTGATTCCTACTGTACCTCTTTTATCAACGACAAAAGAGTATGTTTTGGCGATATCAGGTTCATATTTGCCGGATACTTCTATAGAGGCATTGCTCAGCTTGCCTGCTCCTACTCCTCCTATGCCATCCGAAACACTGAGAGAACTTGTATCCTTCTCGTCATCTATGCCTTCGTATTCAGCATAAGTCTGCCATTTTGCCAGTTCGTCTACTTTACTGGAAACCCCGCGGTGTTCTTCATCACTCCACCACATATCAATTGAAGTCGGTGCGACTACATCCACATCAGTTGTATCACCGTCCCTTAAAACACTGGGGTTCACCTCAATAAATAAACCATGCCCCAGAGGTAAACGTTTTGGATCACGCTTGCCCGATTTACTGAACTCCAAATCGAAAAGCTCTTCACCGTCTACTGAATCAAAAGCGGTAGCTTTATTAAATGGACCGTCCTTTTTACCTACATCTCCCAAATACGGATGACCTATATTGACAGAACCTTTTTCTCCACTCTCAGAGAATTCGTAATGCAATTTAAGCGGACTTGGTCCTCCGACCTGTCCATTGCCTTCAACTCTAAAAACGACGGTATCATCCTCAAGGCCGTCGTAAGTACCAACTACTCTGACTCCACCTTCTGATGCCTTACTGCTCCAGTCAGAGGGTTGTGAAATCTTAGGTGCGCGCTGAGCGTCACTCATCCACCAGAGTAAATCAGATTTTTCCGCAGCAACATCTACTGTAAAGGTATCACCTGCAACCACTTCACCATCACTTATCAATAATTTTAATCCGTCAGTAACGTCGAGAGCAGTTCCCGGAATATAATTAAATTTATTGATTTCTATTTCACCTTCTCTACCGTTCTTGTCCTTCCAGCCGATGAGTACACCGGAGTCAGAAGGTATTATTCCGGCTCGGGCTACCTGAAATGTAAAGACGTTATCCTCTTCTCCATTGTAGGCACCGCCTATTTCAACTATGTTGGTTGAACCACCAAATCCCGTACCACCAGACGGTTCAGGCGGTTTTACGTTAAAGCCATTCCAGTTCGCTGTTTTTTCAAATGTATTTTCGTAATTCGGCGCTCCAACTTCACCGCCCTGAAGATTTACGTCAATATCAATTCGTCCCTGTTCACCTTTTACATTACTGGTGAGTAGCAAACGATATGGATTATCACCATGTGTTTTGGCGATGAAGGCTTCCACATTCGCGTCCGAATTGTTGATTGCCCGTTTCAGGTCCGAGAGAGTATCTTTACCTTCAGCAAGATTGATCGTGACTGCCGACTCTTCCTCATCGTCTCCAACTTTGATCTGCACTTTTCCGGTGCCGATACGTGAGGTGTCACCCTCAAATCCCTGTGAAGTTATTTGATGCGATAAGGCAACCGACTCCACGATAATTGTGTGTCTACCCGGCACAGAATCTTTCCGTGCTGTTGGCACTACTACATCCTCATCACTGGTCTCTACTTTACGAGCCTCCCAGACTTCAAATTTATCCAGCGCCTCGGTTACACTCTGGAGTTTATTCAACTCCGATTTCACAGATTCCCAAGCCTCTAACTCGCTTACTTTCTGTTCTTTACGGGCTTCAACAGGTTTAATACGACGCTGTTCGATTGCCATAAAGCGATCGACGATCTCCCTCGTATTCAGTTTTGAGCCTAATCCAGTAACAGCGTTAGGATTTAGTTCTGCCAAGACGGTTCCGTTTTTTGAAGCTAGCAGTTTTGTCGACTGCCGGAACATTTTCCGGCTAAATAGGCAGTTATTTGCCTAGTTGAATTTAGTCAACTATCTGATATAAAAAAGATTTCTATTTTGACGGTTCAAAGCGAACCGACCGTTAGAAATCATTTCAAAAAACATTCCAATTAGCCGTTTGAATTCAGTAACTGTAAAACGGACTGAGGAACCTGATTGGCCTGCGCCAACATTGCTGTTCCGGCAGAAAGCAGGATTTGATTCTTGACCAGCGAACTCATCTCTTGAGCCATATCTGTATCTGCTAGCAGAGATTCTGAAGCAGTCAGGTTTTCCTTTGAAACACGCAAACTGTG
>Ga0302117_10001524_pt1 | contig 11147 bp, 30 predicted proteins | sample AG5_322_MG_FD_203112 | JGI IMG/M metagenome (GOLD analysis project Ga0302117, IMG submission 203112) | Marine microbial communities from Western Arctic Ocean, Canada - AG5_32.2 | ecosystem: Environmental > Aquatic > Marine > Oceanic | place: Canada: Western Arctic Ocean | collected 2017-10-01 | reverse complement strand
GGAAAGAGCGTCAAGACAAAAGCAAAAAGAAAGGAAAGGGAAAATGAGAGTCAATCTAAAGGTGATATCAAGACCAGACGTGCCCGGCGGACTGCGCACAACTGAAGTCATGGGGGATCTGCAGGGAACGGTTGTCATAGGATCAACTATATGCGTCCTCGGAGACCCTCTCGAAGAGGGATATAGTATCCGTTGCATCAACACCTCACCAGTGGAAATCATAACACAAGTGGGAACTGACCACGTCCAGGCAATCACAGAGACAGGCTCTGTGTATGAGTTGACCTATTTATGATATGCAGTCAGAAGCATCGTTGGTACGGTGACGAAGAAGATGAAGATGAGGGATATGACTATGAAGGCTATTAAACCAATATCAGATTTCAGTGACTACAAAAACAGTCAGAAGGTATTCAATCCAGGACCAGGTACCGCGTGGGCTGCTGTGTTGGATCAACAGTACGGAATCGAGGTAGTGAGGGAACTCCCTATAATGAAAAATTCTACGAGGGAGGGGTCAGAGCTTCGTATTTTTGACCTAGACAAGGACGACACTCCAATGGTCTTTCGACAAAAGATCAACATATCATTTGGTGCTGTGTTTGGACTGGGTGATGTCAGCGAATGGCAGGACATTGCAATGTCCTATGTGGACAACAACAATGAATGACCTAACTATATTTGCAACTGTATTGGCGTGGATTTTTGGGATATTGAACATTGTTCTTATTGCATTGCGCATAACGTTCACTTTCACATATTCCGAAATTGACAGGATGATGGATCAGATGAAGGGATACACTCGAGAGTGGCCAATCATAAAACCAATAATTGTAGTGATTTTATGCACTGCATGGCTTATAACACAAAGGATGGGACAATGAGTAAAAAATGTAAATCGTGTGGACATACCAAAGAAGAAGCACCACCAATCAAACCCAAAAAGATCTGTGTGGCTACCGTCCGTATCAATTCGGAAGATCGCGAGGGGGTATTGAGTATGCTGGTCGGTCTTTTTGAGGACCACCCAGCCTACCTTGATGTCATTGATGTGAATGTGTGTCACAAGTCCAGAACTCGCGTGAATCACATTACGTACCAAGGTGACGGCCACTCAATTGGAAACACTTTACGGGACATAGATTACCACACGTTGTAATGCACTACCTCCAATCCAATTACATAGACAGCTGCTCCCTATGTGAGAGTGAACCTGATGGCAAGGACACTATCAAGAAATATCATCTTGACGGTAGTGCATACTGGTTTTGTAGTTGGGCTTGTTGGTATCGTTGGCACATGAAGTATTTAGGGGAAATAGGAAAATGGGGCCACCCAATAATCATTGAACATAAGGCGTGACCCAAACGATTAGATACCCTATAATGATTTTAACGATTAAGGAAGGAACAAGATTATGGGTACGAGTTACGATGCAATGATTGTCATGGGAGCACCTATCAAAAGCTGCATTACGTATATTGATACATCCACGATGATCACCAAGTATAATGAAAACACGGGGAAGCCTTATGAGGTGGAAGTCCCGGGTGAGGTGATGAAGTTTAATGGCAAAGAGATCGAGGAGTATGAAGAGGTAGAAGAATTGTGTCGCCCTCTCAGTATAATCCACGGTGCGATATATGGTGAAGAGGTGTTGCTCGGTACTCTTTTGTGTAATATGGATTTGAATTACGAATGCGGCATAACAGAGATTGACCCCGTTAAAATCGGAGAGGCCGAGATCGAGGTGGCAACTGCTTTTGAAAAGTTTGGAATTGATTTGATACCCAAATTGTATTTAGTAGGATATGTAGGATAATTTGAACTCCTGGTAGGACAATCCAGGCAAGATCAGTGACCGTCACCTGATCGGGAAATAACAATGGCGGATGGTGGTGATGAACTGTAAAACGGCTCTCATAGCCCGCAATGTTGTGCTTTGACGGGAGTTGGGTTCGCCGTGCACGGTTTGCTCCGGTTCTACCACTCCTAATTTATTAGTAGAAACATCGTGACTCTAAACATTTAATATAGTATTATTGATAATATAATAACAAAAGGAGATAGTCATGGGATTAGATATGTATCTTGAGAAGAAGACGTACGTGAAGAATTGGGATCACGAAACGAAAGCCAATAAATACGTCATAACGGTGAAACAGGGCGATGCCACTGAACCACTGATCAAACCCGAACGCATTTCGTATATTACTGAAGAGGTTATGTACTGGCGCAAGGCAAATGCCATTCATTCATGGTTCATTCGGAACTGCGCTGACAATGTAGACGACTGTCAACCGGTAGATGTATATGAGGCGAAGATCAACGAGCTCTCTGAGATCATTGACGAGCTTTTAAACAGCAGAGATCAGGAACTAGCTGCCACGTTACTTCCACCGCAGTCAGGATTCTTTTTCGGGTCGACTGAAAGAGACGAATGGTACTGGAAGGACCTCGAGCAAACCAAAGAGGCATTGGATAAGCTCAAGGCGGACTACCAATATGTTCATGATTTGTATGCGAAGGCAAAGGCAACAGAAGATTTCGATGGACCTATCCCCAGCTTCGATATCATTTATCAAGCATCATGGTAAAGGGTTGCCAGGAACAACTTAATACCCTATAATAGTCTCAATAAAGAAAGAAATACAATGAAAGACTTCTTATCAATGTTCCTTTTCGTAGCACTCGTATTTCTATGTGTGTTTATAGTGAAAGAAAAGGATAATATACGTGACCACGGAATCGAGCCATACCTAACACAACTATGGGAAGGTGGGTGCTCCACCAATTGCACCCATCACGGAGAATAATAATGCCGAAACACATTGATCACCCAGACGAAGAATTTGAGTTCTATCCGAACGCCAGTAATGATCTTTACATGGATGAAGTCATAAGCATTGCACTCGCAGCTTTTGACCAGATACAGCTTCAGTTGAGGCCTTATGGAATTGAAATAGAAGATAAGGGACAGGATGACGATATCTATGTCCCCCTAGTTAAGACATTGGAACGATACAGTAACGGCGAATACCGCCATCAAAACTAGAGGAGAGCACAATGGAAAATACATTGATCAAATACATTCGCAATCGCGAGGATGAGCCTATCGGAGCAGTAGCTGCCGTTCGCATAGGGGATAGTGTTGGTGTGAGTTGTTGCTTGGTTCATAAAACGGATCGCGAACATATCAGCACCAAAGAACAGGTACGCTCTCAGGCTATCTCACGCGCTGTGTTGGCCAAGCCCTTCCCTATTATCCCCCGTTCAATCAGTGGAGAGTATGAGAAGATGCTGCGTCGCGCTCAGAGTTACTTCAAGGGATGTGAAGTCATCCCAGCATAGGAGTATTATGAAATTCACATTTATCTTATTTATTGTACTGGGTGTGAGTGGTGTTGTGCTTAGTGTAGAAGCTTCTGACATGAATATGCCAGCTAAGATAGGAACAATGTGTTTTCTGGCGGTGGCGTTCATATCTCTGTGTGATAGTATATTGGATGTTAAATGAGTAGTGATACTTCCGATTCAATGTTACGTTGGCACCCAGCACCACTTAGCCAAATAACCATCCCGGTACCATACATGGGACAGACAAGTGCTGTCAACGGAGTATACCTCCGGCCCTGGGAAGAAGTGGAATGGCATATCCAACATAATATTGATGGGTCACGATCAATAACAGGATACACCATCACAACACAACGGACAACTAATGACATATGCGTGTGACATATATAAGAATGAAACGGGACTCAAGGCCTATGAGCAAGATCCGGATTATCACGCTCATTTAGGTGATACGATACCCAGTAATCATTATATAGAGTGGTTAGAGGAAAATCATACGACTCTATTGGAGAAAGTTGACCTCTTGCACGAAACCCTCAAGCTCGCATACCGACACATTGTTAAACATCATGCAGTCGGGCATGTGATTGAGGCCGGGCAATTCTGTAAAGTGTGTTGCCATGAAGATGATACTGAACCTGAAATGAATCAGATATATAAAGTGATACATGATAATGAAAAAGCTCACTGAATTACAACAGGATATCCTGGACAGCCTTCGGGGACATGGCGTATGGGAAGACTACAATGACATCCGTTGTAGTTGGGTATGGCAAAACAGATACATAACTCGTCGTGTCCTTGATGCCCTGGTAGGCCATGGCTATGCTCATACAGTTCGGCTAGATAGAGTCACGAGATACTATCCCGTTGACCTATTAGCTCACTGTCCCTTCTGTGGGGTGGCTGGAATGGAACTTGAGGTTTGGAATAGAAACAACCCCGACACTGAGTATGGATGTGGCTCATGCGAGATCAGTTTTGATACTATAGAACAATGGAACCGAAGAGTTGACCTATGATTGATTGGGTTGCAGGGGCCTTTGAACTATCAGGGTCTTGGAAAACAGGCAACAAAAAGAAGATAGGGTTTGTTTTAAATCTTTTGGGGAGTATAGCCTGGATCTATGTTGCTTTCAATTCCCATGTTTATGGCTTGCTTTTAGTAGTGATACCAGCTATATTCATTAATATTCGTAATTGGTTGAAATGGAATGCAGAAGAAAAGCTAAAGGATTGTCATGGCAGCAAGAACCTGGGAAACAACAAGACCACCTAATGAAGTTCTGATCGAAATCGAACATGGGGACGATACTATAATCGGTATGGCCGTCCACGGCGGAGATGGAGTAGAGCCTCATTGGACCAATATGGATCGATCAGAGAAGTATCCCCCAGAATACAAGAGATGGCGACACCTAAAGGTAAAGAAACAATAGGCGTGCCAAGGAACAACTAATAGGGTAATATAGACTTAACAATTAAGAAAGGAGTAGTCATGGCCAATAGACTCAGCAGAGAAGGCAGCATCAAACGCGGAGGATTGACCTTCGAACATGAACACTATAACGACTCACATCAGATATGGGTGACCCATCAAACCAGTAATCGCATATTCACTGGTTCATTGGAATGCGCGGTAGATGCTGGTGTGTTGTCCAGTACTATAGAGGACAAGACTCTCACAGACAAACAGATCGACACATGCCTACAAGTAATGGACGAGGCTATTGAAGACGACATCTACTGAGAACTGATCATGAAAATTGCAAAAGTACCCGACACCATTCCCCTAAGAGTCAATAGGAGACAGGGCAACCTCCAATTCGAATACCAAGATCCTTATTTTGGGTACCAGCCGGCGATCTGTATTAAAGAACTATCATACCTGATAGACTTACCAGAAGATCTATACGATTACGATTGGTGGTTCCGCTACTCACGAAAAAAACCCAGACACAATCAGGCCTATGAAGTCCTATGGGACACGGATTGGAACATCAAAGTGAAAGTTGGGGAATCATGGGAATGGATGAGCGCCTACAATTTTATCTGTCGCAAAGTCACCAAAACAATTCCCACATATATGTGGTTAGATTACCGAAAAAGACGTGACACCAACTCGTTATATGGTAACATATTAACAACATAAAGGAAACAGGACAATGATTAGACATTTTTTAGCACCTCTAGGTTTCATATTGATCATATTGAGTGTCGTATTTGCTGGATGGCACTTCATGCTCACAGCTAACCCAGATGGCTCAGATGTTGACACATCACCAGAAACCCTATATGAGGTAATTCAGATCGGCGGCTGTGAATATGTGTACCTCTCTCGAAGGCCCTGGGGAGCCGAAATGGCCATAGCACATAAAGGCAACTGTACGAACAGTTTACACAGAGCAGAATAATGGAAATTGACAGCGACAAAGTAATTTTATGGCAATACGAACACCGGCGGATACAGGCAGCTCATGGCAGACTCCTCAAAGCACTGGTACATATATCAAATATGGATAATGACTGTGGTGGTGGGATGGGTGAAAGCTGTTGCGGCTGCATCAGTTCAGCCATATGGGCAGCAGAAGAAGCAATAGAGAAAGAGACATTAAAATGAGAACTGAAACATACCTGTATGCGAGAGACGATAACGGAGAGAGATCCCTTTGGGAGCCCCCCACCACCATATCCAAGGATAGTGGTGGGAACTGGAACCATGACGGGTTTCTGGGACTGGGACCATACGACAAAGGATTGGTGGCAGACGATTTCGAAACATATCAACAATATTATCATATCAGGGACATATTGGGGGATAAGTTCCATGGCCTCCGTAAAGGAAGGAAAATGTTGATCCGGGTTCATAGAACGGAGCCTGTAGTAGTTAAAGTATAATTTAAATGTGGGTGTGGTGTAATTGGCGCACACTTCTAAAAGAAAGACGGAGAACCAGTTGCGTGCTATGCATGGTACAAGACTATATAGCCCGGCTTTTAAGAAGAGGAGCAGAGGGGAGTGTACATCCCCTGTAGTTCGACCCCTGCCACCCATTCCATTTTGAAAGAATAATTTTATGGAAGTGACTAATATCTCTTTTGACTGAATCGCAATCCTATATGCATACGGGATTGCAGGGATGTCTTGTAAAGAGTAAGGAGTTTTTTGGAGATGGCCACCATTAAGTAGGTTCGATCCCTACCGCTTCCGCCTAATATTCCTGAAGATAACACGTGACTCCTAACTCGTTATATAGTAATATATTAACAAGATAAAGAAAGGGATGTGATGAAGAAACTAACAAAAACATATCTGTATACTCGTGATGAAAATGGTGCCCGGTGCATATGGACCCCAGATACAACGCCCGTCAAAGAGAAGGATGGGATGTGGGATAATGCCAATTACTCTGGGACGAATCTGATCGCAGATGATGAGAGTGACGGACCGAAGGATATAACAGGTATCCTAGGGAAAGGTTTTCATGGTCTTCGGAAGGGAAGAAAGACGCTAATCAAAGTAGAGTTCACAGATCCTAAGGTGACAAAAATATGAGTCAGAAATCATCAAAGACTTATATATTAGCCAGAGACGATAACGGAGACAGGACGCTGTGGAAAGCAGATACACCCATCAAGAAGAATGATGGCTGGTGGGACATGGCTGAAATTGGTGACCTGGTCTCCGAGAGTAAATCCTTTATTGATGGCCTGATCGGAGAGGGATGCTTTGGAGTTCGCGCAGGACGGAAGAAGACTATCAGAGTCACCACATATACACCGAAAGTGGAAGTGCTATGAGACAGGAAGCATACGACAATCTAGAGGATGCGAATTGTGCTTTGCAGGACGCGGAGGACGAGATCAAGATGCTCAGAGCGGTTTGGACACACGCTCGCAGAGAACTGAAAGCAGCTAAGGCAGCAGCTATCCACCACCAAATCGAATGCGAACATTGCAAATGAAGAACCAGTACGTAATCAAATATACCAAAGGTACAGGGACACGCGTGTTCAAAGATTACGAATTATAAAGGAATTGAACTATGAAAGCCAGAACTGAAACATACCTGTATGCCAGAGATGATGACGGAACAAGAACAATTTGGACAAAGGACTCCATCATTAAGAAGTTCAATACAGGCTTTTGGGGAGCAAATGATAAAGCAGATATCATCGCTATTGATAATGATCCACTCGCCCACGATTACTGCCCCACAACTGATCTGATCGGTACAGGAATGCACGGCCTGAGGAAAGGTCGGAAGACTCTTATCACGGTGACACATACAGTGGAGACACACCAATGAATACAGAGAAACCCCTAACACCATATGATGTTGACTACGAAGCTGTTAACCCGGCGAACGTCGATGAGTATGTCCCAGATGACGTTGACCAAGTACCCTACCCAGAATCCTCAGTTGACCTATTGGAGAAATGGAAGACACTCCTGGATATGTCCAATGATGAGTTCCATCGTAAAATATGGACGGGAGACTGAGTATGTCTTGCTATATCATCAAACATCGGCGGCCAGTAATCGGCAGATTAATCACCATAATTGGGTCACTCTGCGGCTTAGTGGATGAGGCGATCTCTGTTGCCACACTCGGTAGCGTGGATATGGATTATAAGCTGCGCTGGGTGTTCAGCAAAACTTCGGAAAAGTGGGACGTGGAATAAGGAGACATAATGTTCCCAAAAGAAAATGAATACAAGATAGAGCTTGATGATACACTTGAGTACGTGATGGCAGATGGGGTGGAGATAGGCCTGAACGGTACAGCTGTGTTCTATCGATATAAGAATATGACGGATAGCCCATTCGCACCAGATAGAATAACAGTTAAGGCCATTCATTCATGGCGAGACATAGAAGTGATAGAACAAAAGGATTGACCTAATGACAGATGCTATAGACAAGGCGTAAGCAGAATCGAAAGACACTAATCATTGCTAAATAAACCCATATTCCTTTTCATTTCTATTATCATTCATTTGTTATTACTTTCGACAGCATACTTATCACAAAATGAATCTCATGAGGCTCAGCAAGTAGATATTCCTGTAATGCTATACACACTAGAAGAATCACAGGTTTATGTTACAGAACCGATAGAAGAACCTATAGAAGAAGTGGAACAAGAAAATGATTCAAATAATAATGTGGCATTAGCATTAGCTGAAGAGCTTCAGGAGGCAAACCATACCAAGTCAGAGTTGATAGGTGAATTGAAAATCCGATACCCCAACCTATCTAAAAGGAAAGGCGAAGAGGGTATTGTCAGTGTCAGTATATATGTAACGGAATACGGTGAATGCACGGACGTTACTATTACTAAAAGCAGCGGATATCATAGATTAGATGAAGCAACTATAAAAGCACTCTTGAATATGAAGTATTATCCAGCTACTGAAAATGAAATCAAAGTAAACTCTTGGAATGATTTTGAAGTTATTTTCAAGCTAACTGATGAATAAACAAAATGAAGATGTTGTAATGTTTGATATCATATAGTATAATAATAGTTAACCCAATAACCAAGGATAATACAATGAAAGTTCAAGTAGTTAAAGATGTATGGGGAGTAGAGATATGGCCTATGGATATCGAATTAGTGTATACCGTAGTAAGCAAATTGTTCCCAAGACAAGACGTTCGAGGGGATATAGTTGAAGAAGAACCAGAGACCGATATAGAAAAACATCCATGCTGGACAAATGCTAAGTGGAATTGGGGTCGTAATAAGCCGTTATTTACAGCTAAACAGGTTTCCAAATATTTTCCTGTCTTGATGAATAATAATAGTGTAGGCACTAGGTTTATTTTGGATCTCGATGTATCCCCAATTGCAGGAATATATTACTCCGAACATCCCAATGGTGAATACTAATTCATTATATCTAAAATTTAGTCTCGACATTTTGAAAACCTGAATTAAAAGGCAATTGACATAATGACCAATGCTATTGACAAGGCGAAAGTAGAACCGAAAGACCCTAATCATTGTACCATGAACGTTGAAGGGGAATATTTGACTTGGCGAGAGCTAAAAGAATATGTGAACAAAATGCGTGACTTTGAACTAGACGTAACTGTTAAGGGATTCCCAAGTGGGGGTAGTGAGTATTTCGTGGAGAATGTCGACTTAGACAAAAACGGGGATACTGTTTTAATATTAGGATAATTGACCTAATGGATGATATAATCATTGATGAATAAGGAATAAATAATGAGTGGTTTAATATTTTGGAGCATCGTAGCCTTCGTGAGTGTGTACTGTATTGTGGCTTTATGTACAATGGCACGCCATATAATTGAACAAACAATACTCACTGCCCTTGCTACCCTTATATGGTTTGGGGTGATCCTAGGTGCCTTCCATTGGGAGACACGGACTGAGTACCCTGAAGTCAATGAGATTGTACGGACATCTCGCAACCTGATCATCGAAACTGCCAATGCAACGGTTACAAGCGATGATGTATTCTTATACAACCTGCCAGATAACGAACTGGTGGTAGTATGGACAGGTAAATACAATGCATACGGAAGTCTACACAGGAACGTATCCCATTATTACAAGATCGAACACCTCGTGACATCAAAGAATGGACCTAGTGGGGAGTAGAAACAAGAAGCAACACCCAATGCGGAAAATATACTGCTAATTCCAAATAAAACATAGCTTTCACTTGACGAAATAACGAAAATAGCATATAATACTATATAGAAATTAAGAAAAGGGTAGATGGGATAACTCGTTAATACAGAAGAGGTTAGGATATCGGGATGATAGGTAGAACAGTTTTAGAGGGGGTATTTATGGAGGCGCGTCACCGATTTCAGAACTGTTCCCAAATAACTTTTTCCTATAAAGACCTCGCAAGCACAGAGTACCCCAAATCACAGAGTACTTTGTATCGCAGAGTGAGATAACCCGTTATTATGGAGGCATTTATGAGTACTGAGATGGGAAAAATCAAAGGGTTGGTGGAAGACATGCGGCCGGGCGTAGGTGCTAGCACACACATTAGCACTGAGTTATACATGATCTCATTCTTTGGAGGTGTTAAGAGGGGAACGTGTCTACAGTTGACCCCAACCAATGATCACATCCAATTAACGAGAGACCACGTGGAAGAATTACGTGACATATTGAATACCTGGTTGACCAATACGAAGGGGAAGGCCTGAAACCTTATTACCCCCGTAGACGGAAATCAAATACATTGAACAAAAGCGAAGAAGCGTTGAAGCGTTGAAGCGTTAAAGCGTTAAGGCATACAGGTGTTGAAGCGTTGAAGCGTTGAAGCGTTGAAGCGTTGAAGCGTTGAAGCGTTGAAGCGTTGAAGCGTTGAAGCGTTAGGGAGTGAATATGAGTGACTATAGTATAATCAAGGACACCCGGGAGAACGTACTGGGGCAGTCTGTTAAGAGTTATTTAGACAAGGGATGGTTATGTGCTGGTGGAGTACAGGTAATCCCAGGGAACATATCAGGTGAGAGAACGTGTTACATACAAGCTATGTACAGACTCTCCTCACCTCCTGAGGAAATCGGGGAACCCAAATCTAGTTGGTTTCTAAGGCTTCCAGGGCCACGAGGGAAAGCAGGTCGTTAACATCTTCGGACGATGCGATGACGTTATCCTTAATAAGGGATAGGTCTCTTACCATGGGGAATTTCTCGAGTTTATTATCGATAACACTGGAAGTATTGGGATGTCTACATATCTCGTTGACATATGAGTCATTATCTTCACGGGGCTCCCAGATCTGATATGTA
>Ga0302117_10001523_pt1 | contig 11148 bp, 5 predicted proteins | sample AG5_322_MG_FD_203112 | JGI IMG/M metagenome (GOLD analysis project Ga0302117, IMG submission 203112) | Marine microbial communities from Western Arctic Ocean, Canada - AG5_32.2 | ecosystem: Environmental > Aquatic > Marine > Oceanic | place: Canada: Western Arctic Ocean | collected 2017-10-01 | reverse complement strand
GGGCAGCTCCGTAAATACCTAGCCCGGATAAATCACAAACTCGAAATCCGAAACAAATCCCAATGAATCAAGGTTCAAAAACTTTAAATCCAACCAGCGGCGCAGCGACAGTCTGCCGGCGCCGAAGAGACGTTTCGGTCATTGGAAATTTCGAAATTGTTTCGGGTTTCGAGTTTCGAGTTTCGAAATTCCCGCATCACTCTTCGTGCTTGTGAAATATGCGGGCTGGCTCGACATGTCGAATTCGTTACTGCAACGCGGACTGACAGCGCTGATCTGCGCTTTCGCGACTTCCATCTCTCTCGCCGAGGAAGCGCGCCCTTTGCGGTTTGAAACCGATGTGCGTCGAGTCCTGAAGGCGCATTGCTGGCAGTGCCACGGCGAAGAGCCGGAATTGAAGGGAAAGCTCGACACTCGATTGGTTCGTTTTCTTCTCAAGGGCGGAAAGTCGGGCGCAGCCATCGTGCCGGGGAATCGATCCGAAAGCCTGCTCTTTGAGAAAGTTTCGAATGGCGACATGCCGCCCGAAAAAAAGAAGCTCTCATCAGAGGAGATCGAGCTTCTCGGTCGGTGGATTGACCAGGGCGCCAGGACGGTTCGCCCCGAGCCCGCCACCGTCACCGCCGAAGACTCGTTCAGCGACGAAGAAAAGTCGCACTGGGCATTTCAACCCATACGCCGCCCTCCGCTGCCGCCGATCAATCAACCCCATCGCATCGGCGCCCCGATCGACGCCTTTCTGCTCGCGCGCCTCGAAGCCAAAGGGTTGACCTTCGGACCGGAAGCCGGCCGCGAGACCCTGATACGCCGGGTTTACTTTGACCTGTTGGGTCTCCCTCCCACGCCGGACGCAATCAACCAGTTCCGTGCGGACACATCCCCCAACGCCTATGAGCGACTGGTCGACAACCTGTTGGCTTCGCCGGCATACGGAGAACGATGGGCGCGCCATTGGCTCGACATAGCCGGGTATGCGGACAGCGATGGCTACAACGAGAAAGACACTGTCCGTCCGTGGGCCTTTCACTACCGGGACTACGTGATTCGGTCGCTCAACAGTGACAAACCCTGGGATCAGTTCATCGTCGAACAGTTGGCCGGCGATGAGCTTGTATCCCCGCCTCATAAGAAACTGTCGGAACGGGACGCCGAACGCCTGATCGCCACCGGATTTCTGCGCATGGGACCGGATGGCACCGGCTTGGGCGCGTCCAACAACGACGTCGGGCGCAACGCCGTTGTCGCCGAGACGATCAAGATCATGTCCACCTCGCTTCTGGGATTGTCGGTGGGATGCGCCCAATGCCACGAACATCGCTACGACCCGGTCACCCAGGCGGATTACTACCGCCTGCGAGCCTTGATCGAACCGGCTTACGACACCCAGAAGTGGCGGCAACCCAATGCGCGACTGGTGTCCCTATGGTCAGAGCGCGAACAGCTTCAGGCGAAGGCCGTCATCGCCGAAGTCCAACGCCTTGGTCGGCAGCGCGCAACGCAGCTCGATGCGCTGGCTCAAAAGTTCTTTGAGGACAACCTCGCGAAACTGCCGGCGGATCAACGACCGGAAGCCAGGAAGATCCGGGCAACGCCCGCGGTGAAACTCAGCGTCGAACAGAAACGACTGCTTCAGAAACACCCGTTTCTGACCGTCGACGGAAAAACAATCGCGAAAATTGCGCCGAAGGAAGGGCAGGCGATCCAAAAGAAGTGGGACGAAGAAATCAAAACCGCCAAGGCGCGGGGGCCCGCCGTCAACAACGCCATGACTCTGGCCGAGAACCCGGGCCGAATTCCGGTCACACGACTCTTTTTTCGCGGCGATCCCAAACAGCCTCGTCAGGCGATCGAACCAGGCGAGCTCTCTGTGTTAAACGCGGCAGGTTGGAAGATCCCGGCCAACAATTCGGAGGCGCCGACCTCCGGGCGAAGACTCGCTTACGCCAGACACCTGACCAATGGCCAGCACCCGTTGGTCGCCCGGGTGTTGGTAAATCGATTCTGGCTGCATCATTTCGGCCAGGGACTGGTGGCGACGCCCGCCGATTTCGGCGCGACCGGAGAACAACCCTCCCACCCCGATCTGCTCGATTGGCTGGCCGACGATTTCATGGCGAACGGCTGGAGCCTCAAACAGCTGCACCGGCGAATTCTCAGCTCAACAGCCTATCGGCAATCTTCGAAACGGCGGCCTGAATCGGACGCGCTCGATCCGGATAACCGCCTGCTCGGCCGTATGTCCGTTCGCCGGCTGGAAGCCGAAGTCTTGCGTGACTCTCTGCTCGCGCTGGGCGGCAAACTGACTCCAAGAATGCATGGGGCGCCGACGCCCGTCAGCCCCGACCTCCTCGGACAAATCATCCTGGCGGTGGACACGCGCGACGGAGCCGCTCGACCCACCGGTAAATTTGTTCCGTTGGGCGCGGACGAATTCCGCCGCAGCATCTATGTGCAGGTTCGCCGCTCCATGCCGCTCAGCCTGATAGCTCCGTTCGATCCGCCGGCCCTGGCGCCCAATTGCGAACGGCGCCCGTCGAGCAACACCCCGGCGCAGGCCTTGGTGATGATGAACAATCCCTTCGTCGCCCGGCAGGCAAAGAGCCTGGCCGCCCGCATCCTGCGGGAAACCGGAGCGGATCGCGCCGACCGATTCCGGCGCGCCTGGCTAAACATCACGGGGCGCGAGCCAGCCAGAGAGCAAAGCGAACGCGGCCTCGCCTTTCTGGAGAGTGAGATTGCCCTGCTTGCGAAGGATCCGAAGCCCCCGTCCGATCCGGATCTCGCGGCCCTGACACGATTGTGCCAGGCCTTGCTCAGCTCCAACGAATTTCTGTATGTTGAATGAGTTCATGAACGACACGACGCCAGTCAATCGCCGACATTTCCTCCAGCGGCAGAGCTTTGGACTCGGCAGCCTGGCCCTGGCTTATCTGATGCAGCGGGAGGCAGCGGCAGCCCCGCCCAAGCCCGAACTCGAACGCCTGACCTTTGACTTGAAACCGCGGCGCCCCGCTCTACGGCCGCAAGCCACGGCGATGATCTCGTTGTTCATGCAGGGTGGTCCAAGCCATCTCGATCTTTTCGACCCGAAACCGGAGCTCACCCGGCGCCACCTGCAGGAAACAACCGAAAAATTCAAACTGGATAACACCGCACAGGCCAGCAAGAAGCTGTGGGCGAGTCCCTTCAAGTTTTCCCGGCGCGGTGTTTGCGGAATGGAACTCAGCGAACTGTTGCCCAATCTCGGCAGGGTCGCAGACGACATCTGCCTGATTCGCTCAATGCACACCGGCAACAGCGGCCACGAGACCAATATCGCGGCCCTGAACACAGGCCGTTTCCAGCGCCGGCGGCCGGCATTGGGCTCCTGGATCAGTTACGCGCTCGGAACTGAAAATCAAAACCTGCCGGCGTTTGTTGTGCTCACCGACCCGACCGGCCTGCCCGTGCTGGGTGTGGAAAACTGGGACAATGCCTGGCTCCCGTCGCTCTATCAGGGCGCCGTCATCCGCTCGCGGGAACCGCGAATCCTGAATCTCGATCCGCCCAGCGCCTTGCGCGGCGCGCCGCAGGAACGAATCCTCTCTTACCTGCGCGACATCAATCAGGAGCATCTGGCGAGGCATCCCGGCGAAAACGAACTGGAAGCGCGAATTCAAAACTACGAGTTGGCCGCCCGCATGCAGGTCGCCGCAAAGGAAGCCATGGACATCTCGCGGGAGACCGCCGAGACACGGGCGCTCTACGGGATCGATAAAAGCGAAACTCGCGACTACGGCACGCGCTGCCTCATCGCGCGACGCCTGGTCGAACGCGGCGTGCGCTTCGTGCAGGTCCACACCGGCAACCAGACCTGGGACCATCACGGAGCCATCCAAACCAAGTTGCCGGCGGCATGTCGCAAGACCGACAAAGGCGCCGCCGCGCTGATCCAAGATCTAAAACGAATTGGATTGCTCGACACGACGCTGGTGCACTGGGGCGGTGAAATGGGACGACTGCCCGTGATCCAGAACGAAAAGAGCATAGGTCGCGATCACAACGGCGAGGGATTCAGCATGTGGTTGGCGGGAGGCGGCGTCCGCGGCGGTCAGATTCTCGGTGAGACTGATGAGATCGGCCACAAGGCGGCCACTGACATCGTCAATCATTTCGACTACCACGCCACCCTGCTCCACCTCTTCGGCCTCGATCCGACGCAGGCCTCCATCACACGCACGCAAGGATCCGCCAGTTTGCTCGACAGCCAGCCCGGACAGGTCATTTCCAAAATCCTCCATCACCCGCCCGCTACGATTTAGACGCCTCTTCAGGTTAGGATACGAAAACACATCGTTGCGCTTTTCCTTCCGTCTTTCACGATCCCCAGGCTTTCAGCCCGAGGAGCGCCCTCTGACCAAAACCCCTACTCCTGAGTATAAAGCAGGATGCGGTCGTGGACGATGATCGCGAGGTCGTTTCGGCCGTCGCCGTTCAAATCAGCGATCAAGACCTCGCGGGGTTCGGGGCCTCCGCCGCGGCGGCTGCGAAAGGTTCGCTCCTCAAACACTTTCCAACGGTTGACCGGGACGAGCTTGTGCGGTTTTGCGTATTTCACGATATCGAGGTGGTTCTTGGAGGATTCGATGAAGACCAGGTCCTTGGTCTTGTCCTGATTCAAATCGCCAGTCACGACATCCATGAGAAAGCCGTTCTTGATCGGCGTCTCGTAGCTGTCGAGCTCCTCTATCTCCCAAGTCTGACCCGAGAAGCGGGCGATGGCGACGGAGTTGACGCCCTGTAGCGCGATGGCGCCTTCTCCCTGCTCGCCGAGTTTCACATCGCGCAAGGCGGCAAACTCAAACACCGGCAGAGGCACATTGCGCGTGACCTGCCAGACGCCGGCCTTGTCACGTTCACAGAGGGACAGCGCCTTTTGATCCGCGTCGAGGAGGAACAGCAACGGATGCTGCGCGCCCTTCGGCCGAAAATTCGCGGCGCCGACGATGCGTGAGCGACTAGTCGCGCCGTTGATCTGCTCCTTGACCTGAAAGGCCCATGACGCCTTCTTCTTGCCGTCCTTCGAGCCCGGCTGCCCCTCCAGCACAACCGCGCGCAGGAAGTTCTTCTGCGCGAGCATGAGCTCCGGCTTGTTGTCGCCGTCCACATCCATGACCGACGCCCACGGTTGCTCAATGCTTCCACCAGGCGGGGCGATATCCAACTCCTCAAACTTCGCGCCGCCGTCGCCGCCGGAACGCAGCAGCTTAATTTTCTGATAGGGAATCAACACGACCAGGTCGCCGGCGCCATCCTGATCGATATCGTGGAGCCGCATTTCACTGGGGTTTGATTTGAATTCCTTACTGAGATCCTGCGAGGTCGTGGTCCCGTCCGCCGAACGCACGATCAGTTTCTTTTTGGAATCCTGGTCAACAATGACCGACAACGCGACCTCGACGCTCTTGCCGTGTTTACCGACGGCGAAGACCAGCGGCCGGCCCTCGATAGGGATCATTTTGGGGAAGCCGATGCGGCCGTTCTTGTCCAGCCGGGTGACGCCCAACTGGCGCTCATCCGCGCTGAGGACAAAAATCTCCGGCTTCCCGTCGGCGTCCCAATCCGCGACCGCGAGCTGACTGATGCCGGTCAACGAGGGGAAGGAGCGCGGTCGCCCCAGCTCGCCGCTGGCGTCCTGCCGGTAAAGCGAAACCTGACCGCTGTCCGGCTCGGCGACCAGCAGGTCGGTGCGTCCGTCGCCATCCAGGTCCGCCCACACCGAGCCGCGGCTGGCTTTACCGGTGCGCCGCAAGGGAGTCACGGAGAATTGGCCTTTTTTCAACGAACCGCTCAATGCCTCCGCTTCTTTTTGAACGAAGTGCGAAATCTGCGCGCGGCCTGAGTGCGCCGCGATGGTCATGATCTCGGCTCGGCTGTCATTATCCAAATCATCCGACCAGTAGGACCGGACCGGCGCGAGGGCAAAATGAATCTCCGGCCCCAGGCGCCCCTGCTCGCCCTGAAGACGAAAGCGAAAAGGATTCTTGCTGTCCCAATTCACGAGCAGCATGTCCTGCAGCTTGTCGCCGTTCACATCGAGAATCTGGCAGGCCTTGATCTCGCCGGAGAAAGGAACCTTCACACCTTCGCCAAAGGTATGGTCCGCTTTCTGATAAAACACGTGACAGACATTCTCCCCCAACAGGATGAGATCGGTGAGCTTATCGCCGTTGAGATCGCCGTGCGTGAGCCCGTTGGGATTGAGCGGCGCTGACTTGAGGGGCCAGCGTTTGTGAGCGGACCAGCCGTCCTTGCCTTGATTGTATTGCACGACCAGTTCGCGCGGGTCGCCGCCAAAATAGGCGATGTCCGGCCGGCCGTCGTTATTCAGATCCACGACTTCCAGACTTGCGATGCGCTTTTCCGACGCGATCGATTCGATGCGGAAGCGGGCGTCAGGCGGCAACTCATTGATCTCGAGCTTTGGCCGCGCATACAGGCTCGCCGTCATGTTGGTCGTGCCGGATTGGTTATAGAGCAGCGTGATCTTCGAGCGGAGATTGTTGACGATCACAAGATCGTTGAGCCCATCCCCATTGATGTCGGCCGAGCGAAGATTGGCGATCTGGCTCTCGATCGGAAACACCTCCGGCCCCGTGAAGCCAAATTCGAGCGCGGCCGTCTCGGCCTGAAGCGAAGCCGGCAAAAGCAATCCGGTCAAAATGGCGGAGAATCCAGACTTCGCCGCCCGTCTCTGGACAAGTTTATGCAACATGGTGGCGGGAGCTTAGTCCTCAATCGGACCAGCGCCAACGGGTAAAAATTGGAGATCTCCCCGAAACGGACTATTCCCCAAGAATATGCACGACCACCCGTCGACGATGCGGATGGGTTCGGTGCTCCCAGAGATAAATCCCCTGCCATGTCCCCAACGCGAGAGCGCCGGACACGACAGGTATCGAGAGATTAACCGCGGTGAGCGCCGTCCGCACATGGGCGGGCATGTCGTCCTCACCCTCAAAAGTATGCTCGAAAATGCGATCGCCATCGGGGACCAGGCGCGCGAAGAAACGATCCAGATCACTGCGCACGGTCGGATCGGCATTTTCCTGAATCAGGAGCGAAGCCGAGGTGTGCTGGAGATGAAGCGTGCACAGCCCGGTCTCAATACCGGACTCGCGGACTACGGCGTCGACCTCACGGGTAAACATCGTGAAACCGCGCTCCCGGGTGGCGAGTGTGATGGTGTCGGAATGTTGCCGCAACATGGCCGAGCCCGAGCGGCTCGATTATCGATGAAAGATTTCGGCGCGCCCAGAGCGGCGCGGAGCAAATCGGTTGGCCACAAGGCGACCTACTTCGCGTTGATCATTCGCTCGAGTTCGAGGCTCTCAGCGTGGCCGCCTTCGCGGGCTTTCTGATAATGCCAGCGAGCCAACTCCCGCAAGGGCGGTTTCTGAGTCACGTAGATCACCGCCAGGTTGTGGTGCGCGGTGGCATTGCCCGGTTGGAGCTGAATTGCCTTTCGCAAATGCGTTTCGGCGGCGCCGACCTGCCCCTTGTCACTGAGCACGATGCCCAGATAATGATGCACCTCGGCATTCTTGGGCTCCAACTCCGCCGCCCGGCTCAGGTGATTCAAAGCGTCGTCGAGTTTCTTTTGACGATATTTGAGGTAACCCATTTGATACTGGGCGAAGGCGTCGCCAGAATCGGCCGCGAGCGCCTTCTTAAGGTTGGTATCGGCCTCGCTCAAATTGCCCTGCTCGATCTGCGCGGCGGCGAGATTGGCCAGCACGGAAACGTTGCCGTCATCCATCTTGACGACTTCCTGATATTTCTTTTCGGCGTCGGAATAGCGGCGCGCCTCGAAAGCGCGCTGCGCTTCGGCGACCAACACACCGGCGGCCGCCGGCAACTGGCGACGAGCCTTGCGTGTCGCTCCATCGCTCAAATCAGTCGTGCCCGCGGGCTTCTTGTCGAAGAGAGCGCTTTCCTCCGGGGTGAACGGAACCGCACGCGCATCCAGAACGTCCAGGCGGGCGCGGACCTGCGCCAACTCGTCGGCCATCTCGCTGACCTTCGCGCCCTCCCGCCGCGCCTTGCGATCGTTCAATTGCTTCGTCGACGCTTTCAACTCCCTGGCCAGGTCGTCTCGCTCGGCCTCCAGCTTTTCGACCTTCGCGGCCAGTTTGGCGTCAGCCTTGCGACTGACAAGCTTGACGTCGGCCAACTGCGCCGCCACCTCTTCGTTTCGTTTAGCGAGCCGCGCGTTGCCGCGATCCAGGCTGGAAAACTTGGCTTCCGTGGCGCGTTTGGCGCCCTTCAGCGCCTTCATTTCCGCTTCGAACGAATTGTTGCGCTCGGCGTCGCGAACTTGTTTGGACAGCGCGTCCCGCTCGTCCTGAAGCGCCTTCCGCCGGGCCGCGAGTTCGTCGCGATCCGACTGCACGCCGGCCAGTTCCTTCTCCAGCCGAGACACCTGCTTCGCAGCGGCTTTGGCGTCTCCAGCCAGCTGGGCTTCTTCCAGGCGTTTCTCAAGTTCGCTCCGCGTCTGTTTGAGATCGACGTTTTCCTTCGCGAGTCGCGCGTTGCCGCGATCCAGGCTGGAAAACTTGGCTTCCGTGGCGCGTTTGGCGCTCTTCAGCGCCTTCATTTCCGCTTCGAACGGATTGTTGCGCTCGGCGTCGCGAACTTGTTTGGACAGCGCGTCCCGCTCGTCCTGAAGCGCCTTCCGCCGGGCCGCGAGTTCGTCGCGATCCGACTGCACGCCGGCCAGTTCCTTCTCCAGCCGAGACATCTGCTTCGCAGCGGCTTTGGCGTCTCCCGCCAGCTGGGCTTCTTCCAAGCGTTTCTCAAGTTCGCTCCGCGTCTGTTTGAGATCGGCGTTTTCCTTCGCGAGTTTTGCGGCGCTCTCCTCGTTCTTCTTGCGCGACTTCTCTGCGTCGGCCAGCTGCTTCTCCAAGCTCTTCAGCTGCTTGCCGCTGCCCGCCGTATTGGGATCCGCGAGCGCTTCCTCAAGTTTCTCGTTCCCCTTGCGCAAGGCGGCGATGGCGGCGTCCTTGCGCTTGATTTCATTTCGTGTGGCGGAAAGCTCGCTCTGCAAAGCCGTGTCGGCTCCCCCGCTCTTCAGTTGACTCGCGTGATCTCGTTTCGTTTGTTCGAGCTCCCGGCGGACTTCTTGGGCGACCGACGCGTCGACCATCTTCGCCATGCTCCGTTGGTCGCGCTTGAGGGTGTCGCGCAGCGCCGAATTCTCGGAGCTGAGTTCTTTGCCGCGTTCGCCCGCGCGAGCCAGATCCCCGGATTGTCGCGCCAGGCGTTGATTGGCGTCGGCCAGTTCACGCCGCAACGGCTCATCGGATTGATTGGCCAACTGAGCGACCGTTTTGCGTTCGGCCTTGAGGCTGGCTTCCAGCTCCTTGTTGGCGCTTTTCAAGCCCGTGTTCTCCTCCTGCAAGGAGGCATTCTGTTTCTCCGTGCGAAGAGCGCCGCCCGCCGAGCGATCCAGCGCTCGAACCTGTTTCTTCAAAGCGTCGTTCTCGCTCTCAAGCGCCGGAATGTCATTCTTCACCAGCGCCTGCAACCGTTCGTCGAGTTTCTGATTTTCCTTGGTGAGGCTGGCCAGCTGCTTCGCCCGTCCGCCGTCGCCAGCCCGGGCTATGTCCGAAAGTTTCTTTTGCTCGGCGCGAAGACCTGCCTTCAAGCCGGTGTTTTCCTCTTCAAGAACTCCGATGCGCTTGGTCAATGTTTCGTTCTGGGCCTCGACCTTCGAAATCGCCGCGACTTTTCGGGACAATTCGGAGACCTGATTCTTCAACGCTCGGTTTTCCTCCCGGGCGCGCGTGTTGCGCGGGCTCTTACCCAGTTCCTTGACCCGCCCCTTTAGCGCGACGTTTTCCTGCGTCAATCTCGCGACGGCGCCGCTTTGTTCGGCCAGCCGTTTTTCATTGGCGGTCAGCTTCTCCTGGGCGCTGCGATGGACCGCCGGATCGACCCTCGTTGTCGCCCGCTGATTGGCCGCGGCCAATTCCCGCTGAACCTCATCGACAACTGCCTGATCCACCATCGTGGCAAGCTTTTGACGATTGGCGGACAGCGAGGCGTCCAACCCGGCCTTCTCTTTTACCAACCGCTCGATCTGCGCCTTGGCCTGCGTCAGCTCGGCAGGATCGGCGGTGATGGTCTTCGCGGTGGCGATGTCCATCTGCAGCTGTTTGTTGCGCGCCTGCAGCCGGATGATCTCATTGTTCAATGCGCCGATCTGCGAAGCGATGGCCTTATTGCCTCGGATGACCGTGGCCGGCGGAAAAGGTTTGGCGTCTCCGGCCTTGTCGGGCGGGAATTTTGCGATCAGCGGCTTCAGCTTGTCGTTGACGTAATCCAGTCGGAAATCGACCACGCCCTTGTTCCAAGTCGGATATGCCTTTTTCATCTGCTGGAGCCCGTCGCGCGCATTCATGTAGTTGCTCATCGCGGTGCGATCCTGATTGCGCTCCATCAACGCGTCGGCCTGTTGGATCAGGGTGTAATAGCGCACGAACAGCTCATCGGGCGCTTGCTGGGCGCTCACGCCGAGCGTGAGAGACAGGAGAATCGATGCAATTAACGGAACAAGGCGTTTCATGCGGGGACATTAACGAAACATTCTTCCGCTTGGCAATCTGATTAAACCGCGCTTCCCTCCCGGGCCGGACTTTCGTGGACCAACAAAAAACCCGCCCTTTTACAGGCGGGTTCTCGTGAAATTCGTTCCTCGGCGACGCCCGGACGAAGGGCGGCAAACTTACTGGTTGATCTTAAAATTCGGATCGGTCAGCAACTTCTCCAACTTCTCATTTTCCTTCTGTAGTTTCTTGAGCGCGTCGGACTGCTCCCTTACACCCACGGCAAGACGCTTCAACTCCGACTCCAGAGCCGGGACCTTATCCCCCTCTTTCGCCTTCTTGTTCAGGTCGGAAACTTTCTTCTTCAACGCCGAATTCTCCCGGCGTTGCGAGCTGGAGCGTCCGCTCTCGCCGGCGTTCTTGACGCGCGCCTCCAATGCGTCGATCTCACGCTGCATTTTCAGGATGGCCGCATTCTTGCGATTGAGGTCGGTGGCCTTGTCTTCGAGCGCGCTCTCGGCGCGGGTCAAAGCCGACTTGTCGATCATCTTGGCCAACTTGC